>JACCDR011103731.1_pt1 | contig 43045 bp, 44 predicted proteins | sample 7446431 | NCBI WGS metagenome assembly JACCDR01 (sample SAMN15323443, study PRJNA562643) | freshwater metagenome | isolation source: river surface water | place: USA:Blue River Watershed | collected 2017-08-17
GGAGGCGAGCAATGCTCCCGAGTGAGGAAATGGTCCAGCAGGCAGTCAAGTCTTTGGAGGGACGACAGTTCGTCGGCGTGCTGCACATCCAGCGGGCGACCGGACTGAGCTACGCAATGGCTCGGTTTGTCATTGATGATCTGGTGGACCGTGGGTATCTGCGGCGAGTGTACGGTGCCGAGGGGCCGTACCGCGTGTGCAAGGGGAAGGAGGCGAGAGGTGGCTAAGAAACCCAAGCCCGCGAGGAAGATCACCGCACCAAGCATCCCCGCGTGGACGTGCCCGAAGTGCGGTGCAACCCACCCGATCACCGTGCCGACGTGCTGTAGGCCAACACCCCAGGCGACTCCAAACGCCCCCGCTGTACCCAAGCGGCGCAACCCGTTCGGAACTCCATTCCAGCCCGGAATCATCCCGGCACAACCGTGTCCGCCCGATCCCTTCGACTTCCCCCGCAACGTCCCGCAGTGGTGGACGTTCCCGCCCGACATCACATGCAGCCGGAGCAACCCATGAACGTGAACAACATGACCGCCCAGCAGGCGGCGGACTGGTGTGCGAAAGATGATGGGTGGCAGTTCGAATACAACGCCAGCAAGTTCAAGTGGTGGAAACCGGCCCAACTGATAATGCCAAGCGGTAAGCCGTCCCCGTTTCTGGGACGCACATGGTCCAACCACCCCAACCCCCTTACCCTCGACGGGGCGGCGGCTGCGTTGCCGGAGGGGTGGACGTTGTGGGACATGGAACAGCGTGGTAAGGGATGGGTGGTTGCCGCGATATTCGCAAACCACGAGCGAGAAATCTGCATCGACGGCCCCGACGAACTGACCGCCCGTTACCGGCTGGCGGTGTTGTGCCGGATGGCGGAGAAGGAGGCTGCGAAGTGAGCAAGAAACCCAAGCCCGCGACGGCGGGAGAGAAGGTCGTCCTTTCGTGGTTGGGGGGACTAACAACCTTGTCTGAGTTGCGGGATCAGCACAATCCGACATTAAGCGAAACGCGCGGCCTCGCCCGACGCATCGACGCGGCAATCAGGCGGGCGGTGAAGAAGGAACGGGAGCGGTGGGTCGGCCTGTTGCTTGCCCACATGAACGGGAAGATCGGCGTGCATGAGGTGTTGGGCAGGGTGCGAGAATGGAGCAACCCATGAACGTGAACGACATGACCGCCCAGCAGGCGGCGGACTGGTGTGCGGAGGATGATGGGTGGCAGCCGCCCGGATCGCCGGTAGTACGCCGCGACGGAACAACGTGTACCATCGGAGCGTGGACACGCCGAATCCGCGACGGTCACTATGACCACAACGGTTACGAATACGCATCCGGAAGCAGGGGAATTGAAGTTCCCAAACACCCCCACCCCCTCACCCTCGACGGGGCGGCGGCTGCGTTGCCGGAGGGGTGGACGTGGGAGAAGTCGGCGGATGATGGAGAGCCGGAGTGGTCGTGGGGGAACAAAACGTGGAGGGCCTTTCATCCTCGCTATTCGTGGGTCGGCGTCCCCGACACCGGCGACGAAATCGCCGACCGCTACCGGCTGGCGGTGTTGTGCAGGTTGGCAGCGAAGGAGCAAGCATGACCCCCACGAACCTCCCCGACCTGTATTCCCGCGTCGTCGCGAAGAGGCCGGAGTTGGCGGTGAAGAATCTTCGCACGTCAACAAACGTCTGGACAGAAGACCACCCGCCTATTACCGTGTGGATCTACGGCTGGACACCCAAGACCAGCGACGCAATATTGGACGATTATGCTTATGGCCTGATCCTCGCGAAGTGGGTGGAGGCGTTGCCGGAAGGCATGTGCCTCGCCCGCGTTCGAATGACTCACAGCGGAGAAGCGTGGATAGTTGCCCAAGATATGAACGACGACACGTCAGCGTTCATCGGCCCCAATCCCATCGAAGCCCTCGCCGCGTTCTGGGTGGAGTGTGAGGGATGAATCACCCCCCAATCTCCGCCGACGACGCCGCCGAGGCATACACCATTGGCCTCCGTCGCAACCAGGGCCACGTTGACCGCGGGGGCGAACACAAGCACGGGCTCAAGCGGACAGGGGCCGACCAGGATCGTGACGGCATGGCGGCCATGTCAGAGGCGACCGTCGCCGCAATGCTGGGGATGGATTGGGCGCGGGACACCAAGGGCGCCGACGGCGGAACCGATGTTGGGGGCGTGATCGGCGTGCGGTGGACACCTCTCCCGTTTGGCAGCCTCATCATCCACCCCGAGGACCGCGAAGACGTGCCGCAGGTGTTGGTGGTGGGGACGGCTCACCCGCTGCGCGTCGTCGGGTGGGCGTGGCCTCGAGAAATCAAGCGGCCGGAGTGGTGGAGGGAGAACGTCAGGAACCCGGCGTTCTTCGGGCCACCGTGGGCGCTGCGTCCGATGAAATCGTTGATGGAGTGGTTGGAAAGTATCACCAGCAAATGATGGTGCGTACATTTCGGCGGGAGTAACGCATGACGGCACGATGCAAGACCTCGGACCTTGAAGTCATCTCCAAACTCGACGCGGAAATCGTGCGTCTGCGGCGCGAGAACGGCGTTCTGGAGTCGAAGGCGGCGCGACTCGGACCCACGCAGACGGAGCGGGACAACTGGAAACGGCTGGCGGAGTCGTATGACGCCGGCTATCAGAGGGCGACGGCCGATGTTGTGAGACTGAGACAACGGGTATCGCAGTTGGAGGCCGCACTTGAGATAGCCAACCACCCGGACACCGTTTCAGCAAAGAACCGGGCACTGCGCGACGAAATCGGGCGGATCACGCAGAAGTACCAGCAGGCCGCCCAAGATGCCGAAGCGAAATACAAGCACCTTGAAAGCCTGGTCGGACGGGCAATGACGAGGGCGAAGCGGAAGACGGCCAAGAAGAAGGCCAGAAAGGCGAAGCGATGATTCTGGTTCACGCAAAGGGCTCAGCGGACCCCAACGGGACGCAAGAAACCGTGATGAAGCTGCTGGCGGGGGCGCCGTACCCCACACCGCAGGCGGTCATCGAGTCTCACATCCTGCAAGTGTGCGGGACTCACGCGATGCAGGCCCTCGAGTACCTGGGCAACTCCGGCGCGGTTGAGAAGCCCGACGGGAGCACGCACGTTTTCCGGCTGAGCGCCGCCGGCCGCGAGTGGTGCCGCGAGCGAGGGCTGCGCGTGCGGTCGCTGTCTGACCCCGATGAGGTCGAAACCACCAAGGAGAACACGGATGTCCCGAAAACCCCGCGCAAGCGAGGCCGTCGTCCTGCTTCCAACGCCGGACCTGTGGAATGAACTCTCGCCGCGGGAGCAACTGATCGTGCGGATGCAGGCGCACGGGCTCTCGGTGCCGCAAATCTCGAGCAGGCTGCGGCGAGCGGATGCGACGATTGAGCGGACGGCCCTGAACGCCCGCAGGAAACTCGGACTCCCGCGCGTCACGGCCGTCGTCAGGTACGCGGTTTCGATTGGGCAAGTTTGGAGCCCGTGACGTAGGAAACAATCGGACGGCCGCGCTCATCGATGGTCACGAGCGCGGCCGCTTCGATTTTTGGGCGACCGCAAGAGAGGCGAACCAGGCGAGCGGGCCACATCTCGACGCCGTTGCGCGGGTAGAGCGCGACAGGCTCGACCGTGCAGGCGAGGCTACCGTCTGCGTACAGGCGTGCGAAGTGGCGAGAGGCGGGAGCCTCAAAGAGTCGCGACAGGACGCCAGACGCGGGCATCTCCTCCAGGTCGCGGCGAACGTGGAGGGTGTGGGGTCTGACAGGGAGGTCGTTCTTCTCGTTCACCGTGGTGAGGGTAGGCCACCCGGTCAAGTCGGCTGGGATAGTATTTAGCGACGGCGGGCTCAAGGGAGCCCAGGCATGGCCTCGACCACAACGCTCGGCACGCGGATGTCCTCCATCGCGATCGGAACGAACCAAGAACCGTTCGAGCCGATGGCGCCGGCGTCGTCTGCGTCACCGCTTATCACCAGCACCAGCGCCGTCACGACCGCCAACCTCATCGGCGGCCACGACGTTCCCGCCGGCACGACCGGCCAGTGTCTTTACCGGCAATGCACGCCCGGCAGCACCGTCAAACTCTGGCCCATCATCGGGCACGCCGCGACCCCCGCGGCCAAGACCGCCACGCTGTACCTCGTCCACGTCGAGGAGGTTCGCCCCGTTGGCGTTAGCAAGGTGGTGGGGTACAAGCGGACGGTTGCGGGAACGCTGGCCCTGACCGGCGCCGCGTCTGGCGGAAATCTCTCGGCGAGCTGGTTGAGCCTGCTGTCGGACACCCTGAGCGGATTTGCGACCTGGGCGCCGTGCGACATCACCGCCACCGGCTACCTGCCCGGTTCTGGGCTCGAGGGCTTGGGCGTCGGCTACACCCCGAACAACCAAGTCGTGACGTGGGACGCCCGCGGCGCGAGCTTCCTCGAGGTCTGGGGCGTCAACGGTGCGGCCGATCAGGGTGTGGCGGTGTTTGCTTCGCAGTGCTGAGAGGAGAATCCCATGCCCGTGCATTACAACCCCAAGCCTCTCCGTGACATGATCCGCCGGGCCGCATCTCGCCGCATCGACATCATCGGCATCTGGAACTCGGAGGGCTTGCAATCCAGCACGGGATGGGATACGGCCATTCAGCAAGCTCTCGGCGTGGACCGCTATGGCGTCTACGCCACCGGATGCCATTCGTTCTGCGAGGGTGACGGCGGCAGCGGTTCGGGCGTTGGATTCGGTGACAACACCGTCCCGTCCGAAACCATCGAAACCGTCGCGAACGGAACCCTCTTTGCCTACGGCAATGCCCGCGTGACGACCGCACCGGCTTCACAGCTTCAGTTCCTCGACTGGTCGGCATCTCCCGCCGGTTCGTTCGCACCCACAAAGCCCCTTTACATCGAAGCCGCCGCAAGCAACAACACCCCGACCGGACTCACGATCGGCAACGCGGCATCAACCCGACCGATCCCGACAACCGAAGCACTGACGTGGACGTTCTGGGGTGCCAACTGGGGCGCGGGCGGAGGCAGCTTCCAGCCCATCGTTCGCTTGTCTGCCTCCCCGTTTACGGTGCTGAACACGCTTGGGACCATCAACTACACCGGAACCAACGGAACCATCCTCAAGACCGAGGTGAACGTGGCGGCAGACGCGAGCCGCGCCACCGGCGTCCAGTTCCGCACGCATACCGGCGTGAACCCGACGACCATGCTTGGGCCGCTGTTCCTCACCTACATGCGGGCTTGCCGAACGAACAAGACCAACGGAATCGCCGTCACCCCGTTCTACTCGGCGGGCGGGCGTTCGGCCTATGACATGTACGAGGCCCTGATCGCGGTGTCCGAAATAACTTGGCAACACCTGTTCGACGCGGCGACGACCTACCAAGGCGCGACCCTCGCCGACCACTGCATTGTCTTCGACATCTACGAAGGCAGCAACCAGGCGAACGAAACCGGCGTGAACATCGGAGCCCCGCAGCCGGGAGACGCCGACCACCCCGACAACTTCGTTTGGTACATCACAAGCCTCATCGCACAGATTCAGTTCTACTGGGTTTCTACGGGACGCTCGGCGTCCAACATCGTCTTCCGTGTCAGCGTGTCGCACCCGATCAACGATTCGCCAATCGAGGCCGAGTGTGCTGCGTACCGGGCGGCTCTTGTGGCCCAACTCGACTTCGACGGCACGCACTCCAACGTGACGGTGCTGGACCGCGCGGCGGCGGCTTCGCTCTCCGAAATGGTTGCAGTGGGAGATTTCAGTGACACGGTACACCTCAACGATGCGGGATACACCCGCACCGAACGCAAGGCGTGGAACTCACTTCTGAACACAGCCAGCAGGAGCGACCGAACAGGGCGCACGGTGCGAGCAAGGCGGTAAGCATGGCGAAGGGCCGAAAGACAGGCGGCAAGGACTTCACGAAGGGCCAGAGTGGAAGGGCGGGCATCACCGGACTTTTGACGGGCCGTCCCGACATGAAGGTCTACCGCGCGGTCCAAGACGCTCTGGACAACCCGGATTTGATCCCTGGCGAGAAAGAGGCACTGATCGCGCGGGTCTTCAAGACCATCAGCGACGGGGTGAATCGTCGCGACGAACTCGGACGACCAGACAACGTGACGTTCCAGTTCTGCCAGCTCGTGTCCACCCTCTACTTCGGCAAGAACGGGGACGGCAGGCTCGGCGCCGAGAGCGACCCCAACGTCTTCCGCGTGCGTGTGGTGTATGACGACCAGATTCAGACCCGGCTGAACCTCGACGGCACCAAACCATGACGGCCACCATGCCGACCATCACGCGGCCCCGAGCCCATGCGGGTCAGCGAAAGATCATCGACGACCCCGCGCGGTTCAAGATCGTGCGGTGTGGCCGGCGGTTCGGCAAGACGACCATGGGCATGGATCAGACCATCGCCGCGTTCCTCGACGAGTCGCGGATCTGGGGATCACGGTGGGGGCCTCGCATCGGCTGGTTCACCCCGCTTGATCGGTACACCTCGCCCGTGTTCGAGGAACTACGCGAGCGGCTGAGCCCGTGGGTCAAGGCGTCTGACGCATCGAAGAAGACCATCACCCTCGGCCATGGCGCCATCATCGAGTGCTGGACGATGCACAGCAACCCGGAAGCGGGGCGTTCGCGGTTCTACGACCTGGCCGTCGTCGATGAGGCGGGGCTGATTCCGGGGCTCCGCAAGTGGTTCAGGACCTGTTTGCGGCCGACGCTCATGGACCGCAAAGGCCGGCTGCTGATGCTCGGCACCCCGCACGCCATTGGACCCGACTTCAACGACTTCTATGACTCCGCGGCGACCAATGAGGGGTGGCGGGCGTTCACGGCGAGCACCTTCGACAACCCGCACATCCCGCAGGAGGAGAAGGACGCCATTCTCGCGGCCAAGGCGACCATGCCCGAATGGCTCTGGAACCAGGAATATATGGGCATCCCAGCAGACACGGCCGCGGGTATCTTCGGGCGTCAGATGCTCAACGACTACATCGCCGAGCAGTGCCGAGAGCCCCAATGGCGGGGCCGGATCGGCGTGGACGTGGACGATGAATGGCGGTTCACGACCCTTGCCCAGACCCGGAAACTCGAGGCGTTCTATGCGTTCGACGATCCCCGCGGCGCGTGGTCGGTGTGGGGCGAGCCCGACGAGGAGCGGGGTGGTGAGATTGTGATGGGCGTGGACCTCTCCGCCGGCGTGGGCTCGAGCAACACGGTCATCTCGGTCGCGCACGCCGACACCGGCAGCAAGTTTGCCGAGTTTGCGAGCCCAGGCGTCACCCCCGAGGAGGCGGCCCGGATCGCGGTAGCGGCGGGCCTGTTCTTCGGCGGGGAGTCGCCCGCGTGGATCTGGTTCGAGGCCAACGGCGGCGGCGGCGAGCAGTTTGGGCGGGAACTTTGCCGGCTCCGATACCCCCGCATCCGCACGCGCGGGGAAGAACGATGGACCAACAGCGACCCCGCGCCCGAGAAACTTGGCTGGTGGAGCACCGAGGGGGCCAAGGAGAGCATGGTTCTGGCCTACGCCGCGGACCTCAAGGGCCGCCGGTTCCTCAACCCGAGCACGAAGGCGCTCAACGAGTGCCGGACGTACATCTACCACAAGGGCCGGGTGGTCAGCGTCAACGCCGAGAGCGACGGACTCGACGAGCTTGCAGGCGCCCCGCACGGTGATCGCGTCATCGCCGACGCGCTCGCCTCCGCCATGTGCCGATGGGTGCTCAAGACCAAGCCCGCACCGCCCAGACCGCCCGCCAAGGGTGGAATCCACGAGCGTATCGCCGAGAGCCGGAAGACCAAGAAGCCGTATGGGTGGTAGAATCGTGGGACGGCGGGCACCGAGAGGTGCCCATGCGGCTTGACGACACAACTCTGACGCGAGCGATCCACGACGGGATGCTGCGCATGGACGCCCACCGCGTCACCCGTGCTCGAGTCTGCGAGGAAATCGCCGGCCCGTGGTACGGTCGCACCCACACGCCCAACTCCCGTGACCTGACCGATAAGCGGCCCGTCAACGTGCTCGCCGAGATGGTGTACGCCTACCAGGCTCAGCTCGTGGGCAACTACGTCACCACCCGCGTCACCGCCAAGAGCCATTTCCTCCGCGGCGAGGCCAAGCTGCGGGAACTCATGCTCAACGACCTCAGCCGGGAGATTGACCTGGCCCGCACGGTTCGGCTCGCGGTGCTCGACGCGCTGACCGGGGGGCTCGGCATCATCCGCGTGGGCAACCGGGCAGGCGCCGAAGTCTGCCACATCGAGGGCAAGAACTACGACGTGGGGCAGGTGTACGCCGCCCGCGTCGATCTGGATGACTATTGCCGCGACCCCCTCAGCCGCGACGAGAGCGAGGACCGTTGGCGGTGCTACCGCTACCGGACGGACTTGGAAACCGCGCTGGTTCTCTGGCCCGAGGCCGCCGACGTGCTCATGTCAGCCCCCAAGACCCGCGACATCACCGACACCTTCGACAGCGGGCTCGACGAGCTTGGCGGGATTCGCGGCCGGCAGGACGAAACCGCCGACATCATCGAACTCTGGGACTTCTTCGCGTTCGAGAAGGGCGTCGTGCTCCACACCACGCTCGCGGGCACCATCGACAGCCTCCGCAAGATCCGGGAGCCCAAGGAATACGAGGGTTACGAGAACGGCCCCCTGCACCTGCTCAGCTTCCGCCACATCCCCAACAACGCGCAGCCCATCGCGATCTGTCAGCAACTCATGGACCTGCACCTCGCCATGGCGAACACCAGCGCGAAGATGGTCGATCAGATCCTCACGGCGAAGAACGTGTACGTCACCCGGCCCGACGGCGAACAGACCGCGCTCGAAATCCGTGACGGGGTGGACCAATCCATCGTTCACGGCGACCCCACCGCGATCACGTCCATCGAAGTCGGCGGGGTGATGCAGAAGCTACTGCCGGCGTTCGATTGGATGCGGGCGGAGGCGAACAACGCCAGCGGCGCGGCCAGCCTCATCGCGGGACAGAGCGACGTGAGCAAGACCGCGACGGGTGCGTCATACATGGCGAACCAGGCGAGCATCCGGCTCAACGACATGAAGGGCGCGGTCCAGAAGTTCACGGGCGACGTGCTCCGTCACTGCGCTTGGTATCACGACAACCACCCGGCGCTCAGGCAGACGTTCAGCCACAAACTGCCGTCTGGGGCGGGCACCATCGACATCATGTATGACTCCGACGCCAAAGAAGGGGCGTTCACGGAGTTCCAGTTTGAGTCTGTGCCCGTCAGCGAGTCGGCCATGGACCCGAGCATCCGGCAGGCCCGCATCGGCCAGTTCATGCAGACCGGCGTTCCGTTCCTCCAGTTCGTCATGTCGGCCGGCGGCGATATGCAGGCGACTCTGGCCCACCTCGGCGACGTGTACGACTGGCCGGAACTCCCGGCGATTTTCCCAACCCCCGAGGCCCTTGCGATTGCTCAGATGATCGCGCAGGCGGTTCCGCAGGGTATGGGCGGGATGCCGCAACGACCCGGACAGCCGCAAGGACAGCAGCCCGCGAAGCCGTCACCGACCGGCGGCCCGATCAACCAGATCCGCAGCGACATGGCCCCGACCGTTCCCACCGCCTAGACCCCGGTGACAGCGTGCCCGTGCTTGACGGTACGGGCGTGCTTTATGCCCATTTACGAAGTGAAATGCGATGCGTGCCGGTTCGCCGGCGAGGTGTACGCCAAAGTCGGCGAGCTTGACGCCCAGGGCCGGGTGTGCTGCCCGGAGTGCGGCGAGCGTGCCGCGCAGGACTGGAGCACCAAGACCGTCGGCGCTGGCGGCGCTGCCCGATCATTCCACGGCGGGAAGCAGGTGAGTCTGATGGAGGGCTTCCACCCGTCCGAAGTGGCGGAGGCTCGACAGATGTTCGGCGAGAAGCATGGGCAGTGCATCCGCGACGATGGAAGCGTCCAGTTTGCCAACCGCGAAGAACAGCGCGGGTACGCGAAGCGGAAAGCCGAAATCTACGCGATCAACCACAAGCTCAAGTGAAAATCAACACATCCGTGTAAGTGTGTCGGCGGAAACGTCCGGTATTCTTCTGGTGGTGAATGGGACACGGAGCGCATCCGCATGTCCCAGGGCGAAGGAAACGCATTGGACTTGGACATTGACGACGGCACCGCGCCGGTTGCGGACGCCGCACAGACCGACGAAACCACCGACGAAACCGTTGACGCCGAGGCGCAGATCGACGGCGATGCTGGTGACGCCGACACCACCCAGCGCGACGAAGTGACCGAAACGACCGATGCCGCCGAAGAGGCCGCGCCCGTCGCCGAGGCCAAGACCGAAGCGAAGCCCGAAGCCAAGACCGAGCAGGCCGCGCCGACTAAGACCTCCATGGACGAGGCCGCCGAGCGAATCGCCGAGGAGTTTGGCGCCGAGGCCGCTGCCCCGTTCGTCAAGGCCCTCAAGGAAATCGACCAGCTCAAGGCGGAACTCCAAGCGATCCGCGGCGAGCGTGAAGCCGTCGCCCGTCAGACCGAGTATCAAGCCGTGACCGCTCGAGCGACCGCCGCCGGCGTTCCCACTGCCAAGATCCCGACGGTGTATCAGGACGCCATTGACTACCTCAACCTGCGCCGCGCCCAAGGGCGACAGATCGGCGGCGATGAGGCTCTGACGTGGGCCATTCGCGCGCACGGCGGCAACCCCGAAGCGGCCGCCAAGACCACGACAAAGACGACCAAGACCGAGAAGGCCGAGCGTTTGCAGGGCCTTCGGAGTGTTCCCCCGCGTTCCCGAGCCGGGAGCGCCTTGCTTGATCCCGACGACCCCGCGGTGGTGGACGGTACTGCCCCGCGTCGCAGCTCGTAACCCGAACGTGACACCCCTTAGGGGACACAGCAATGCCTGGTTTGACTCTCGCTCAGCTCCAGAACTTCCAGAACAGCAGCCGCGCGAAGGTTTCCAAGACCTTCGCGGAAACCCTCTCGCTCAACTCGTATTCCGGGCTGGAGGAGTTCATTTGGCGGAACCCGAACACCAAGCCCGCCGGCGGCACGAAGTACGAGAAGCGCATCCGCCTCAAGGCCAACACCGGCGCGACCCGCGGCGTTGACCTGTACGAAGCCACGGCCGCCCAGAAGGCGCCCCCGGTTGCCGTCGCCGCCGTGAACTACGTGTTCTACGAGAACAAGGGCATCGTGTTCGACCTCCGCGAAGAGGCGTTGAACACCGGCGAAGAGGCGATAATCCGCCACATGGACTCGGAGCGCTCGGCGAACTACGAGGACATCGCCAACAAGCTCGAGAACGACGTTTGGACGACCCCGCTCACGTCCAGCGACACCAAGCACCTCATGGGTGTGCCCACCTGGATGCGGCCGTCCATGACCAGCGGCGGCACGCTGACCGCCGACCTCACCGGCGGGTTCAACGGCACCTACATCCGCTACCTCAACGGCTCGACGGTGACGACCAGCGCGACCCTCGCGAACATCGACGCCAGCAACACCGACAACGAGCGTTGGCGTAACTGGTGCGCGACTCGCCCCAGCGGCGACCTCACGCTCTCGACCTGCCAGACCATCCGCCGCGGCATGAACGCCACCAACTTCAAGGCTCTTCCCATGCTCAAGGGCGAGCAGAAGACCACGGACGCGGTTGTGTTCATGTCCGAAACCGACCATGACGTGTACATGACCCTCACCGAAGCGGGCTCGGACGACCGCAACGGCGACGTGTTCCCCTTCTCGGACTTCACCATGGGCCAGGCTCGCATCAAGCGCACGCCCAGCCTGAACTCCGACGCGATCCGCCCCATCTACTTCCTCCGCCTCAACCTCTTCACCCTCATCAAGATGCCCGGATATTGGATGAAGGAGGGCAAGGCCCGCGAGAAGACCGACAGCCACAACACGGTCTACATCCCCATCGACATCGCCGGTCAGTTGTTCTGTGAGAACCCCCGTTCCGCCGGCGGCGTCGTCCACGCTGTCTGATAAACCCGTCACCCACACCGACCCAGATCGGAGATTGAATCATGTCTCAGACTGTCCAGTTCAACCCCCTGTATGCCGAGATGACCGTGAACTACACGGGCCTCACGACCGACCACAGCACGGCCGTCACCGCGGATCTGTCCGTCGGCGATTGCGTGATCGCGTATGGCACCGACAGCGACGGCACGCTCCGAGTGTGCCGCCCCGCGACAGGCACCAACCACCTCGCCTATCCCAAGTTCATCGTTGCGGCTATGCCTGCCTCGGTGAATGACCGGGTTTCTTCGGGCTCGACCACCCGCAAGGGCGGGCTCGTCAAGGTGATCCCCGTTGGCGCCGGCAGCGGCACCGTCGGCGTCATTCAGGCCAAGTGCGCCGCTTCCCAGACCGCCGGCGTGTGCGTCGGCGTCGTCAACGGCACGTTCGAGTTGACCACGGTGGCGGATGCGGCCATTGACACCGCGGCCAAGGCCGGCACCCGTGTCGGCATCCAGCTCACCACCACCACCACGGCGGCTGTCGTCAGCGTCATGGTCGGCGGCATCTGACCCCTCCACGGCCCTCCCGCAGAGATGCGAAGGGCCGTTTTCCCATTCACCGCTCACGCAGGCGTGAAAGAACACAGTGCCCGCCGTCACCGGGATCGCCTGCGTGGGACTCATGTACCCCGACCTTGACCACAGCCTGAACTTCCGAGACTTGCAGGTGCGGGTTTCGGAAATGGCCGGGCTCGCTGACCACAGCGGGTCTACCGCGGCGCCGCCTACCGACGCCATTGCGATAGACCGGATCAAGCGGGCAATCAACGACGCGGCCGCGGATGTCGCCCGCAAGGCATCGTGGTTGTGGCTCCGTCAGAGTGTGACCATCACGCTCAACGCCGACGGCGACAGTGTTCTCAACATCGACGGCGACGCCACTCGGTACATGCTGCCGGTTCACGTCGTTTCGGCCCCCTACGGGCGGGTCACTTGGCGGAACGCGGACCAGACCATCGGCGGGCAGGTGTTCAGCACCGCGACCGATCGCCTGCTCCACATGACCGCAATCGACCCGAGTTCAACGGGTGCGCCGCGGTACATCAGCGTCCAGCCCGCGGCGGGTGTGAACCGTCCTTCTGGCAGCCGCCCCATCCTCGAGATGCGAGTGTGGCCCAAGCCCTCAGAGGCGTACACGGTGACGGGCACGTTCTCCATGACCCCGGTTCCGCTCGTCCTCGACGGGGACCGCGGCATATGGCCGGCGTACATGGACCTGCCGATCATCCGGCGGGCCTACGTCAACCTCCGCAAATACACCGATTCCGACTTCGCAGCGGCCAACGAGGCCGCCGATCAGGCTCTCGCAGAGGCACGCGCCCACGAGGGCGAGAACCGTAACCGCACACTCGGCAGGATGCAGCCTGGTCGCCCCGAAGCGGCCACCGTCCTCCGGGACGTTTCTGTCACGATCCCCCACCTCGGTTTCACGATGGAGTAGAACCATGTCATCTTCCCGCCTCACCCTTGAGAAGAACATCCAGACCTCTGTTCCCAGCAACAGCGGCATTGAGCGAGTGCTTCCCCTTCCCATCGAATCCGCTCGTGTGGGGCTTGGAGCAATCAGCGGCTCGACGGCTCCCGAAACCGTCGCGATTGAAACCAACCAGATCGCGGCGAAGTGGGACCACGGCGACGGCACCAGTGCCGTTCTTCACTGGCAGTTCCCCATGCCTTACGACTACAACCCGCTCGCTTACGGCGTGTCTCCGACCAGCGGGACGATGGTGCAGCAGAACCTGTACCTCAAAGCCGACATCCGCAAGATCGACAGCGCGGACGAGAACGCCGACCTTGCGTACACCTGCAAGATCTACTTCCGGTCCACCGGGGACGCCGACCTCAGCACCAACACCACCGTCATCAGCCAGACGCTCAGCGCGACGCTCGCCGCGGCCAGCACCAACCTCGACGGCTTCATCACCTACACCTGGGACATCGGCGCCGCGCTTCGCACGGATTCCCTCCGCATTGATCCGGGCGACATCGTTCGCATCTGCATCGCTCCGCACGAAACCGTCGGCGCCACCGATATGGACGTTGAAATGACCGACGCGGTTCTCTACTACCGCGCCACGGCCGCGGGCATCAGCACGGTCGCCAACCGCTCAGTGTGAGATGAATGGACGGCACACCCATCCAACTTCCCGTGAGGGGCGTGTCCGACGCGCTCCCTCACATCCAGCAGCCCGGCGACTTGGCCGGGCCGGAAGCCGCTCGGAACATCCGCCTCAACGCAGCCGGCCGCGCGAACGCCACCATGGGGCCGCGCGAAGGGTTGTCGGAGGCGTTTGACGCGATCGGCACGGGTGGGCGTGTCCAAGCCCTGTTCAACGTCAGCACCGCCAGCGGCGTCGCGCTCCGGCTCGGCGACTCTACCGTCGTCAGCACGGGCACCAGCAAGCCCGGCCTCGCCATTCGGGGCCAAGCCTGGATCATCGACACCGACAACAGCCTTGCCCTCGCCTTCGAGGACAACGCAGCCCCCTCGCCGGGGGCTTACTCCTGCTCCTGGCACCCCGACGGCACCAAGGCGGCCATGACCAGCATCTACGCCAACGGTGCGGACGTGGACAGCCGCGTCACCCTGTTCAACGCGACGACGGGGGCAACGATCTGGAGCACCGTCATCAAGGACAAGGAGCCCGGCGGTTCTCCCGCCAGCCCCAGCATCCTCTACGCCAACTCGGTGCGCGTCTACAACACCTTCACGTTCGTGTGTGCGGGGCCGTACCTGTACGTTCTTCGCACCTCGGACGGCGAATATCTCAAGCGGTACAACATCAACGGGTGGGCGTGGGAAGTCCAAGACGCCCGCGTGCGGCCCGACAACACCCTCGTCGTTCTGTTCCTCGGCACCAGCGCCGTCCAAGGGCCAGTGCTCGCCAGCAGCTACAACGCCGGCGCCTACTTCCGCTCGGCCGTCGCCCTCTACACCGTCAACAGCGACACCACCGTCAACGGTTCCCCCCTGACGCTCGCGCAGTTTGGGGCGAAGCTCGACGCTGCCGACCCCAACTATGAAGACCATGCCCACTTCCGGCTCTCCGAGAAGCTAGGGCGCAGGCCCCGCGGCATGGCACCGTTCGCCCTCGCGGTGGACAGCACCGGGCGCACAGCGTTCGGGGGGACCAACACTGGATTCGGACCAACCGACGCGACTCCCCCCAACGGCGTCGGCGGGTACTCGACCGTCGGCGTCATATCCGCCGGCAGCTCGACGGCCACCCTCGCATGGGAAGGTGACACCCTCTCCCGCCGCGACAACTGGCTCGGCACCGGCAACTACAACGACATCCCCTATCAGGCCGACATGCAGTGGATTCCGGGGCTCGCGGACGCGCCGGGGGTCAACGGGCTCGCGTTTGACACCGACGGGAACGTCTACGCGGTCGGTCGGCCCAACTCGGCGGGCCAAAACGTGTTCAAGCTCCGCGGCTCGGACGGGGCTTTGGTGTGGCAGAACACCACCGGGGCGCTCGTCCACCAACACGGGGTTTGGTACGACTCGTTCAGCGGGCTTGTCACCGTCGTCGGCGTCGCCAGCGACACATGGCCCGACTCGGGCGGCCAAACGGTCCACCTCTGGCGGTTCAGCCCGATCACGGGCGAGATTGTCAGCACGTTCTATTTGGAGCAGCCGGTCACTGCCTACGGGGTGGACGTTCACCCCACCACGGGCAAGACCCTCATCGTCACGGAGTTCATCGCGTGAAACAGCAGATCCGAGTTCTCGGCACCATCGGCATCGCCAGCAGCGTTCTCCTCGCGGCGGTCGCCTGCTTCCTGTTGCTCGCGGGGTGTGAGTTCACCGCGGCCGACGAGAACGGCAAGCAGCGGACGGCGGCGGAATGGGAGGAGCGGGCCGAGCGCGTGCGCCGGCAGGTCGAAACCGACACCAAGCAGGCCCTCGCGGCCAAGGACGCCGAAGTCGCCCGCGTGCTCGCGGAATCGGAGGCGGCAGCGGCGGCGGCAAAGTCCGAGGCCGAGATGCGGCGCAAGAGGTTTGACGCCGAGGTCGCCAAGTTGCAGGCTCAGGCCGGGATGGAACTGGCCGACCTGACCCTGATCTTTGAGCAGGGGGAGGCCGAATCCGCGGCACGGCTCGCGGCGACACTCGCCAATCTGAACGCCCGCGCCCAGGAAATCGACCGGGCGACCGCTTCCAGGATCGACCAGAACACGGCGACCGTTGCGGAGGCGTCGGCTCAGACGGAGGCGGCATTGCAGCGGATCGAAGAGAAGCAGGCCCGAATCATGGGCGGGCTCAAGTTTGCAGAGGGGGCGGCGTCCACGTTTGGGGGGCCGCTTGGCGCGACGCTGGTGAGCGTGCTCGGGACCGGCGGCATCGGCGGGTTGATCTTCGGCGCGTCGCAGCGGAAGAAGGCCCAGAACATCGAGGCCGAAAAGAACCGCCGCGAGGCCACCACCAAAGACATCTTCCTTGCTCTCGAGCACATCAAGGGCGTGGATGCGGAGTTCAAGGCCAAACTCAAGCAGCACAAGGAAGCGCTGAACGATTGGATGGGGCAGGACGGAATCAAACTGGTGAATGAACTGACCGCCTAACACCCCGGAGCTACACATGCCCCCGAAGGACGATCCCGAAGTGTTGACCCTGTTGCACGCCATTCGCGACGAGCAGGTGAGACATGGCGAAAAGCTCGACGAGCTTTCCCACCGCGTCACTGGCGGGCTCGACGCTCGCAACGGCTTGGAGTTCCGCACGGCTCAACTGGAGTCCAAAGAGGAATCCCGCAAGTTCTGGATGCAGGCGTTCGGTGTGACCGCGATCGGCTCCGCGTTCACCGCAATCGGCACCCTTATAAGCCACCTCATCAGAGGGAGTAGCGCACACCCGTGACATGGACCCGGAACACCACCAGCGGAACACTCACCCATGCCGGCATCTACCGCTCGGCATGGCACTGTGACGGGCTCCGCGCGCCCACGTCCGGCCGCATCACGCTCCAGAGCAAGAGCTACGGCGACCAGGTTCGGGTGGTGTGCCCGTGCTCGACCGACGACCGCACCGGCTGGGAAGTCGGGATCATGGGCGACGGGTTCGCGGCAAAGACCAACCTGACCATCCGCCGGATCGTCATGGGCGTCCCAGAGGCCCCGACGCAGCAGGTGGCCCATGGGATCGGCTTGGGCGTCACCTTCACGCTCCAGGTGGACTACACCGACAACACCATCACCGCCAGCATGGTCGGTGCGGGAACGACCGTCACCCTCTCGCATACCAACACGACCGAACCGACGTTCACAACGTTCCGCAGCATCGCGGTAGCGTCCGACATCGACGGGGCGACGGTTGACCGGCTCACGGTGTCGGAACTGGTGCGAGACTCCGCGACCATCCGCGACGCCCTTGTCGCCGTTGGGGACGACGGGAGCGTCTACGCCAGCTTCGACGGCTCGAGCATGACCCCGATAGCCTCCCGCGTGCTCGGGCAGACGGGGCAGGCGTCCATCGGTCAGTACCTCGGCACCCTGTACGCTGTCGGCGGCGGCAAGGCCCGCAAGGTCGATCTGGTCAACCGGGTCACAACCCCATGGACCGCGACAAGCGGCAGCCTGCCGGGTGCATCCGGGGCCGGCACGACCGATGCGCAGGTGGTGGCGTTCTGGGGCTCCCGTGCCCTCCTCGCCCGCTCCCAGGCCAACCCCAACGGTCTGTATGCGTCCGCGATCGACGACCCGGACGACTTCAACACCGGCAGCAGCATCTACGGCGCGGCGTTCGTCCTGAACCTCCCCGAGCCCATCGTGGCCCTGCTCCCCGTCACCGACCAGCAACTCATCGTGTGCTGCGAGCGGTCGGCCCATCTGGTGCTCGGCGATCCGGGGCTCGGCGCGTCCGAAGTCATCCCGATTCTCGGCTCCACCGGCGCGAGCGGCCCGACGGCTGTGCTCCCTGTGCAAAGCCCCGGCGGCCCCCTGATTCACTCGCCGGAGGGGGTGTATCTGGTTCGCCAGAACACCGCCGTCAACATCACCAAGAACATCTTGACGCAGTACGCGGAAATCGACCGCGACGACATCGGCGTCAACACCGTCAGCGTCGTGCGCGACCCGCAGAACGCCCGCGTCCATATCTTCATCACCCCGACGACTTCCAGCACCCAGGGCACGCATCTGGTGTACGAGGAGGCCGTCGGCGGCTTCGATCCCAACGGGGGCGGGTGGTTCCTCGACACCTTCCCGGCGACGTTCGGACCCACCGCGGCGGCGATCCACAAGGGCCGCATGTACCTCGGCGGGCATGACGGCGTGATCCGGCTCCTCGACGTGGAGTCGGAGGACGACGACGGGCAGGACATGGATGTGAAACTCCCCGTTCGCGTGATCCACAAGGGGCTCACGGAGGGCGGCGTCCACCTCGAACGCACCGCGCCGCAGCTCACGACCGACACGACCGGAAGCGTCACCGTCACCCTCTACGCCGGAGCGACCGCCCAGCAGGTCATGGACGTGGACGCGCGGACGGAACTGTGGAGCACCACCTATGCCCAGCTCGCTCCGCCGATCATCCGCACGGGCGCGGATACCGCTCTCCTCCTCGAGTTCAGCAGCACGGGCGCGACGTGGGCCATGCAGCAGGTGGATGTGGTTGCAACCCCGTTCATGGGGTTCGGCCGTCGGGTTCGGGTGGCCGTCACTGCATCCGCGCCATGCACCTACCCCGTCGTCGATGGTGGCACAAGCCCGCCGGGCGGCGGCACTGGACCGGGAGCACCGGGCGGCGGCGTGGTCGGTCCCGTTGCGTTGGCGGAGGAATGGATCTGGTACGACGGGTTCGAGTTCATCCGCTCGCCGATTTCGTTCGCGTCCAACGGCACCGTTGAGATTGCGTTCCGCGACCCGCTCGACGACGGGCTCAGCGGCGGCCGCGACAGCACCAACCCCCCACCGGGCGACCCGTTCGAGATGGTGGACAAGTCACAAGGCGGATTCAACCGCACAAACCCGTGGATTCCAGGCGTGAATGAAAACCTCATGGATGGAAGCGACGGGTACATGGATTACACATCACCCCCCACGGAGGAATGACCAATGGCCGTTGTTCACACCAGTTACACCAAGTCCGTCACCGCCGGCGCCGAGGAGCTTGTCGCCCGCGTCACCGCTCCCGCCAACATCAAGCCACAGGTTCGCATCCGCGTCCACAACACCAGCGGCAGCACGGGGACGACGGTTCGCCTGCTCCGCGCTGCGACGGGTGGAACGACGGGCTCGCTGACCTTCAACCGCCTCAGCAGCCAGGAAACCGAAACCGTCCAGACCACGGCCAACAGCATCACCAGCGTCACCGCGCCGGGTGGCTCGCCCGTGGAGTTGGATGTCGCTTGGATTCCGGCCAACGGCTCCCGTGAGTTCCGCCCGGTTGAAATCGCCGGCGGCACCACCCTGAGCGTCACCGGCAACTGCACCGGCTCGGCCGTCACCCACATCGTCAGCATCGACGTGGACGAGTAAACCATGCCCCTACTCCAGTCCATCCAGCCCCAGGTCAGCGGCGACCAGCGAACGCAGAAGTTCGCGGCCGACGTTGCCAAGTGGATGGACACCCGGCGCGTGGGCATGAGGATCACGACGGGGGCGGAGGTCGCGGGCGTCAGGACCATCACCCTGCAAGTCATCGACCGGCTCAGCCGTGAGCCCATTTCGGGCAGGTGGCTCGTGCGATGGTGGATTGCCACAACCGAATGGGGGCAGCCCGGCGGCGATCAGGACGTTGCGATCACGACCGGAACGCTCGTCGAGAACACCAACGACCAGATCATCGAAGCAGCCACCGACGACGGCGGCACGCTCGTGTTCACCTTGGAAATCGGGGCGGTCGGCAGCCGGTACGTCTACATCGCCAACCTTGAGGAGTTGGGTTCAACGGGCCAGATGGTCAGCGCTGGCGGGGGAACAGTCTCCGCCGGCGGTGGCTCGTTTGCCCCGGACGATGCGGTCTATCTGCTCAACTCGTCCGACCCGGACCTGCCCAACGGGCTCGTGCTCACGGCGGGCTCGAACATCACCCTCACCCCCGGCGCGGGTACGCTCACTGTGGCGTCTACGGCGAGCGGCGGGACGACGGTGCAGAGCGGGACGGCGACGGTGGACTTTGGTTCGCCGCACGAGGACGGAACCGCAACCGTGACGGTGACGGGGCAGGCGTGGGTTACAGCCGACTCGATCATCACGGCGACGGCCCCAGCGGTGGCTTCGGCGGATCACGACGCGATCGACGCGGCGCTGGAAGGGTTGACGTGTCACGTTGGGAACATCGTGGCGGGAACAGGCTTCGACATCACCGTGAGCGCCCGGAACGGGACTTGGGGCCGCTTCACGATTCACTGGACAGGGATTGACCCATGAGTACCAGCATCAAGGGCGGCGGCAGCAGCAACCTCGCGGCGGTGGACGCCAACGGCAATCTGGCCGTTGTCACGCCGACGACCGACACCCAAGCGGGGTTCGCGGCCATGCTTGCCGAGAACGACCCCGGCGACGTGACCGGCGAGCGGTACGTCAAGGCGTGCGAAGTCTCCGAGGACTTCCGGCTCCGCGTGGGCATGGATCAGCTTCAGTTCCAGTTGACGTTCGAGGGCACGACGATTGCCCAAGGCCACATTCAACAGAACCTGACGACGATGACGGCGGCTCAGGCGTCGGGGTTCCTCTCGCTCAACAGCGGCAACGCGACGGCCAGCGGCAACGCGGCGAACGTCCGCACCTACCGGACCTTCCAGCTCTTCGGGGCCTACATGATCTACTGCAATATGTGGCTCCGCGAGGCGAACGAAACCGCGACGAACGCGGTAAGCGAATGGGGGCTCGGGTACGTCTCTGGCGTGACCGCTCCCACCGATGGGGCTTTCTTCCGTCGGCTGTCGGGTGGCGGTTTGCGTGCGGTCATCAACTTCGGAGGCACCGAAACCGAGGCAACGATCGACACCACCAACGTTCCCGGTGGCGACGGCGTGGGCGTGTACGCGGCGACCGAGCGGAATCACTACCTCGTCGCGGTCCACAACGATGAAGTCGAGTTCTGGATCAATGACGTTCGGGTCGCGTCGATCAACACTCCGAGCAATCAACCGGCCCCGACTTCGGCGGCGTCACAACCCGTGTTTGCCCGCGTGTATAACTCGGGCGTGGCGTCGGCGGGTCGGCGTGTGGAGCTGGGGTATATCACGGTCGAGCAAGCCGACCAGAACACGGGCAAGGACTGGGCGCACGTCATGGCGGGCGCCGGCAGCGGTGCGTACCAGAACCAGCCTGGGTCGGCGTCGGGGTACACGGCCAACTGGGCGAACAGTGCGGCCCCCGCATCGGCCACCCTCAGCAACACGGCGGCAGGCTACACCACCCTCGGCGGTCAGTACCAGTTTGCGGCATCCGCAACGAACGAAACCGACTGGGCTCTCTTCGGCTACACGAACCCGGCGGGCACGGCGACACTCCCCGGTAAGACGCTGTACGTCACCGGCATCCGCATCGGCGAGATGTGCGTGACGGGTGCGGCGGGAGTCAACGCGACGATGTTCTTTTGGGCGGCGGCGGTGGGGTCTACGGCGGTCAGCCTGGCGACGACGGACGCGGCGGCGACAAAGGCCCCGCGTCGTGTGGCGTTGGGCTCTCAGTGCTTCCTCGCGGCGGCTCCGATCGGCACGCAGTCTCCGGGGTTCATGGTGAACTTCGACTCTCCGCTCGTGGTTCCGGCGGGTTGCTTCTTCCATATCATCGTCAAGCAACTCAACGGCGCAGCGACGGCATCCCTTGTGTGGCGCGGCACGGTCATGGTCAACGGTTATTTCGAGTGAGGAGTGTGGCCCATGGGCTTCTTGGACGGCATCATCGGCGGGGTGTTGGGAATCGGCGGGGCCGCCCTGGGTGCGGAGAGCGCCCGCGAAGGTGCTCAGGCCCAGATTCAGGCCGGGCGCGACGCGCAGAAGCTCTACACCAACGAAACCGACCTCGGGCAAGCCCGCGCCCTCCTCTTCGCCATGGGCGATCAGGCTCTCCCCTACCTCCAGGCGACGCTCCCCCGCGACCGCTACCAGCGGCTCTTTGGGCGTCCCGCGGCGACGGCGGAGGACCGCACCCGCTTCCAGACGGAACTCGATCAGGCCCGTCAGACACTCGCCCGGTACAAGACCAGCGGCGGGAACGGATACCTCGACAACGCGGCACGCGCGGCGGGCGTGGACATCCCCGCGCTGACGGCCCGCGTCGGCGAACTCCAGCAGATCCTCGACAACCCCAACGACACCGGCAGCCCCGGCGCGTTCGACTCCAACGCGATCAGCGGCATGACGCAGGGCGGCGGGTACTTGGGGCAGCTCGGCACCCTCGCCGGTCAGTTTGCCGACCGCGGCGCCACCACCATGGCCGACTTCAACCGGGACACCTCTCGGCTCGAAGGCATGGGGCAGAGCATGGGTCTGGGGCTTTCTACCTACGGCGACTCGGAGCGTGCTCGAGTGCGTCGGGAGGGTCAGGACACGAACAAGGCCATGGATCGGGCGGCGGTGGCACGGCTCAACGCCTCCGGGCTCGGCCAGTCCACCCTGACGGCCAACGCCCTCAGCGAGAACGCCCGGCGCGTGGGCAACGACACCAGCGACAAACTCGGCCGGATCAATGATGCGCAGTTTGACCGCGGGCTCGGCATCCAGCAGGCGAATCTGGGGCTCGCGACCGACCGCGCGACCCGCCGGACGGGCTTGCAGGGTGCGCTGAACGATCAGGAGTACCAGTACCGCCTGGCCCCGCTCGCCGCGAAACAGTCACTCCTCACCTCCAACGTCTTCCAGCCGTTCTTGGGGCAGAGCACCACGCAGTATTTCCCCGGCGTCAGCCCGTCGGCATCGGCGGGGAACACTTGGGGGAGCTTCATGGGTGGCACGGGTGGGTTGCTCGCGGGGAACGCCATGGCGGGCGGGCAGGGCCTTTTCGGCTCGCTCGGCTCCGGCTCTCGCGGGCAGTCCAATGGGCTTGGAAATCTCCCGAACGGCGTCCCGATTCAAGGCCCCCTGTACGGCGGGGGTTGAAAGGCACACATGGCAAACTTTCAGTTCGCTTGGCAGGCGTCGCTTACCGAAAACTCGTCGATCCTCGTGACGGCGGGCTCGCTCGATGCGGTGAAGCTCACCGAATACACCACCGGCACCATCCTCTACCGGCGCGTCACCCTCCCGGCCTACGCCGACTCCTCCGACGTGGTGAAGCTCTGGGACTACACCCAAGGCGATTGGAGCACGTTCATCGTCCAAGTCACGGACGCCGAGGGGTATTGCGTCGTCGCCGGGCAGTGCGACACGTTCAGCGCGGGGGCTCCGACGGGCTCGGCGGCGCGGTGTCAGGCGTTCGATCTGTCTTGTTACCAGCCCCTTGTGCTCGGCCCGCAGGCGGTTCGCTGCCACGCGACGCTGAACACGGCGACGGGTGTGAGTGGCGGCATCCCTACCATCCTCACGGACGGCTCGACGGTCGCCGGCAAGTGGGCGACGATGTACGCCAAGAACGCGAGCACGACGACCGCGACCGAGGTTGACGTGTGGGTCTTGGGGTGACACATGGCAGAACAAGGCAACGATAAAAACAACGCGCATCCTGATTTGAGCTTCGTGACCACCAGCGAACTCATCGTTGAACTCAGGAATCGGTGTCACGCGATGCTCGTCGTGACGGAGTGCGACCACAAGACCGATCCGCAGCTGCTAGGCACGCAGGTTTGGTACAAAGGCTCGGGAACGTATGGGCTCGGGCTGGCGGAGTACGCAAGGATGTTTCTGGGCGGCCAGTTGTTTGCGGGCGTGGAAGAGGGCGAGGACGACACATGAGCGCATGGATGACCGGCCTCGGGATGGGAATGGACCTCGCGCGGCAGCGTGCGAGTCAGGACATGCAAGAACGCGCGTTCGCCGAGCAGCAGCGGCGGGCGTTGATCGACGACTCGCAGCAGGATCGCGCTTTCCAGTTCAACCAGGAACAGGCGGGCATCAACAATGCCCAGCAAGATCGGGCCTTCGCCGAGCAGCAGCAGTACCGCCAGTTCATGCGGGAGCAATCCGAGCGGGAGTACGCCGACCGCACGGCCCAGATTGCTCGGGAGTTGGACGGCAAGAGGGCAACGGCGGCGATCTTTCGGGCGGTCAGCAGCCCCGAGATAGGACCAGCCCCCGGCGGCATCGGACCCGTCCAGCAGCACCCGACCGCGGAAATCACCGACGACCAAATCATGGCCGCCAGCCCGGAGGGTCGCCGCGCTCTCTTTGACTACGCCGGGAACAAGCAGGCCGTGGCGCAGCGGCGGGCGGATGGGGCGAAACAGGTGGCGTTCGCCCGCGCCGCCGGCCAGATCAAGAACGTCAGCGACAAGCAGGCCGCCGAATGGGCGTCGCTCGGCTTCTACGAAGACGGAACCATCGGCCCAGACGAGTTCCCGCTTTCCATGCGGAAACAGCAAGAGCAGCAGCAGGAGGCCGTGGCGTCGATCCTTGCAACCGACTGGAATGAGGACGGCGAGCAGGTGATGGACCCCAACGTCTACCAGCAATGGAAGAACGCGCCCCCTGAAATGGCGACCAAGGCGTTTGAGGCCAAGCGCAAGTACGACGCGAGCTATGTGTTCTGGCGTCAGCGGGGGCAGGATCACAACTCCGCCAAGGCGATGGCACAGTACCAAGCCGCCGGTATGACCATCCCCCGCGAGATGACGACCGGGCCGACGCCTGCCCAGCGGTTCCAGCAGGCCAAGGCGATGATGACGCAGGCGGAGCGGGAGTACCGTGCGCTGTCCGGGCAGACCGGCAAGACGGGCACGCTCGTACCGCCAACGAAGTCCGAGATAACCGCGGGCGACGACATCGCGGCGGGCAAGGGTCACTGGTTCAAGACCGACGCGACGCAGGAGCGGATGCGGGCCAAGGTCGAGGCGTGGCGGAAGTACCAAGAGGCCAAGGCCGCGGTTCAGGGTGCGTATGAGTCGAGCGTGGTGGAGGGCGAAGCGGGTGCGGAGGCTCCCGGCGACCCGATTGACGCGCTGATTCAGGAAGCCATGCAGTCTCCGTAGCCCCCGGCGGTGGTACAATCGAACCGACGGCGGGCTCCACTTCGGAGCCTGATATGGCAATCCATCCCCCGCAGGACGACATTCTCATCCGTGTGCAGCAGCGGCTCGCACAGCGGGGTATCACCGGCGCCGAAGCCGCCTCCATCGTCGCAAAGATTGAGGCCAAACTGGGCCGCGTGTCCGGTCCCGGCGTTGGGATGCAGCGGGCGGTGGGCCAGCCGTCCATCCCGACCCCGCGCGGGGAGCCCGTTGACCCGCGGTATGCAAAGTTCCAAGTCGATCCGAACGACCCCCTCGTCGCTCGCGGGCTCAAGCCCCGCCAGATCGCAGCAACCCCCGAGGAAATCGCCGCCAACGGAACACGGTTCGCCGCTCCGACCACTCAGCCGGTCGAGGACATGGGGATGTTCAGAAGCGGCGCGAAAGCCATCTACGGCGGGCTCGAGGACGCGGGCGACTTCGGCATCACGGCCGATATGCTCGCCGCCGACAACCGCGTGACGCCCGAGGTCGGCAACAGGTTCGCCCAGATTCAGGCCCAGAAGCGTTCCCGCCCCATGTCCGAGGGTGCCGCGGCGTACGCGCAGGCATCGCAGGGCGGGGCCATGTCGCTCCTCAGCTTCGCGGCTGATCGGCCGGGCGCGTTCTTGCAGGGTGCAATCGACCAGAACCTCCAGAGCCTTGGCAGCACGGCCGCCAGCATCGTCGGGGCTCCTCTCGCCGGAGCACTGGCCCCCTCCCTCATGGGCTCGGGTTCGGGTTTGGCGGAAGCCTCCAACGAACTCGCCGCGGCACTTGAGGCCGAGGGCGTCGATGTGACCGACGGCGGCGCTGTGACGCGGGCGATGAACACCCCCGACGTTCGGGCGCGGGTCCGTGATCGGGTGCTCACCAAGTCAACGACGGTGGGCGCGGCAGACTTCGCCACCATGGGCATCGCCTCCCGCATCCCCGGCGGCAAGACGTTCATGGGGAAGCTCGCAAGCCAGGTAGCCCAGACCGGCGTGGAGGGCGTGGGCGGCATGGCGGGCGAGGCGTTGAGCCAGGTCGCCAGCGGTCAAGAACTCCAGACCGGCGACATCCTCAGCGAAGGCATCGGGGAACTCCTGCCCGGATCTGCGCAGGTCGCGGCGCTCGGTGCTCGGCGACTCCTCAACCCGACCACTCCGCCCCCGGCGTCGCCAGCATCACCCACCCCCGGCGGTCCTGCACCGGGGGGTGTGGGGGGGAACGCGCGACCCCCCTCCCTCCCATCTACCCCTCCCGTCGATCCGATGGACGCGGTTGCCGACAGCCTCGACGACCGTTTCAAGATGAAGCCGTCGGTGCTGAATCCGTTGGCGACGCCGCCCGCGACAGAACCCCCCGCCTCTCCCGTTGAACCGCCGGTTTCGTCGCCGTCGCCAGAAGGCCCCGACAACGCGACCGCCAGCGTGCTCCGCGACCTCGGCATCAACCCGGACGACTTTGCGAGCCGGGTGGAGCGGGCGAGACTCGACCAATACCGGGGCAACCCGCAGCAGGCGTATCTGGACGGCAAGATCACCCGTGAGCAGTTGGTGGACTTTCTCGAGGAGCGCGTCGCCAACAGCCCGGCGGAGCAGGCCCGCAGGCAGGCCGAGATTGCGGCGACTGGTCCGGGACGCTCGAACATGCCCATGCGGCGCGTTGACCGCCCGGCGCGGCCGACGGTGACGCTCAACCCGGAAAACGCTTCCGGGTTCAACCCTTCGGAGATTCCGAATGGTTCGCCGCGGGTCGCGGATCGGCTGGGGCCGTTCCCGCGCGTGCCAGAAGGTCAGCAACAGGGCGCGGCCAGTCAATCCCCGGCGGTGGGAACGTCCACCGCATCCCGTCCCGAATCGACCGCAACAACTCCGCCGACAGTTCCCAATCCGCAGGGGTCTTCTCCATCCCCCAAGTCTAACCGCGAGCCGTTCACGGTGAAGGCGTACCGCGGGCAGAAGTCCGGGCAGGCCGCCGACGAGCGAGTTGGTGGGGCGCGTTTCTTCTCTGGTGCTCGCGATCTGGCGCAGGCCTACGCAGGCGACGGCGGCGAAGTGCTCGAAGAAACGCTGACGTTCACCAATCCCCTCATCACGGCGAACGCGGGAACGCTCAAGCAGACTCTCGGACTCCCTCCGTCGGCACCGATGTCTCGCGCGATCGACGATGCTCGCAAGGCCGGACACGACGGGATTGTGATGGAGCGGATGGTCGATGGACCCGAGTACGTTGATCTTTCTCCCGACGCCGGGAAGAAGCCCCCCCGCGAGCCGTGGCAGATGACGAGGGGGGAGTATGTTGCGGAAAACTCGCTCCTTCCGGCGATGCGAGACACGGAAACCGGACGCTTCTGGATCGGAAAGCGGAACGACATACACGCCACCATCGAAACTCCCGGAGTCGTCGGGCCGCTCGAATCAGGCTGGGCAACGAACACTGGCGAGTACGTCACATACGCAGACGCCGCAAAGATTCAGGGCCAATCCGACTCACGCCGAACGTGGGCAAAGTTACGCCGCGACCACGAAGCAGCCGTGACGATTGCGTTTGCAAATGGCAAGCCCGTCCCCCCCGAGGTGCTCGCGGAGTATGGGCTGAGTTCTCCGGAATCTCCGGATAACTCCAACCGTCCTTCGCCGGTTGACAGTTCACCCCAGCCGCAGGGCCAGGTCGCGGCAACCACCAACAAGGAGCCCGCCAATGGCGAAGAAGCCCCGCAAGCCGAAAGGCTGCTGACGGAAGAACGCTCGCGATTGCTCGATGCCATCGTGAAGCGGGAGAACGCAGACCGTGAGGCCCGCGGTCGGTTCAACATCGAAGAACAGGGCCAGCTCAAGGGCACCGACGGAAACTGGTACTACGCCAACGGGTTCCCGCAGGGTGTTCGCTCGACCGGCGAGCGGCGCGTGCGAGGGTACTCGGTGGGGTCGCAGAGTTTCCAGACGCGCGAACAGGCCGAGAAGTACGTCGCCGACCGCAAGGCCGGGGACGACATCCGCGCCGACCTTGCCGACTCCAGCATCGAGGAGTTGCGCAAGATCGCAGGCACCGCTGCCCCCGCTGCATCCTCCGATCCTCGGGGGACGGGGGCGGTGGGTGCTGAGGCCAAGCCCGCAAAAACGACAAAGGACAAGCCCGTTCTCTGGGGTCGCCGCGACGGTGGCCCGTGGCTCAAGCTCACCAGCAACACCAGCGCAGCCGAGATGAAGCGGCGTAGGGCTGACGGGTGGGAAGTGCTCAAGCGGTCCGCCAATGACAGCCCCGAGAACGACACCAAGGCCGCGCCCAAGCCGGAGGGCATGACCGACTCGCAGATCCGCGCCGCAAAGCGGCAGGCAGAGGAAGACAAGAAGAAGCAGCGGAGAGCGGAGGCCGCCAAGAAGGCCGCAGAAACCAAGGCGTTCAACAATCGCAATCCGAGCCACTTCACCCGCGGCCACATCGCCGAGCAGATCATGCGCCTCGCCCGCTCGCTTCCCGACACGGATACGCAGTATGGCGTGCTCGGGAACGCAGACGACTCGAAGGCACCCGGCGACTACATCAGCTTTTCGTTCACCGGGAAGATCCCGGATGAGGTGTTGCAAGCAATCGACGCCGAGCCGCACCTCAGAACGCTTCTCCGCGTGGTTCCCAGCGGTGGGCTTGGGGCTGACTGGATGGGGCACCTGGGCGTTGACGAGTACGTTCGGCAACTCCGCCTCACGTTTTACGAAGGGCACGGGAAAGACAACTACGGGCTTGTGGTTGCCCGTCGCAAGCTCGAACACTGGCGGGGTGGAAACGCGGAGGCCGATTTCCTGTTGTGGGCTCTCGACCGCATCGAGAACAGCCCCGACATGCGGCCTGATTGGGAGATGGTTCCGGCGGCAGACATCACGCCCGGATCGACGCTCAAGATCATCGGGGAGGACTTTGACGCCACCGCCGCCAAGTACGGTGAAATGGTGCTTTCCGACGGCATCGAGTTCCCGCTGCAAGTGCTCGAGGCGTATGGCGTTCCCGTTGACAAGGGCACCATGAAGAAGGGCACGCAGGAGCCCGCACCCAAGCCCGAAACCCCCGACTTCGGCATTGAGGACGCGGCCGATCCGCTCGCGGCCGTCAGCGACCGCATCGAGAGCACCGAAACTATCACGATGGACGACGGCGAAACCGCGACCATCTACAAACTCGCCGACGGGTTCGAGGTTGTCGATTCCCCGGAAGGCGTGGAACTCCGCCGGCGGGTCGGTCCTGGCGTCCAGAGGCTCGGAACCTACTCCTCGGTCGAGGACGCGATCGGATCGGTTTCGCCCAAGATTGCACCCGAGGGAGAATGGCTGCCTCCCAACGACGACGGCGAGGCGTTCCGCGCGTGGGCGATGTCGCTCGTCACGGGTTTGGAAAGCCGGGTCGGTATGGTCAGGACGGCCACCAACGAGGCCGACGAAAAAGGCGTGTTCTTCACGGTGAGCAACAAAGCCGGAGGCCAAAGCACCTACGGCGTCCGCGCGTTCAAGGGTCGCGCGTTCGTGGTCGAGAGCACCGGCGGCTACATGAAGAAGGGCGCCGCGCATGTGCTTTCGGAGCACCCCAACGCCCGGACGGCGCTCGTCGAGGCGATCACGCTCGAGGACGCCCCCAAGCCCGCCAAGGCCGAGCCCGCACCCGTCAGCACGGAGGAGGCCACCAAGACCCTCGCCGACAAGGGCATCATCGTCACCAAGACGACCACCAAGAACGGCACCCCCGTTTGGGAGTTGACCGGGCAGACGTTTGACCACAAGGACGCGATACGATCCGCGGGCGGGCGCTGGTATGGCCCCAAGAAAGCATGGAGCGTTTACGATGAGCAAGCAATCACCAAACTCGCCGGGACCATCGGAGGAGGCAGTACGGTCGATGGTGGCGTCGCTGGGCAAGCGGCCGGGGTTGTTGCAGACAGCGATGACGATTTGGCGAGACAGCGAGCCCGAGAGAGACTCGACGCAACTCCCGACGAACGAGGAACTGGCGCGGATTATGCTCGCACGGTCACGCCGGGTACTGCCGCGCTGATCCGCAAGGGCGAAGCGTTCGGCATCCCGACCGACGTGGCGACCGAGCAGATCGAAGACATCGGCATGGCAATGGCTGCGCACCGCCAGGGCCGCAAACTGTTCATCATCGGCAACGACGCGGGCAGCGGCAAGACGTTCGTGCTCGGCGGCATCATCCGCGAGATGCGGGCGAAGTTCCCCGCGGTCGTTTACGTCACGATGAACCAAGACCTCATCGAGCAGATCAAGCGGAACCTCAAGGACTACGACATCGGCGGCGTCACGTTTGCCACCTACTCCGACCTCTCTTCCGGCAAGGTGGAGAGCACGCCCGGCCAGCTCCTCATTCTCGACGAAGCGCACAACATCAAGAACACAGAGAGCGCCCGCGGGAAGAATGGCAAGAAAGCGGTTGCCAGCGCCGGATTCACGGTGTTCGCCAGCGCGACCCCATACGAGAACCCCGTTCAGGCGGAGTACCTTGCACCGACTGGCGTGTTCGACGAGGCGGGCGGTCACACCGAATGGGCCAAAATCTACGGCGCGGCCGTGCGCAAGTGGAAGGACAGCGAGGGGACGCACGAAGAGGTGTATTGGGTTTCGACCAAGGACAGCACGAAAGACGCATTGCAGGCAAAGGGGTGGCTGGAGCGCAAAGGCGTGTTCACGCAGCGCCGAATCCGGCTGGACCCGGCGATGGTTCAGGCCCGTTTCCGCCGAGTGCCCGTGGAACAGAAATGGCTCGACCTGTTCAATCGCGTTCTGGCCGTGTACGACGACGCACTGAGCGAGTGGAAAGACCCGCTTACCGGGCGGTCGCGTGATCCCAGGGTGGCCGCAATGGTGGCGATGCACCGCGAAAACGCACTCAAGCGGATTCTCGAGGCCGCGAAGGTCAACGCCGCAATCGACCGGGCCAAAGAAGAACTGGCCGCCGGCCGCAAGGTCGCCATGTTCGTCGAAACCAAGTCCGAGCGGGAAATCGGGCGATACCGAAAGTCCAACGCGAAACCCAACTCCGAGAGCTACACGTTCCCCCAGATGCAGGCGATCATGCGCGAGTGGGAACAGGACCGCGCCGCCGACCGGGCCGCCGGCGACCGTGGGCAGCCGCCCCCGTTCAGCCCCGCCATTCTCACCATCGCATCCGCCATGCACGACGCAGGGATCGACGAAACCCTGCCGAGCGTTGTGGACGAGATTGAGGCCGCGTTTGGCAAGGACGCCGCCCTCTACACCGGCAGCGTCACCCCCGCCAAGGCCGCGCAGAACCGAGAGGCGTGGAGGCTCGGGAAGTTCAAGGTGCTCATTATCACGATGGACAAGGGCGGCACGGGGTTGTCGTTGCATGACACCGTGGGCGACCAGCCGACGACGCAGATCAACGTCAACATGCCATGGACCGCAACCAAGGTGAAGCAGGTGAGCGCGAGAACCGGGCGGTACGGGCTCAAGAGCAAGGTCGTGATGGAGTGGCTGTTTTCCGCAGACATCCCATTTGAGAAGCGACTCGCCCGCCGGGTGGGTGGCCGCATCCGCGACATGGGCGCGACCGTCAGCGGCATCAACATCGCCAGCGCGACGAAACTGGCCGACTTCGATTTCAAGGCCGACGAGGACATCGGCGACATGGCTCTCGGCGTGGGCACGGAGCCCGAGGCCGACACCAACGGCACCGAGGAGCAGTATCGGCAGGCCAACCGGCTCGAGGCCGCGGAACGCCGCGCCGACGACACTTCGGGCGACTTCTTCCAGACCCCGCATCCCATCGCGTTGTTCATGGCGCGGGTGGCGGGCATCACGAGTGGGACCAAGGTTCTCGAGCCCTCCGCGGGCATGGGCCGCATTGTGCGGTACATCCCCGCCGGCGCGAGCCTGACCATGATCGAGCAGCACCCCGGCCGCGTGCGGAAGCTGGAGGCGATGAACCGCGGCAAGGTGGTGAACACCGATTTTGTTCAGTGGGCCAAGGACAACAAGGACACTCAGGACGTGGTTCTGATGAATCCCCCGTTCAGCCGTATCGCGGGCGAGGGGTGGCAGGACGTTTCGCACGTCATGGCTGCGTGGGGCACGCTCCGCGAGGGCGGCCGGCTCGTCGCCGTGATGTCGGTGGGATTCACGTTCCACCAGGACCAACAGAGCGCGGAGTTCCGGGAGTGGGTCGAAAGCACCGGAGCGACCGTGTTCAAGCTCCCCGAACGGGCGTTCAAGAACAGCGGTACGGGCGTGCGGACGGTCCTTCTGATTGCCGACAAGCGGACGGGAGACTACGCCGACGCGGGCGAGTACCAGGTCGATTCGATGGAGGAACTGCCGTCGCTGGAGGATGAGGTTCCGTCGAGGGCGTTGGACCGCGACGAGAAGCCGAATGAGCCCGCGCCCAAAGCTGCGACTCCCGCACCCACCGCACCCCCCAAGTTCTCCGACAGTGAAGGCGTCTTCGGCCAGAAGACCGAGAACATCACCGGGTCGCAGACGGGACTGTTCGGTGGATCATCGACGCTCAAACCCGAACCGAAGTCAACGGTGACGCGATGGGCAAAGGGCGATGTGTTTGAGTGGAACGGCAAGCGGTTTATGGTCACGCTCAACGAGCGGAACGACCAGACCCCGACGAACCCGCCGGATGACTGGGTTTCCTACGTCGAAATCAACAAGCATGGCAAGCCGATCGCGGGGGCCGATCGTGACGCGGGCCGTGGACAGCTCGAATCGTGGGGCGCTCGTCGTCTTCAGGACTCCACGCCCGAGGCACGCGAATCCGCTCTGAAAGCTATGACGCCCGACGAGGCGCAGGAGCGATACCCCGGCATCCGCCGCGGCGAAACCGTCGCCGAGTACGAGAAGCGAATCGGCATCACCGATACCCCGGATATGTTCGGCGGTCCATCATCCGCCGGCGGCGACCCCAAACGCCCCCAGCGCGCCCCGTCCAACATGGCCGACCGCGCCATCGGAGCACTCGAGCGCATCGCCGCCGACGCCGAGGCTCGCATGGAGAAGCGGGCCAAGAAGCGGGGCACGCGCCTCTACTCCACCCCCATCCCCGACCCCCGCGACATGATCGACGCCGCGGCATGGGCCGCCGGCAAGGCTCTCGTCGCCGGGATCAAGGGGGCCAGGGCAATCGGCAAGTTCGTCACCGACCAGGTTGCCGCCCGTTGGCCCGATGCGAAGTTTGACCCGGCTGTCCTGCGCCGCACCGCCCGCCGGTTCATGGACGGAGCCAAGACCCCGCAGGACGTGTATGCCCGCTGGCAGGCCGCCCGCAACCGGGACGACGCCGCACGCACTAAGGCCGCCGCAGGGGCCGCCGTTGACCCCAAGGCCGTCAAGGAGGCCGCGGCCGTTGGGACCGCTCAGAGGCCCGACGTGGCCGCCCGGATCGTGGCAGAGGTCCGCAAGTCGTTCCGCGCGGGCAAGGAGGCCGGGCGGGTGCAGGCCCTCGCGGCACTCAAGCCCGTCATCACCAAAGCCAAGCAGGCCGCCATTCGTGCGGAGCAGATGCGCAAGATTGAGCAGCGCGGTGGCAAGGACGCCGCCGCTGCTGCGACTCAGGCCGCCAAGGTGCAGGCCGAAACCGAGGCCGGAATCCGCGATGAGGCCGTCAGACTGGTGCAGTCCATCCCCGGAGTGGGCCGACGCTACCTCAAGGCCGTCAGCACCGCGAAGGGGATGCGCGACCTCCAGCGGATTCTCCACCGGCTCCGCAAGGATCTTGCCAAATCCGTCGCCCGCGACTCCCGCCGGCGTGCTCAGGCCATGGCTCGGATGTTCAAGAAGCTCAACGACGACCGCCTCGCCCTCGCCCGCAAGGCCCTGTACGACATCGAGGAGGCATGGAAGGCGATCAAGTCCAAGGACACCGGGACCATCCGGGCCGAAGAACTGGCGCAAGCCATGCGGGAGTCTGCCGAGCAGATCAAGGCCCTCATCACCGAGCAGCGGGACGAGGACAAGGTTCGGATTCAGGGTAAGACGATCCTGATGAGCGAGCACCGTGACGACATGGTTGAGCGGATCACCCGGCAGAAGGAACTGCCCCAGACCGAGAAGGTCGGTGCTGACCGCACACCGGGCGCGGTTCGCCTGTTCATGCGGAAATACGCCAACTTCCGCACCCTCATGCAGATCCTTGATGGGCAGTTTGACGAAAACGGGATTTTCGCCCGTGCTCACCGCGCCATGGCCGCGCGTCGGACGCTGGAACTTGCGAAGAACCAGGAGTTCATCGACCGGGCCGAGGCGATCGTCAAGGCGAACGGGTACAAGTCCTGGGCCGACTTCACCAAGCGGACGACCGGCTCGCTCGGGGACGCTTCCGTCGATTTTGTGAACATCGAACTTGGCGACCGCAAGCGAATCCCCGTTGGGCTCGCCATGGCACTCTACGCCCAAGACCCCGAAACCAAGTCCCTCATGCACGAGGGGCAGGTGTTCAAGTTCCACCGCAACGACCTTCAGGGCTTCACGGTAGACGACTACAAACTTGCGGAACTGGAGGCCGCGCTAACCCCGGCGCAGAAGACCATCGCCATGGCGATCAACCGCCTGCGGTCGGAGATGCAGTATGACCGGGCCGATGCGGTTTACAAGGACATCACCGGCAATCGCTTGGTGAAAGTCCCTGACCACTACCCGCGCCAGCGAATCCTCGATCAGACCGGAAACCCCGACACCATCGACGTGGCCCGCATGGCCGTGGGCGAATGGGCGGTTCAGTCGCTCGAGAACTCCGGGTTCACCATCCAGCGCGTCAACTCCCGCGCGCCCCTGCTCCTCTCCGACTTCGCTGAAACCCAGGTGCGGGCGTTCCAGGGCACCGAGATGATGATTCAGAGGGCGCAGCTCGTCAAGTACCTCAAGGGAACGATCATGCACCCGGATGTCATCAACCAGATCAACGCGCGGTACGGGACCGCCATGGTGAAGAGGCTCGCGGGCGTCATCGCCGAATACTCGGGCAACTCCCAGCCGGAATCCGACAAGATCATCCGCCGGGCTGCCTCCAAGCTCGCGCAGACCATGACGCAGACCAACCCGCTGACCTGGCTGCGCAACCTCTCGACGGTGTTCAGGCTTCCCCTTGCCCTTGTGGATGGGTCGGCCGTGGCGACCAGCGACGTGCTCGCGGCGATGCCCAAGGCCGCCGCCAGCATGAGCAAGACCATGGGGCTTCTGCTCAAGCACTCGCCGGATCTTCGCCACCGCTGGAGCCACGCCGGGGCCGCCATTTCCCTCATGCCCACCGGCGCCGCGCCCGACGCCGATTCGCACTTCGCGGACGCCGGCAAGGCCACCATCCGCCAGCTCCTCCATGCGTTCAAGGGGCTCAAAACCGGCAACTTCATGGAGCGAGCTGGGCAGGCCGGCCGCGCGTACGATGCCACCCTCGACGCGATCCGACTCGGCAACACGTTCGACGGATTCGCCGCCGCCGTCGCCTACCACGTCTTCCGGGCGAAAGCTCCCACCAACCTGAGCCCGGCCGCCCAAGACCGTTGGGCCGCACGCCGCGCCGCGGACGCCTTCATGCAGACGGCCAACACGAACGACCTGTTGAACGCGACCGAGTTCCAGACCGACGCGCGTCGCAACACCATGACCGCCCTGCTGCTGACCTTCACGTCTGACATCGCCAAAATGCAAAACCTCGCGTACCTCTCCGGCAAGCGGGGCGGGAAGTCCATGGGCGTCACCGCCGGCGCCATCGTTGCGAGCGTGGCGTGGTCCACGGCGATCCGGTACGTTGCCGCGGCAGTGCTCGGGGACGACGAGGAGAAGCGGGACGAGGAGGCGGTTCAGTCCGTGATGGATGAACTTCTCAGCCTGCTTCCCGGAGGCGTCAACGTGCTCGCTCCGGCCGCCAGGTTCCTTACGGCTGGATCGACGTACAAGGGCTCGGGGCTGCTCGACACGCCGCTCACGTCGCTGGTAAAGCACTTCGAGGCGATCGTCGGCCAGATCCAGAGGGAAGACACCAACGCCGCAGAGGTGGCGTACCGCCTGTTCCGACTGGTGGCCGATCCGATGGGCAACCCCCTCGGCCCGATCAGCGGCATGGCACGGCGGGCGATCAAGAACTACGGGGAATGACCTACTTGACCATGGCGTAGATAAGCACGGCCACGCATCCGCCCACCCACACGCGCACCATGATCTTCGCGCGCCATGATCCACACTCGGCGTCCCACCAGCGAAGGAACTCGGACACAACCGCGAGGTAGGTGCTTGCCATGGCACCATCCTACCCCACCCGACCGGCGAGCGGGCGACCGATCACAAACGCTTGCCTCACAAGTGCTTACAAAAATCGTACACAAATCTACGCACAAATGCTTGATTGACTTGGGCAGATACCCGATACTCATTGCGTCAAGGCTGTTTCTGAGAAGACCATGCACAACGCACCCGAACAACCCACCACCCTCCTCCGCGAGTCTTCTCCCGCGGCCTTGACAATCGCGCACGAGCGAATGGGGGAGGGTGGTGGTTTGTTCTGGAGGCTCAACATGAGCACTTGCCCGCACTGTGGTTGCACCCGTCCGAGCGTCGATCAGAAGCTGAGGGGCTTGTTCGCTGCCCGCGTGGGGATGCCCGCCCGTCTGAACCGTCGCAGCGATGCGGCGAGCACGAACGAGCTGGCGACGGAGATTCAGGCGGCTGAGGACGTGATCGACCCCCGATCGGCCGCTCCGCTTCCCGAGATTGGGGCCTGCTTCTGGGCGTCCGCCGATGGGGTATACACCCGCACGATGCGATCGGACGGGACGGTGATGCTCCAGAGTTGGTCGGAACAGTGGGACGACGGCGATGACAAGCCGCGAATGTCGTTGAGCAGCAGCTCGGTGGAGAACCTTGACCCCGACGACATCAGGGGGTACGCGGCCGAATACGCCGCCCGCAAGGCTGCCGAGGCTGTTTCCAGTGACGCGGTGAGCCCCCGTTCCGCCTCGCCCGATCCCCGCCGCGCCGTCGGCTTCATCGAGTTCAAGCCCGGCGAGGAGCCGGAGCGGTGGGATGCGGATTGGGACGGGGGTGTGAAGTGAATACCCCAAACTACCACAAAGAACTCAAGGCCCTTATTCGCGTGCTTGAAACAGGGCAGGAGGAAGGGACGTTTGAGGACGCGACGATTTCGGTGTGCGAGGATCACATCGCTTTCTTCTGGGACAAAGGCGACGGCATCAGGCTGGATGTTGCCGCGCTCGCCAAGTCGAGCGCGAGCGTTGATATGGAGGCCGATGTCGTTCAGTTCGGCGAGAGCCTTGTGGTCGAGCTGTGCCCCATCACGGAATCCGAAGGGGGTGTGAAGTGAGCGAAGCAAACGAGAAGGCTCGCACGGATGCGGTGCGGATGACGGAATCTGATTGCCTGTTTGTGGTGGTTCCTTTACAGCGAGTGGGAGGCGCGTTTGTTTCTCCCATCACGGGCATCCGCGTTTCCGAGAGTGCCCTAGCAAACACCAGCGACATCATTCTGACGCTCGGGCTTGCGAGTGCCGCACTTGACAGCCTGATGAATCAGGTTCTCAACGGTATGAAGGCTACAAGCGGGCTAAGCGCAGAGGACTTGTGCGGTCGCTTGTCCTACGCGATGGGCATGGCCGAGGAAATGCTCGAAGCGTCCGGGAAAGACGAAAGCCTGACGCAGTATTTTCAGGTGCGGCAGCGGGGGGCTGAATCATGAGCACCAACGACGGCGGGCCTGCGTTTCCCGTGCCCATGCACAACGACGGAAAGGGTAACGCGGTTATCCGGAAGGGCATGACCCTCCGCGACTACTTCGCGGCGAAGGCAATGCAGGCGATGGTTGGGACGTATCGCAAAACCATGCGTGGTGTTGAAAACGCCCAAACCGATTCCGAAGGCGACTTGTGCGGACCTGACCGCGACATGCTTCTCGACCGGAACGGGGTAACTGGCGAGTACGACGGTGCGGCAGAAGTAGCGTCGGACGCTTACATCATCGCAGACGCCATGCTCGCCGCACGAAACACACACACCTAGCGCCGCGTGGCGCTCGCTCGACCGCCGCTCACACCCGGCGGGAGAGCCTGCACCACCCGCAGGAGAAAGGCCACCCACATGGCTATTACCGAACTGCAACGGACCAAGAGACAGCAAACGCTCGGAGCCAGCGACATGGCGACGATTCTGGGGTTCAACCCCTGGAAGACGAGCGTGGACCTATGGCTCGAGAAGACCGGCCGCGTCGAGCCTACAGAAGCCGGAGAGGCCGCCGAAATCGGTGACGCGCTGGAGGCGGGCATCCGTCCCTTGGCCGAGCGTCGGATCGGCTGCAAGCTCGTCAAGCCCACCGGGACGTTCGTTCACGAGAACGGCGTGATGTCCGCAAACGTGGATCTGATGGTGAACAAGGCCCAGCGCGGCAGCGCGATCTGCGAAATCAAGACCACCGGCAAGGCCGACGAGTGGGAGAACGAGCAGATTCCGGCCCGCGTGCTGGTGCAGGTCGCCGCTCAAATGGCGTGCGCCGGGTCGGTGCAGGCCCACATCGCGGCACTGGTCGCCCGGTTTGGCCTTTCGATGGAGATGCGGCTGGTCGAGCGCAACCAGGAGGTTGCCGAGTTGATCGAGGCGATCGAGACTCGTGCGTGCGAGTGGTGGCGGAAACACATCGAGGGCGACACCCCGCCGGAAGGCGTCGCATCACTCGACTACCTGAGCAAGCGGGTCAGGGCAGCGGGCAAGGTGGTCAAGGTGCCCGTCGTGCTCGTCGCGCAGTACCAGGCGGCGAAGGACGCGGCGAAGGCGGCCGAAGAGGCAGCGGACGCGGCAAAGGCGGCACTGGTCCAGGCTCTCGGCGACGGCGACGCGGGCGAGGCTGAGGACGGGAGCGTGGTGAAATACACCAACGTGGTGACGACCAGACTGGACAGCACGGCGCTCAAGGCCGCGCACCCGGTTCTGTTCGCGGAGTTCAGCAAGGACTCGGCCTATCGCCGGTTGACGGTGAAGGCCGCGAAGGGAGGCGTGTGATGACGACGACAGACACAACCATCGTTCCGCTCAACGGCGAAGGTCACGAGATTCAGGCTGTCAAGGGGCCGCAGATGACCGTGGCGTCGCTGCTCAAGGGCGGCAAGCTCAAGGAGTTGCAGCAGTTGGCGGGCGCGGCGATGAGCGCGGAGCGGCTTATCAAGATGTTCGCCATGGCGGCCAGCCGAAACCCCAAGCTGATGCACTGCACCCCGATCAGCGTTCTGGACGCGATGACCAAGTGCGCCGAGCTGAACCTAATGCCCGGAACGCTCGGCAGCGTCTACCTCATCCCCTACGAGAACCGCAAGAACGGGTCTTGTGAGTGTCAGTTTATCCTCGGCTACCGCGGGATGATGACCCTCGCCCGACGCTCGGGGGAAATCTCCACCATCACGGCCGATGTCGTGCGCAACGGGGACGAGTTCGACTACGAGCACGGGATTGAGTCGAAGTTCCGGCACAAGCCCAAGGGGATCGACGGCGCGAGCCCGACGCACGCCTGGGCCATGGCGAAGTTCAAGGACGGTTCACACCAGTTGGTGGTGATGTCCAAGTCCGAAATCGAGTCGATCCGGCGGCGTTCTCGAGCGGGCGACTACGGCCCATGGAAGACCGACACCGAAGAGATGTGGAAGAAGACCGCTCTCCGCCGGCTCTGCAAGTACCTCCCGCTTGAGCCCGATATCGAGGCCGCAATCACGGGCGTGGACCGGGCGGAGATGGAGTTTGACATGCCGAGCACGGGATCGGGCGAGGACGAGCAGCCGCAGGACGAGGCCAAGCCCGCGACGACGACCCAGGCCGCCAAGCTCGCGGCCCAGATCAAGCAATCCACTGTGGTGGTGGACGCTCCGGCGGCGCAGGAACAGGCGGCGGCGCAGGGTGGCGGGAGTCCTGATCCCGTCGCGCCGCCGCCTAGCCCCGGAGAACAGGGTTCTCTCCTCCCGCAAGAGACTCGCGTGACCAACGGCGTGCGTCGCCGCGGCAACTGATCGACCGTCGGGGCTCGGCGTAAAGCCCGCCCCGGCTTTGCTCTCCTCTCTCCCAAGGTGCGGCCGGTTCAGGGATCGGCCGCGCCATTTCGGATACCGCGGCACAGCCGCAGAAGGCGACCATGCTCACCACACTCATCATCGCGTCCATGGCAATCACGACCGAGCCCCCCGTCCGCTGGTTCCCGCCGCGCGGGGATTCGCGGTGTTGGAACGACTACCAGTCGTGCGTGATGGAAGCGGGCCGCGACTCGGCGGAGGGTCGATTGTCACCCAAGCAACTCGCGGAACGTCTGTTTGGATGCAGGCAGCGGCTTGGGTGGTGCGCACTGGTCGAATACCTCCAGCCGATGCTCGGCGACGACGCCGCGGCGGTGGTTGACGCGATCGGCGTGGAGGAGGCGGCGGAGTTGGTGGAGTTCTTTGAGGCCAAGTAGGCACACGAGAGACTCCCGCGTCCGGGACACCGGACGCTGGGGGATTAGGCGGGCTTTCTCACCGTCGGCCCGCCCGATCACTCCCGCTGCGCTTCACCGTGCGGCGGGGGTTTCAGGAGTCAACACATGGCCGGCGACTGGATTCCCATTCGGATCAACCTGAGCACTGACCCCCGCACGGTGGCAATCGCCGGGCGCATCCGCAAGCACGTCCTACACACCGTCGGAGCCCTCTCCGTGGTCTGGGGCGCTGCGAACGAGCACACCACCGACGGGAGGCTCATGGGCTACACCCCCGACGCCATTGACGCGATGGTCGGCATCAAGGGGTTTGCCGCGGCGATGGAGGCAGTGGGATGGATGTTCCATGACGACGAGAGCGTCACGGTCCCCGACTTCGACCGTTACAACTCCGACGGAGCCAAGGCGAGACTCCAGGGCGCTCGCCGCGCCGCCCGTCTTCGTCACCTGAAAGGCGCACGCCAAGCGCACGAAAGTAACGCTAGCACCGTTACGAGCGGCGCACGCCAAGCGCACGAAAGGCGCACGAAAAGCGCACCTACAGAACAGAACAGAACAGAAGAGAAGAACAGCAGCAGCAGCTCCGCTGCTTCCGCTGTCGCTGCTGCGGCTGGTTCCACGCAACGAGGGGGGGAGGCAAAGAACCCGATTCTGGCGGCCTTGCACGACCGGGGCATCGGCGAGCCCACGGCGACGGCCCTGCTCGACGAGGGCGTCACGGGTGCCGACATCGCGGCCGTGGAGCGGGCATCCGGCGATTCTGACGGCCCAGGGCTATGGGTGCACCGTCTTCGCGAGGCGATCGCTCTGCGAGGCTCCACGACCAAAGCACGCGAAGCCCGTGAAGCCGCCCGAGCGGCGTTTGACGCGCTCGATCCGAGTGGGCAGCACGCGAAGGTGCTCGAGTTCCGGGCGTGGGCAGCCGTGAACGGGCTGGAGGTGCGACACATGGCAAACCCGCTGCTGGTGCGCTGGGGCAAGTTTGTTGACTGGCTGGCGGACGGAGGTGTCGCATGAGCCGCACACCACCCCCAACCGGCAGCCTGTGGAGCGACGTGGCCCGCGCGACTGACCCCGTGACCTCTCACGCCGCGGGCGTCCAGGTGACGCAGGACGGGACGCGAGCGAGGCAGGCCCGTGAAGTCGCCGAGGCGGTCCAGGAGACTCCAGGGCACACGTCGGCCGAGCTGGCGGGGATTCACGGCCTCGACCGCTACGCCGTCGCCCGGAGGCTTCCGGAAGTGGAGCGAGCGGGCTCGGTGCGGCGCGGGGCGGCGAAGCACTGCACCGTGACGGGTCGGGCGGCAATGACGTGGTGGCCGGCGGAGGTGACGCCATGACCATCCTCGCCTTCGACCCCTCCACAACCTGCACCGGATGGGCGGTCCTCGGTGACGTTGGCGACAACGGCACGTTCCTCGGCGCCGGCATGATCCAGCCCGACAAGTTCGACAACCTGACCGATCGGCTCCTCGACATGGCCGAGGCGGTACGGGAGCGGGTTCGCGTCGCCGGCGCCGATGTCGTCGTCGTCGAAACCCCCGCGGCAACAGGAAGGGCTCGAGCGGCGCAAGGGTTCAGGGGCACTCCCCTGACCATCCCGATTTACGGGGCAGCGGTCGGCGCGGCAATCGTCGCGTGCGGGAGTACGGGAAAGGGCGTGAAGGTGTGCGGCGTGGCGTCCGACGAGTGGACGAAGCACCGTGTTCCGACTGGCCGCGACCCATACAAGGCGATGCGCGTGGAGTACGTCAAGCGGCTGTACGGCATCGAAGACCTGGGGCCTCGGTCCCTCGCCGGGAACGTCGCCGACGCCATTCTCATCGCGCGGTGGCGTCTGTGGAGGGAAAGGGGGAACGTGTGAAGCAGCGGATTCGTGAGCGTGTATTGCTCAACACGATGGACACATGCCGTTGGTGCCAGAAGGGAGTACGAAGGTGGAAGTATTGCGGGCGGATAGACGGGGTGTGTCGGGAGTGTCACGACACGGCGGTGCATTGCAGGGAGCCGGGGATGCGCGCGAGGTGGGGGCGGAAGGTAGAGCCATGAGTCTGGGCGAGTACGAGGATCTGATCGTGAAGTGGATGAAGGGTCGCGGGTGGGTGTCGCGCGGGGCGATCCGGGAGAACGTCGGGTTCGCCGGTGATGGGCGCATGGCCGACCGGATTGGGCCTGCGGTGAACCTGCTGGTGAGGCAGGGGGTTCTGGTGCATGAGTGGCGGAATCACGTCTACCGGGTGTGCCTGGCGGGCGAGAAGGACAGCGTACCCGACTTCTCGCCGTGGTCGGCTGGTGGGTTGGCGGGCGCGAGCGAGGAAAGGGCAGAACTGTGACGAACGAAGAACTGGAAGCGTTGGAGAAGTTGGAGAAGGCCGCGACGCCGGGGCCGCTGGTTATCAAGTGGGAGTTCAACGTCTTCGGGGCAGACGAGCGGCTGGTCGCGTCGTGCGGGGGGCACTCGTCTAATCGCGGCGACGGCGGCATGACCGAAAACAAGGCGA
>JACCDR011225276.1_pt1 | contig 43044 bp, 48 predicted proteins | sample 7446431 | NCBI WGS metagenome assembly JACCDR01 (sample SAMN15323443, study PRJNA562643) | freshwater metagenome | isolation source: river surface water | place: USA:Blue River Watershed | collected 2017-08-17
GAAGACATCGTGGCCGACATGAAGGCCGGTCGCATCGTCATCTTGGTCGACGAAGAAGACCGCGAGAACGAAGGCGACTTGGTGCTCGCGTCTGACCATGTCACACCCGAAGCCATCAACTTCATGGCCCGCTTTGGCCGTGGCCTGATTTGCCTCACCCTCACCCGCGAACGCTGCGAATACTTGAAGCTCCCGCCCATGGCCGCACGCAACGGCACGGTGTACAGCACCGCGTTCACCGTGTCCATCGAAGCGGCTGAAGGCGTGACCACTGGCATCTCTGCGGCAGACCGCTCACGCACCATCGAAGTGGCCGTGGCAAAAGCCACAAAGCCCACCGACTTGGTGCAACCCGGCCACGTGTTCCCCTTGCAAGCGGTAGACGGTGGCGTGCTCATGCGCGCAGGCCACACCGAAGCGGGTTGCGACTTGGCCGCGATGGCTGGCTGCTCGCCCTCATCGGTGATTTGCGAAATCATGAAAGACGACGGCACCATGGCCCGCTTGCCTGATTTGCAACTCTTCGCCGCCGAGCACGGCTTGAAGATCGGCACCATTGCCGACCTCATTGCCTATCGCAGCCGTAACGAGTCGCTCGTGCACAAAGTCAGCTCACGCCCCATGCACACCGCGCACGGCGAGTTCACCGCCAACGCCTACAAAGACATGACCAGCGGTGCCGTCCACATGGCCTTGGTCAAAGGCACTTGGGGTACAGACGCCGAAGTCTTGGCCCGTGTGCACGAACCTTTGTCGGTGCTCGATGCGCTCGAACCCAACCGCGTCATGCACTCATGGGGCCTGGATGCAACGTTGGCACGCATCAGCGCAGAAGGTACGGGCGTGGTGGTGTTGCTCAACTGCGGCGAAAGTGGCGAACAACTGCTGGCCCAGTTTGATGGCACAGCCCGCTCAGCCCATGGCCCAGAGCGTGGCCGCATGGACCTGCGCAGCTACGGCGTTGGCGCGCAAATTTTGCGCGACTGCGGCGTACACAAAATGCGCCTCATGGGCAACCCACGTCGCATGCCCAGCATGACGGGCTATGGTCTCGAAATCACCGGTTACCTCTCTAAAGAATAAACACCATGTTCATCCCCAACCCCAACGCCACCACCACGCTGGACGGCAGCGCCATGAAAATTGGCATCGTTCAAGCGCGTTTCAACGAAGACATCACCAACGCCTTGCGCGACGCCTGTGTGGCCGAGCTCAAAGCCATGGGCGTGGCTGACGACCGCATCACCTTGGTGGAAGTGCCTGGTGCGCTTGAAGTGCCTTTGGCCTTGGCCGCGCTGGCCCAAATTGAAGACCCTGAGCCCTACAGCGCCCTCATCGCTTTGGGCTGCATCATCCGTGGCGAGACCTACCACTTTGAGTTGGTGGCCAACGAATCCGGGGCAGGCGTGACACGCGTGGGCATGGACTACCACGTGCCCATTGCCAACGCCATCCTCACTACCGAGAACTTGGAACAAGCCGTGGCCCGCCAAACCGAAAAAGGCCGTGACGCTGCACGCGTAGCAGTGGAAATGGCTCAACTGCTGGAGCGTTTGGCATGACCGACGCGCAAAAAACCACCCGTAGCAAAACCAGCAACGGCGCTGTCAAAAGTGCCGCCAAGTCAGGACGCAGCCGCGCTCGTGAATTTGCACTGCAAGGTCTCTACCAATTTTTGGTGGGACAAAACGAAGCGGCCGACATTGACGTGTTTACCCGTGACTTGAGTGGTTTCCACAAATCAGACTCGGTCCATTACGACGCACTCCTTTATGGTTGCATCGAACAACGTGAAATTTTGGATGCATTGATTGAACCCTTGCTCGACCGCAAGTTCGACGAAATTTCTCCTATCGAACATGCCGTGATGTGGATGGGGGTTTATGAGTTCCAACATTGCATTGACGTGCCTTGGCGCGTGGTGCTCAACGAATACATCGAGCTGGCCAAATCGTTTGGTGGCACCGATGGCCACAAGTACGTCAACGGCGTGCTCAACGGCTTGGCGCCCAAGCTGCGCGCTGTTGAAGTGCAGGCCGACAAAGCCAAAGGCCAAGCTTAAAGCCCATGCGCCTGAGCGAACGCGCCCAACGCATTGAGCCTTTCTACGTGATGGAAGTGGCCAAAGCCGCCGCCGAACGTGCAGCATTGGTGGCACACACCGATTCGCCCATGATCTTTTTGAACATTGGCGAACCCGACTTCACCGCCCCGCCCTTGGTGCAACAAGCGGCTGAACGCGCCATTCGTGATGGGGCCACCCAATACACCCCCGCCCTAGGACTGGACGCTTTGCGCGAACGCATCAGCGACTGGTACCGCACGCGCTTTGGCGTGAACGTGCCTGCGCGACGCATTGTGGTGACCGCTGGGGCATCTGCCGCACTGCAGCTAGCCTGCTTGGTCCTCATCGAAGCGGGTGACGAAGTGCTTATGCCTGACCCGAGCTACCCGTGCAACCGCCACTTTGTGAGCGCCGCTGAAGGCCGTGCCGTGCTGGTACCCACCACCGCAGAACAACGCTTTCAACTCAGTGCCGCGCAAGTGCGCACGCACTGGACGCCCCACACCAAAGGCGTGTTACTGGCCTCACCGTCTAACCCCACTGGCACCTCCATTCACCCCGACGAGTTGCGTGCCATCCACCATGAGGTGAAGCAACGCGGTGGCGTGACCTTGATTGACGAGATCTATTTGGGCCTGAGCTACGACGCGCAGTTCGGTCAAACCGCTTTGGCGCTGGATGAGGACATCATCAGCATCAACAGCTTTAGCAAGTACTTCAACATGACCGGCTGGCGTTTGGGCTGGTTGGTCGTACCCGACGCCTTGGTCCCTGCAGTGGAACGATTGGCGCAAAACCTTTTCATTTGTGCCAGCACTGTGTCGCAACACGCCGCGCTGGCGTGCTTTGAGGCACAGAGCATTGCCGAGTACGAGCATCGCCGCGCCGAGTTCAAAGCACGACGCGACTACTTTGTGCCCGCGCTCAATGGACTGGGTTTGAACGTGCCTGTCATGCCAGATGGTGCGTTTTACGCTTGGGCCGATTGCACGGCCGCAGCGCACAAGCTGGGCGCACAAGACAGTTGGGACTTTGCTTTTGAAGTGATGAACCGCGCCAACGTGGCCATCACCCCAGGGCGTGACTTTGGCAACGCAGACACAACGCGCTATGTGCGTTTTTCTACCGCACGATCGATGGCCGAGCTGCAAACTGCCATCGCCCGTTTACAAACCTTGCTGGGCTGACACCATGAGCACCCCTTTTGAATTCCCCATCCGTATTTACTGGGAAGACACAGATGCTGGCGGCATTGTGTTTTACGCCAACTACCTCAAGTTCATGGAACGTGCTCGCACCGAATGGCTACGCGCCTTGGGTATGGGGCAACACGCGCTGCGTGAAGAAACCGGCGGCATGTTTGTGGTGAGTGAAACCGCCGTCAAATACCTGCGCCCCGCCAAGCTCGACGATCAACTGCGCGTGACTGCGCACTTGGCTGAAGGTGGCCGCGCCAGCTTGGTGATTGCCCAACAAGTGTGGCGCGACTCAACTTTACTTTGCGAAGGCACGATTCGCATTGGTTGGGTCGAAGCTGCCACCTTAAAGCCTGCGAGAATTCCCTCTTCTGTATTGGAACGACTGACATGACACAAGACTTTTCCATCGTTCATTTGCTGCTCAACGCCAGTTGGGTCGTGCAAGTGGTGGTGCTGATGCTGATGGGCGTCTCCATCACCAGCTGGGCCGCGATTTTTCGCAAGATCGGTTCGATCAAACGGGTGAATGAACTCAACGACGAGTTTGAACGCGGGTTTTGGTCGGGCACCAGCTTGAACGAGCTGTTCGCTTCTGCAGCTCAAAATGCCAAGCACTCAGGCCCCATGGAGCGTATTTTTGCCAGCGGCATGCGCGAGTACCAAAAACTGCGCGAACGCCGCATCAACGACAGCAGCGCGTTGATGGACGGTGCGCGCCGCGCCATGCGCGCCAGCTACCAACGCGAGATGGATGCGATTGAATCCAACTTGTCATTACTGGCTTCGGTTGGTTCTGTGTCGCCTTACGTGGGTTTGTTCGGCACGGTGTGGGGCATCATGCACGCCTTCACAGGTTTAGCTGGCATGCAGCAGGTCACCTTGGCCAAGGTCGCACCAGGCATCGCCGAAGCACTGGTGGCTACCGCCATTGGTTTGTTTGCTGCGATCCCTGCCGTGTTGGCCTACAACCGCTTTTCGCGTGACATTGACCGCGTGTCCATCAAGCTTGAAACCTTCATCGAAGAGTTCAGCAACATCTTGCAGCGCAACGTCAGCGCTAGCACGATGGGTCACTGAGCAGGAAGACACACATGGCTTCGATTGCCCCTCGCTCAGGACGCGGCCGACGCGCGATGAACGACATCAACATGGTGCCGTTCATTGACGTGATGTTGGTGTTGCTGATCATCTTCATGGTGACCGCGCCTCTCATCTCGCCCACCGTGATTGATTTGCCCAGCGTAGGCAAAGCCGCCAGCGTGCCTGACCAAGTGATTCACGTCGAAATCAGCAAAGAAGAACGCATCACGGTGAAGAGTACCGGTACCGTCAACAAATCCGTCAGCTCCACACTCAAGGGATTGGCACGTGATGTGCAAGAGCTACAAGGCGAAAGCTCGCAAGGGCCTGTGGTGATCACCGCTGACCGCACCATCAAATACGAAACCGTGGTCAAAGCCATGGACACACTGCAACGCGCGGGTGTGCAGCGCGTAGGCCTGGCCGTTCAATTGGTGGATTGATGTTTGAAGCATGAGCGCCTTGCCTAAGCACATTGAGTTTGCACCGCCTGCCCCAGAAGGCACAGGACGCTCCGTCGGCGCGTCTTTGGTGGTGCACGCCTTGCTCATCGTGGCGCTCACCGCAGGCATTCAATGGAAACAAGACAACAGCTTGTCGATCGAGGCTGAGCTGTGGTCGGCTGTGCCCATGGCGGCAGCCCCCAAACTGGTTGAGGTCGAAGCGCCCCCTCCACCCCCCGCACCCAAACCAGAACCTGCCCCCAAGCCCGTCGTGAAGGCGCCTGAGCCACCTGCACCCAACCGCGATGCAGACATTGCCTTGGCTAAGAAGCGCAAACTCGAAGAAGAGAAAAAAATTCAAGAAGCTTTGAAGGCTGAAGAAAAACGCAAAGAAGAGCTGAAAAAAGAGGCCGAGAAAAAAGCCAAAGCCAAGCTCGAAGAAGACAAGCGCAAACTCGAAGCCAAGAAAGAAGAAGAGCGCAAGGAAAAAGAACGTAAAGAAAAAGAGAAAGAGCGCGCCGAGAAAGAACGCAAAGAGAAAGAAGCGAAGAAGCAGCAAGAGCAAAAAGACAACAAGGTCTCAGCTGAAGAAGCTAAAAAACTCGAAGCCATTCGCAAAGAGAATATGAAGCGCATCGCAGGTCTTGCAGGTGCGAGTGGCAGCGAAAATGCCACCGGTACGGCCATGAAATCCTCTGGTCCGTCCGACAGTTATGGCGGTCGCATCCGCGCCCGCGTGAAACCCAACATCACGTTTGATCCGAGCTCAGTCTCAGGTAATCCTGCGGCCGAAGTGGAGGTGCGTTGTTCGCCAGACGGCACCATCGTGAGCCGAAAACTCGTGAAGTCTAGCGGCAACGCCGCATGGGACAACGCCGTGCTCAAAGCCATCGACAAGACCGAAATCTTGCCGCGCGACACGGATGGTCGCGTGCATTCCCCGCTGTTGTTGGTGTTTAAACCCAACGACTAAAGCCACAAGAAGGTCACCGAGGTGTTAGAGCGCTCCGTCACCGTAGACGTGTTGAAAGTAGTGGCCGCACAATTCATCGTGTGGCATCACTTCTCAGCCTATGGCCCTATGGCTGACACCATGACCTTGATGTGGCCTCAACTCATGGAATGGCTCTATCGCTATGCACGTTTGGCGGTGCAAGTGTTCTTGGTGGTGGGCGGGTATTTGGCGGCGCAGTCGGTGATGCAAAAACCCATCACACATCCGCTGGTGCAGATTGTCAAACGCTATTTACGACTGGTTCCGTTTTACGCTTTGGCCTTGGTTCTGATCAGTGTGGCAGTTGCCATGACCCGCGAGACCATTCATGCCAACTGGCTACCCAACGAGCCAACGCTGTGGCAATTCACTGCCCATGCGCTCTTAATTCACGATCTAATGGGTTTTGAAGCACTCTCCAGCGGTGCGTGGTATGTCGCGATTGATTTCCAGCTGTACGCCTTGCTCATTCTGTTGTGCCATGCCTTACAAGGACACAAGCCGCAGCATGTGTCCGTGGTGGTGGCGTTGCTTTGTGTGGCGTCCATGTGGCAATTCAACCGTGTAGACGAACTAGACATCTGGGCGATCTACTTTTTTGCTGCCTATGGTTTAGGCGTCTTGGCGGCTTGGGCGAAGCGATCCGCTTTCGATGCGCGTGTATTTTGGGTGACAGTTGTGCTGGGTGCAGCCGCCTTGTGGTTTGAATACCGAACTCGCTTGTCATTGGCTTTGGTCACTGCCATTTGGTTGGTCATCAAACCTAAGGGCTCGGTGCACTGGACCCCTATGAAACGTGTGCTTCACCGCTTATCCAACAGCGCGTATGTGTTGTTCTTGACGCACTTCGGCGTCATCGTGCTGTTCAGCGACATGTGGAATAAAAGCCATTTTTACCACCCTGTGACCGCATTTGCATTAACAGGTTTCGCATGGCTATTTTGCGTGGCTCTAGGTTTGTTCTTGCATGAAAAAGCAGAAGTCCCCATTCACCACTGGGTGGCACAAAAAGCGAAACCTCTTTTTTCTCGCCTCAGTCGCTAACTGTGCGGTGTTGGTGCATGCATTGCCATGCACACACACAGGCCAACAGCGACGTGCCGATCGAGACGGCATACACCGACGACAAGCCCAACGCCTCGCTCAAGACACCGCCACCCAGTGCGCCCAAAACACCAGGCACGCCGTACCCAATGGAGGCGTACAAAGCCTGCCCTCGCCCTCTGAGCCTGCCCGGAAAATGGTGTGACAACAAGGCAATGCACGCCGTGTGTTGCGTGGCAAACGTGAGGGCATGCAACACCTGCGCGAACAACAACGCCCACAACCATTCAACCGCCCATGTGGTCAGCGCCATGCGCAGCACCATCGCGCTGGCACAAATCAACATCCACATCGACAAACTGAATTTGGGTAGCCAACGGCTTTGCGTGAAGAACCACACAATTTCAGCGGCCACAGACACGGCCCACAACACCCCAATCATGGTTTTGCTGTAGCCCGCTTCATCTAGGTAAAGCGAGAAGAACACATAAATGCCGATGTGCGACAGCACATGAAAAAACACCGTCGCAAAAAACCACTGCACGCTGCGTTGACGCAGCACGGGCAAGACGGAGGGACGCGCTTCATCGTGGTGGACCGCTTCTTCGCGATTGGGCAGCCACCAGACGCTCAGGTTGAGCAACACCAAGGAGCCCACTGCCCACACAGAAAAGCTCTGCATGCCCTGCACTTCAAACCATGCCCCCGCCACAAACACGGTGACCAAAAACCCGAGTGATCCCCACAAGCGCACGCGACCGTAGCGACGCGAATCAAAGCCTTGATCAGTGCTGACGAAATGCGCCAAAGCGGCCTCGCTCATGGGCATCATGGCGCTGGTGTGGATGAACATCAGCAGCAACACAACCGCAATCCACACCACGCCCCCCTCGACCAACAAGCCCGCAGAGCAGATGAGCGCAGCGCCTGCACAAAAGCGCAGCAACTTCACACGCTCACCCGTGTGGTCGCTCAGCCAGCCCCAACCATACGGAGCCAATACGCGCGTCGCCGCTTGAACGGCGGTGAGTAAACCAATGATGGTGATGGAAAAGCCCAAGTCTTTGAGCCACAACGGCAGATACGGATTAAAAAATCCGATGTGCGCAAAGTAGCTGGCCGATAGCGCGGCAAAAGGAAAGAGCTGAAAACGAGAAAGCGCGTGACTCGAACGCGCTTCTTTAGATGGAGAGGTCAAAGCAAACTGACGTCAATGCGCATCACACGCCAGCGTGGCCTGCGATGTGACCTGGAATAGCTGGCATAGCCACCTCCACGTCACCGCATTGAGCGCGATGCAGCAAAGCATGGTCCATCACCACCAAAGCCAACAAGGCTTCGGCAATCGGCGTGGCGCGAATGCCCACGCACGGGTCATGGCGCCCCTTGGTCACCACCTCGGTGGGTTGGCTGTTTTGGTCAATCGATTCACGGGGGCTCAAAATAGAACTGGTGGGCTTGATGGCAATGCTCACCTCCAAATCTTGACCGGTACTGATGCCTCCCAACACACCACCAGAGTTGTTGGTGCGAAAGCCTTCCGCCGTCAACGAATCGCCATGGGTCGTCCCACGTTGCGCGACGCTGGCAAAGCCGGCACCAATCTCCACACCTTTGACCGCATTGAGCCCCATCATGGCGTAAGCGATATTGGCATCCAAACGGTCGTAAATCGGTTGCCCTAAGCCCACAGGCATGCCCGAGGCCACCACGCGAATGCGAGCACCGCACGAGTCGCCCGCCTTGCGCAAGCTGTCCATGTAGTCTTCAAAGGCTTGTACGTCAGCACAAGGCGCATAAAACGGGTTGTGCCCCACATGGTCCCAACTCTCAAAAGGAATGGGCAACTCACCGATTTGCGTCATACAGCCGTAAAACGTGGTGCCATATTTTTCTTTGAGCCACTTCTTGGCGACGGCACCAGCCGCGACCGTGGGCGCTGTCAAACGGGCAGATGAACGCCCGCCACCGCGCGGGTCACGAATACCGAATTTTTGAAAATAGGTGTAGTCCGCGTGCCCTGGGCGGAAGGTTTGCAAAATATTGCCGTAGTCTTTGCTGCGCTGGTCCGTGTTTTGAATCAACAAGGCGATCGGTGTGCCGGTGGTTTTGCCCTCGTACACACCCGACAAGATTTGCACTTGATCGGGTTCGTTGCGTTGCGTCACGTGGCGACTGGTGCCTGGGCGACGACGGTCGAGGTCGTGCTGGATATCAGCCTCGCACAAGGCCATGCCCGGGGGGCAGCCGTCAATCACGCAGCCAATGGCTGGGCCGTGGGATTCACCAAAATTGGTGACGGTGAAAAGGGTTCCGAAGGTATTGCCGCTCATAGGGTGAGATTATCCCACCACCACGAGACTGCTTGGCTTACTTGTCGTCGGGGTCTGGCGTGCCGCTGGGCCAGTCTTTGATGTAGGCCTTGAGCATCTTGTTCTCAAAGTTTTGGCTATCCACCACCGACTTGGCGACGTCGTAAAAGCTGATGACGCCTTGCAGTTGGCGGTTGCCAATGACAGGCATGTAACGCGCATGACTCTCGAGCATCATGCGGCGCACATCGTCAATGTCGGTTTCGGGAGAGCATGTGAGGGGATGGTCGTCCATCGCGCTGCGCACGGTGTAGTCGCCCAACGCACCACCGTTGCGATGCAACGCTTGAATCACTTCACGGAAGGTCAACATGCCGACCAAGTCGCCATGCTCCATGACCAACAAAGAGCCCATGTCTTTTTCCGCCATGATGCTGACCGCAGACACCAAGGGTTCCATCGGATCGATGGTGAACAAGGTACCGCCGCTTTGGCCTTTGACGCGCAGGATATCGCTGACTTTCATGGTTTATCTCCCCCAGTGAGGTTTGAAATATAGCCCACAATGCCTCCAAGAAATCTGACAAAACACCCCCGAGGAAACCATGCCCGGCTACACCGACCCTAGCTTTGACACGCTCGCCTTGCACGCAGGTGCAGCTCCCGACCCCACGACGGGCGCACGCGCGGTGCCCATTCACCTCAGCACCTCGTTTGTGTTTGAGTCGAGTGAACATGCCGCATCGCTGTTCAACTTAGAACGTGCAGGCCATGTGTACAGCCGCATCAGCAACCCGACCAACGCCGTGCTGGAACAGCGCGTGGCAGCCCTTGAAGGTGGCATTGGCGCCATCACCACGGCCAGCGGGCAAGCGGCTTTGCATTTGTGCGTGGCCACGCTCATGGGCGCGGGTTCGCACATCGTGGCCAGCACAGCCTTGTATGGCGGCTCACACAACTTGCTGCACTACACGCTGAGCCGCTTTGGCATTGAAACCACGTTTGTCCAACCCAACGACTTAGACGCTTGGCGTGCCGCGGTGCGCCCCAACACCAAATTGTTTTTTGGAGAAACCGTGGGCAACCCCGGCCTCGACGTGTTGGACATCCCTGCGGTCTCCGCCATTGCCCACGAAGCCGGTGTACCGCTGTTGGTCGACAGCACGCTCACCACGCCCTACTTGGTCAAGCCCTTTGAGTTGGGCGCTGATTTGGTGTACCACTCGGCCACCAAGTTTCTCAGCGGTCACGGCACTGTGATTGGTGGCGTGGTGGTGGATGGTGGCAGCTTTGATTGGGACAAATCGGGCAAGTTCCCAGAGCTCACACAAAGCTACGAAGGCTTTCACAACATGGTGTTCAGCGAGGAAAGCACCGTGGGCGCCTTCTTGTTGCGCGCCCGACGCGAAGGTTTACGCGACTTTGGTGCATGCATGAGCCCGCACAGCGCGTGGCTGATTTTGCAAGGCATCGAAACCCTCTCGCTGCGCATGGACCGCCACATGGCCAACACCGAAAAGGTCGTGCAGTTTTTGGCCAGCCATCCGATGGTGAGTCGCGTGGGCCATCCGTTGATGGAGAACCACCCCAGTCACGCCTTGGCTGAAAAGTTGTTGCGCTTTGGCGCACGTGGCGCGGGCTCGGTGTTTAGCTTTGACATTCAAGGCTCGCGCGAACAAGGCAAGGCCTTCATCGAGGCCCTCAAAATTTTCAGCCACTTGGCCAACGTCGGTGATTGCCGTAGCTTGGTGATTCATCCAGCCAGCACGACACACTTTCGCATGAGTGACGAAGCCCTGAGCCACGCAGGCATTGGCCCCGGGACGATTCGTTTGTCCATTGGTTTAGAAGATGCCAACGACTTGATCGACGACTTGAAGCGCGCTTTGAAAGCCGCAGAGAAAGCAGGTGTGTGATGCAGACAACCCTACACCCCGCCCATGCTCCCGCCTACAACGCCTATGTGTACACCGGTGGCAAAGATTTCGACGCCGCCAAGCCCACCGTGGTGTTCATCCACGGCGTGCTCAACGACCACAGTGTTTGGATTTTGCAAAGCCGCTACTTGGCACACCACGGTTTCAACGTATTGGCAGTGGACTTACCCGGCCATGGTCGCAGCGGCGGTGAAGCGCCTGCGAGCGTGGAAGAAGCAGCACACTTTGTGGCAGACCTGCTTGACGCCACTGGCGTGAAGCAAGCCGCATTGGTCGGCCACAGCTGGGGCTCACTCATAGCCTTGCAAGCTGCGGCAAACTTGAAAGAGCGCATCACGCACGCCGTGTTGGTGGGCACCGCATTTCCAATGAAGGTATCACCCGCTTTGATTGAGGCATCGCTCAACGAGCCCATGAAAGCGCTGCACATGGTGAATGTGTTTTCACGCGCCACGCTGGCTGCCCCGCCTTCAGCGCTCGGCCCCGGCACCTGGGTGTACGGTGCTTCCATAGCGTTGGGTCGCCGTGTGCTGGCCAGCAACGCCAAGGTGAACATTTTTCATCGCGGCTTTGTGGCCTGCGACTGCTATGCAGGCGGCTTAGAAGCGATGAGTGCCCTCACCTGCCCTGTGTTGTTTGTGCTCGGTACCAACGACCAAATGACGCCCCCAAAAGCGGCCAAGAGCTTGATCGACCAAGCCAAGGCCAGCGGCAAAACCTACCACGTGGTCAACGTGCCGATGGGACATCACCAGATGACAGAATCGCCCGAGGAAACCTTGAAGGCGATGAAAGACTTTTTGTCACAAGACATCGCGTAGGCGCAGGTCTTGCCATTTCATCCACAAGCCCTCACTCTCGACGCTTCGCACCAGCAACAAGCGGTCCATCAACGGTGCCAAGACCGTTTGGTGTGGGTCAGCCAACAACACATAGCGTGAAGCCTGTGCATCTTGGTGCACGTTGGTGGATTCACTCAAGCGACCCACCCAATCCAGATCAACCAAGGTGGTCAACACTTCTTCGAGTTGCAGCGGGTCAAGGTACAACGCCTCGCACAGTTGCATAAGACTCAGGCCTCGCTCATCGCCATGCCTCGCGACATTGAGGCGTTGCAACACCTCGAGCGCCAGTTGGAAACGCCAGCCCACACTCCGCCCATCGCGCTTGATGCCCCCCACCAAACTAGGCAAGTTGGCCACCAACACAGCACCAATCAAAACAATGGTCCATGCCAAATAAATCCAGATGAGCAAAATCGGTAAAGCTGCAAACGCACCATATATCGACGAAAAAGTGGTCATCTTCCCAAAGTAGTACACCAACACCTTGCGAGCCGCCTCAGTAGCGATACCAACCCACAGCCCTCCGACCAAAGCATGGCTCCAGCGCACTTGCGTATAGGGCACGTATTTGAACAACGCACTCACCGCCCACACCATGACAGCGAACTCCAACGAGTTGAGCAGCCAACGCATGCTGTTGGGCGTGTCAGACACCAAGCCTTGCGAAACCGCCACCACTTGCGACATGAGCACAAAGCTCGCGCCCATCAGCAATGGCCCTAAGGTCACCGCAGACCAATACAACAACATGGTTTGCGCCAAAGGGCGACGGTGACGCACACGCCAAATGGCGTTGAGCGTGCGGTCGATGGTGAACACCAAAGCCAAGGCCGACAGCAACAAAGCCATGACGCCGGCGACGCCCAAGCGACTGGCCTTGCTGGCAAATTGGGTGATGTAGCCCAACACTTGGCGCGAAATGTTGTCGGGCACAAAACTCTCGATCAAACGTTTTTGCAACACCATCTGAAAATCGCCAAACACTGGAAACGCTGTGATCACAGCCAAAGCCACCGTGACCATGGGCACCAAAGCGATGATGGTGGTGTAGGTCAAACTGCCAGCGGTTTGCCCCAAGCGGTCTTCACGAAAACGTGCACGCAGAGTTTGAGTGGCATGCCGCCAAGGGAAATCAGGAAGGCGGGCAAAGAAGAGTTTGAGATGCGAGACAATCATGGGGCTGAATCATCCCACTTTCTATGCATCAAGACGCCAACTCCATCGAAGAAAAATCTACCGCCCACGTCACATGGACACGACGCATGGCTGTCATGAGTTTGCTCGGGCTCATCGTGTTGGGTGTGACGTGGGAGTTGTGGTTTGCGCCACTACGTCCGGGCGGGACCCTACTCGCGCTGAAGGTGTTGCCCCTGTGTTTGCCGCTCACAGGTTTGCTGAAAAACCGCATGTACACCTACCGCTGGTTGAGTTTGTTGATTTGGTTGTATTTCACGGAAGGGGTTGTTCGCGCTTGGAGCGATAACGCCCCAAGCAACTATTTAGCCATGCTCGAAGTCGTACTGTGTGTGCTGCTGTTCACAGCATGCGCTCTGCATGTACGTTTGCGGCTAAAGCATGCAAAAGAACAGACCCAAGTCAGCAATTAAGCCTGCTCTAACTTCGATAATGGGATGTCCGTCCCGCTCAGCATGTCCATGAGTTCTGGCAAGGTGTCCGCACCCATTTTGTCCATCACGCGTGCACGGTGTAACTTGATCGTGGCTGAAGCACCGCCATCGAGCATGGCGATCTGTTGATTGGAGTAGCCCCGCACCATCCAACGGCACACTTCCGTTTCGCGAGGCGTCAAGCGTTTCAAACGCTCTGACACTTGCACACTCTTATTTGCCTCGACAACCGCCTGCTCAGACAAACGCATCGCTCGCTCAATGACCTCCATCATGGCTTGCGCCGTGAAAGGTTTTAGCAAAAAGTCAACAGCACCCTGCTTCATGGCTGTGATGATTTCTTCTGGTCGGCTATCGCCACTGACAAAAACCACCGGAATATGTTGAGCAATGACCTTTAGCTGTGATTGCAAACCCACACCAGTCGTTCCTGGCATGCGCATGTCCAGCAAGATCACAGCTGGTGATGGCACAGCAGGGCTAGAGAGAAACAGGTCTGCACTGGCATACAACCTCACGTCATAGCCTGCACGCTCAAGCATGGTGCACAAGCTACGTCGCACGGAGGCGTCATCATCAATGACGATGACATGCCCTAACGGGTGCCAAGAATCAGGCGAGCTTATCGTCATGGCTGCTCATCATCCCGTACAACTTAGCGCCATGTTCAATGGCCATGGTGGCGTAAGAAATATTCCCTCTCACGTCAGCACCAGAATGCAGCTCGACACGTCCAGCTGACTCGATATTGCCTGTCACCACACCATTAACCACGGCCTGTTGTGCGTTGATATCCCCCTCAACATGGGCTTGAGATAACACGGACAGCTGCGCATTAGGACTGCCATTCACGTCAATATTACCGACGACATGACCTTTGAGTTGCACAACATCTTGTGAAACGATATTACCGACGACCACGGCCGTTTGACCGATGATGGTTCTTTCTGTGGCAGCGGTTTGCTCTGACTGCCCAAATTTCATCTTTTTGAACATGAGTCGGCTTAGCGTCTAAGGGCTATTTCATCCAGCTTAAATTGGCGGATCTCACGATCAGGGACAGAAACTCGGGAACCTTGAAAATAAATTTGGATCTTTTGCAACTGGGCACCCGAAATTTGCCATGGGGCTGCACCATACACACTGCGGCTTTCACCTGCCTTGAGTTGAACCAGCGTGGCTTGCTTGTTGGCATCGACCACACAAACTTCGGTATCCGTTGTCCCAACAAGATACACATAATGCGTTTCTTTTTTGGCAAACAATGACGTCAGCTGTGGCATCACCTCACTCGAATATGCACACCCTTTCAATGGACTAGGCGCAACAACAGAAGCGGGGACAGGCGTCACTGGCTCTGGTACAACGACAGGTACAGATGCGGAGGACGCAGAAACGGGGGGCATTGTGCGAACGGTGGCGACAGGCTTAACCATTGACTCATTGGTATCTGACGCGGGTTTATGTTGGCTGAGCACAAACAAAACCACCGAAATGAGCAAAAGCAACAGTGCTCCAATCATTTGTTTGTGTGCTTGAACGACATCCAAGCCTTCACGAATCACATCTTTCGTGGTGCGATTCATCGTGGGTTGATGACTCATGGCCACAATTTGGTCTAGCGTATCGAGATGGGCTTGCGCAACCCTAGCTGGGTCGCGCAGCTCATCCGGAACTTCTACCATAGGAGGCTCTGCACCCAATATCATCAACAAGCGTTTGTATGCCTGACGCTTGATGGACTCGGAGTAAAAGAAGTTATCACTGTCATCCGTTTCCAACTGACGAACCTGAGCGATGGACAAGCAAGCTGTCCGCGCAAGCACGGCCAAGTCCATCCCCGCCGCCTCTCTCAGTTGACGCAGGTATGTCGGATCGCAAGCGTCATAGACATTGCGTTTGGATTCAGAATGATCGTTCAGTGTCATATCTGACAATTTTGTAATAAATGATCTAGAAATAAAAAGGTTACTGTCTCAGTGTGGGGTAATTTCGTCAATACGCCCTGTGGCGTAGTGCACTTAATTATTACGTTACATACAGTCCCAACCGCTTAAACTCTACCCAGTTTCTTACTTACTTACCCTTATGCGCCCCATTCGCCAGCAATACGAAGATTTCATGCGCCACGTATACACCCATGGCGTGACAAAAACTGACCGAACTGGGACAGGCACACGAAGCGTTTTCGGCCATCAAATGCGCTTTGATTTGAATGAAGGTTTTCCACTGGTCACCACCAAAAAGGTCCACCTGCGCTCCATCATCCAAGAGCTGCTTTGGTTCTTAACGGGTTCAAGCAATAACAATTGGCTCAAAGAACGCAACGTCACCATCTGGGACGAATGGGCTCGTGAAGACGGTGACCTTGGCCCTGTGTATGGCGTGCAATGGCGCAGTTGGCCAACGCCAGACGGAGGTCACATCGACCAAATTCAACAAGTCATCGACACCCTAAAAAACAACCCGGATAGCCGCCGCATCATTGTGAGCGCTTGGAACGTGGCCGAACTCGACAAGATGGCACTCATGCCCTGTCACGCCTTCTTCCAGTTCTATGTGGCCCCCGCGCAAACCCCAGGCGAAAAAGCGAAGCTCAGCTGTCAGCTGTATCAACGCAGCGCGGACATTTTTTTGGGCGTACCGTTCAACATCGCCAGCTACGCGTTGCTCACCCATATGGTGGCGCAGCAATGCGATTTGGATGTGGGTGACTTCATTTGGACGGGTGGTGATTGCCACATTTACAGCAATCACCACGACCAAGTGGAACTGCAACTCAGCCGCGCACCTTTTGCCTACCCTACCCTGAACATCAAGCGTCGCCCCGCCTCGATTTTTGATTATATGTACGAGGACTTTGAGGTGCTGGACTACCAATGCCACGACGCCATCAAAGCCCCCGTGGCTGTTTAAATTGGAAGGTGAAAGCATGGCGTTGAATTTGATTTTTGCGCGTGCACGCAATGGTGTGATTGGCAAAGACAACACACTACCTTGGCATCTACCCGAGGATTTAGCGCACTTCAAGCAAACCACGCTAGGTCAACCCGTGGTGATGGGTCGCAAAACATGGGAGTCGCTACCCCCGAAATTTCGCCCATTGCCTGGTCGTACCAACATTGTGGTCACCCGTCAGCGCGATTGGAAATCTGACGGGGCAGTGGTGGCACACTCGATCGAAGAGGCACTCACTCACTGCCCTGCTGAGGCACAAATATGGGTGATTGGTGGTGCAGAGGTCTACACCCAAGCCATGCCTTTGGCCAAACGCGCTGTGGTGACCGAAATTGATGCCGATTTTGAAGGCGATGCATTCGCCCCCACTTTCGATACCAGTTGGACCGAAACCGAACGTAGCTCGCACGTGGCTGCGAACGGTTTGGCTTACAGCTTTATCACACTCACACGTTAAGCAGGAGATTTCAATGTCTGGACACGGTTTTCATGTACACGGCCCGCACGATCATGAACTGGAACATGCCGCGCAAGGTCACGGCGACAGCTTCACCAACAAGGTCGCCATGTTCACCGCGATCATTGCCACCATCGGTGCAATTTTTGGTTACATGGGAGGGGCGACACAGGCCGCTGCAGGGTTGTACAAAAACGATGCAGCCATCAAAAAGACAGAGGCATCAAATCAATGGAACTACTACCAAGCCAAAAGTAGCAAGCAAAACTTGATGGAACTGGCTTTGGAATTGGCGCCCGCGAGCAAAGCCGAACATTACCAAACCCAGATCGAGCGTTATAAAACTGAAAAGGCCGACATCAAAGTTAGCGCAGAAAAACTAGAAGCCCAAGCCCAAGAATTTGACGAAATGTCAGAAGCCCAAATGCATCAACACCACCGTTGGGCTCAAGCGACGACCGTGTTGCAGGTCGCGATTGCACTCGCGGCTATCGCCTTGCTCACGCGAAAAACTTGGGTGGAATACGCGATGTTTGGATCTGGGACCCTTGGCGTAGGCATCGGAATTTTGGCCGCGCTGCATATTTGATAGAAATCCCATGCAGCTCGCCACCTGGAACGTCAACTCGCTCACTGTCCGTTTGCCACAAGTACTCGACTGGTTAGCTACTAGCCCCGTCGATGCACTGGTATTGCAAGAAACAAAAACCACAGACGACAAATTTCCTCGTGAAGCCATAGAGGCGGCAGGTTATCAAGTCGCCTTCTTTGGCCAGAAAACCTACAACGGCGTCGCCCTGTTGTCACGCACCCCGATTACCGATGTGGTGAAAAACATCCCCGGCTTTGAAGATGACATGGCTCGTGTGATTGCCGGAACGGTCGGTGATGTGCGCGTCATTGGCGCGTATTTTCCGAACGGCCAAGCTCCTGACAGCGACAAGTTTGTTTACAAAATGCGCTGGCTAGAAGCCTTGCAAAACTGGCTCCGCGAAGAGCTCAAACACCACCCTAAGTTGGTGCTGATGGGAGACTTCAACATCACCGTCGATGACCGCGATGTGTGGGATCCGGTCGGTTTGAAAGACACCATCCACTGCACCCAGGAAGAACGGGCACATTTCCAAGCCCTGATTGACTTGGGCATGCATGATGCGTTTCGCCTGTTTGATCAAGCCGAGAAAAGCTACAGCTGGTGGGACTACCGAGAGTTTGCTTTCAGACGCAACCGTGGTCTGCGCATTGACCACATTTTGGTGAGCCATGCACTCAAGTCACAAGTGCAAAGCTGCGTGATTGACAAAGCACCTCGAAAAAACGAACGCCCCAGCGACCACACACCCGTGGTCGTGACGCTAGGTTGATCAATCGTCTAAACCCAGCTCTTGAATTTTTCGGGTGATGGTGTTGCGACCAATGCCCAATTTTTGAGCGGCTTCAATACGTCGCCCGCGTGTGTTCGCCAGCGCTGTTTGAATCAAGCGCGCTTCCACGCGATGGACCAACACATCCCACACATCCGTACGCCCTGCAACCAGCAAGCTCATGGCCTCCGCCTCTAAGCCTTGCTCCCATTCTGCACCGGGCATATTGAGCACAACGGGCACGAAATCACTGTTGCTTGCCATGCTGGGCTCAGCAGATCCGAGCGCTGCATCAGGAGCGGCCCCTGCATGAAGGCCAGAGGTGTCTTGCCCCGTATGCCCCATCGCAGCCAGCGCCTCCCCCGTGAGGGTGACCTCGGGCGGTAAGTCTTTGGGCTCAATCACTTGGGCAGGCGCCATCACGGTTAGCCAATGACAAATGTTTTCGAGTTGGCGCACGTTGCCCGGAAACGCAAACTGATTGAGCACAGTTTGTGCAGACTCAGCAATCCGCTTGGGCTCAACGCCCAATTGTTGTGCGCTCTGCTGCAAAAAGTGGCGCGTCAACGTAGGAATGTCTTCGCGGCGCTCACGCAGCGCGGGCAAGCGCAAACGAATCACATTCAAACGGTGAAACAAGTCTTCGCGAAACACCCCGTCTTTGACACGCTTTTCTAAATCTTGATGCGTGGCTGCGATCACACGCACATTGGCTTTGATGGCGTTGTGTCCGCCCACACGGTAGTAATTGCCATCGCTCAAGACACGCAACAAACGGGTTTGTAAGTCAAACGGCATGTCGCCAATTTCATCAAGAAACAAGGTGCCGCCCTCAGCTTGTTCAAAACGGCCTCGACGTGTGGTTTGCGCGCCCGTGAAAGCACCACGCTCGTGACCGAAGAGCTCGCTCTCCAACAAGTCCTTCGGAATCGCCGCCGTGTTGATGGCGACAAACGGGCCTTTGCTCCCCGCATCACCGCGTGGGGAGTGTTTGTGCAGCGCGCGGGCCACGAGTTCTTTGCCCGAACCACTCTCCCCCGTGATCATGACCGTCACATGGCTTTGACTGAGTCGACCGATGGCACGAAACACGTCTTGCATGGCCGGCGCTTGGCCTAGCATTTCGGGTGTGGCGTCTTGTGCCTCGCTTTGGGCTTGTTCGCGCTGGCTTTCATCCAAGGCTCGGCGAATCAACTCCACCGCTTTGGGCAAATCAAACGGCTTGGGCAGGTATTCAAATGCACCGCCTTGAAACGCTTGCACCGCACTGTCCAAGTCTGAAAAGGCCGTCATGATGATGACGGGCAACGCAGGCAACCGTTCTTTGACTTTGGTGAGCAAGTCCAAGCCGGAGCCACCGGGCATGCGTATGTCGCTCACCAAGATTTGGGGGCCATCGTCGTCTGTTACCGAATCGAGCGCTTGCAGCACTTCGCGGGGGTTGGTGAAGCTGCGCGTAGGCAGGTTTTCGCGCAACAGCGCTTTTTCCAGCACAAAGCGAATTGACTGGTCGTCATCCACAATCCAAATCGATTTCATCTCGGCACTTTCATTTCTAAGTTAGGAGCCACTAGAGGCGTCAAGGCAACGGGATGAGGATTTTGAAATCCGTGCGTCCCGGCACGCTGTCACACTCGATCAGGCCGTGGTGCTGCTGCACAAAGGTTTGTGCCAAATTCAGCCCCAAGCCCGACCCGCCATCCCGACCCGACACCAAAGGAAAGAACAACCGATCCTTGATGTCTTCTGGAATGCCAGGCCCGTTGTCAATCACATGCAATTCCAATGCCAAGCGATAGCGTTGCTTGCCAAATGTCACCTGTCGGCTGATGCGTGTGCGCAAAACAATTTCGGCATCCCCCTCGGTCACACGATCCACCAACGCCTGTGCCGCGTTGTGCGCGATGTTGAGTACCGCTTGAATCAGCTGCTCTCTGTCACCTCGGAACTCTGGAATGGACGTGTCGTAGTCACGCACCACCCGTAAGCCTTTGGGAAACTCCGCCAAGATGAGGCTGCGCACCCGCTCACACACCTCATGGATATTCACATCGCCCACCACGTGCGGACGACGATGCGGCGCCAACAAACGATCCACCAACAATTGCAAACGGTCCGCTTCATGAATGATGACTTGGGTGTACTCAATGAGGTCTTTGCTTTCGACCTCCATTTGCAGCAATTGCGCTGCACCACGAATGCCACCCAGCGGGTTTTTGATCTCATGCGCCAAATTGCGAATCAGCTCTTTGTTGGCTTGGGCTTGGTCAATCAAGCGCTCTTCGCGGTCTTGGCGAGTTTGCTGTTCAAGGGGCAGTAACTCAACCAACACCTCACCTCTGACCTCCGTGGGTGCCACGATGACATGCACAGGCAATGGGTCTTGCAGAGGCCGACGCAATTGCGCGTCATAGCGCAAAGTAGCAAATGCCTGGGTTTGCGCACCTTTCAATGCATTTGCCAATGACTCAGGCTCATTGAAATAACTCGCCAGAGAAGCCCCCTCAATGGTGCGGCGCGAGACGCCCATGACGTCTTCAAGGGCGGCGTTGGCAAACACGACCACACCATCGGTGCGCACCACGGCCACCAAAGTGGCCAACAAATCAAAGGCTTGTGCGTAATGCGCGGTCGATGCCCCTGTCGAGCCCGTCATGGTTTAACTCCCGTTTGCGCAGGCGGCGCCAAGCGCGACAACTCACGCTGCAGGCCTGCAACATCAGCCTCTGCACGCTGCAAAGCACCACGCAGTTGCGCTACACGGTCTTGGTATTTTTGAGGTTGACGAAATTCATCCGCACGACGCTCAGGCTCCCCGTTGTTCCATTCACGCAGCAAGTCGGCATGTTGCTTGAGTGCTTTTTGCAACTCCACTTGCAACACTGTGTGCGCTTGCGCATCTCGTTGACGCTGCTCACCAGCGTCCACTTTGGCTGTGCCACCGCTTGCATTTGAGCTGGGCACCACGGTTGGCTGTTCTTGCACACGCGTGCCTTCAATCACCGTCACGCGCCCCCCTGCCAAAGGTTTGCAATTGGCTGAGGGATCAGGCTGGTTGGTATAGGCGTTGCCACAGCGATAAATGCGCTGCGGCTCTGAGGTGGCCGTGACTGTGCATGCCACACAGGACAGTCCCATCAGCAACCACACTCGAAAAGTACAGAGCAAGTTCAAACGCATAAACAGTGATGTGAAACAAAAAAGGACGGCTCGCGCCGTCCTCTTCTTGCACGCGTCGGTGTAACGAATTACAGCGAGTAGTACATGTCGTATTCGACGGGAGACACTTCCACGCGGCTACGGGTCACTTCTTGCATCTTCAATTCGATGTAAGAGTCGATCCACGAGTCGGTGAACACGCCGCCTTTGGTCAAGAAGGCGCGGTCTTTGTCAAGGGCTTCCAAAGCTTGGTCCAAGCTAGAGCACACGGTTGGCACCAACTTGTCTTCCTCTGGAGGGAGGTGGTACAAGTCTTTGGTCGCTGCTTCGCCTGGGTGGATCTTGTTCTCGATACCGTCCAAACCAGCCATCAACAAGGCTGCGAAGCCGAGGTATGGGTTGCACAATGGATCTGGGAAACGAGCTTCCACACGGCGGGCTTTGTCAGACGCCACGTTAGGAATACGGATTGAAGCAGAGCGGTTCTTGGCAGAGTAAGCCAATTTCACGGGGGCTTCGAAGTGAGGCACCAAACGCTTGTAGCTGTTGGTACCTGGGTTGGTGATCGCGTTCAAAGCACGTGCGTGTTTGATGATGCCGCCGATGTAGTACAGAGCGAGATCAGACAAGCCAGCGTAGCCGTTGCCTGCGAACAAGTTCTTGCCGTCTTTCCAGATGGACTGGTGAACGTGCATGCCAGAGCCGTTGTCGCCAGCGTATGGCTTGGGCATGAAGGTGGCGGTTTTGCCATAAGCATTGGCCACGTTGTGGATCACGTACTTTTGCAGCAATGTCCAGTCAGCGCGCTCGACCAAAGTAGAGAACTTGGTGCCGATTTCGCATTGGCCAGCGCCAGCCACTTCGTGGTGGTGCACTTCAACTGGGATACCCACGGCTTCGAGCAACAACGACATTTCGCTGCGCATGTCGTGTGTGCTGTCAACGGGAGGCACTGGGAAGTAACCACCTTTGACGCGGTTGCGGTGACCACGGTTGCCGCCTTCGATTTTCTCGCCGCTGTTCCAAGGGGCTTCGTATTCGTTGATGGCGTAGAACGTGTTGTTAGGCTCAGTGCTCCAACGCACGTCGTCAAACAAGAAGAACTCAGGTTCTGGACCGAAGTAAGCGGTGTCGCCCAAGCCAGATTGCTTGAGGTAGGTCTCAGCGCGCTTGGCGATGGAACGTGGGTCACGCTCGTAGGCTTTGCCGTCGGTGGGTTCGATCACGTCGCAGATCAAAACCAAAGTGACTTCTTCGAAGAAAGGATCAATGATGGCGCTGTTGGCATCAGGGATCAACAACATGTCAGAAGCTTCAATGCCTTTCCAGCCGGCAATGGAAGAACCGTCAAATGCTTGACCGTCTTCGAACTTGCTCTCGTCGAATTGCGACACGGGCACTGTGATGTGCTGCCATTTGCCACGGGTATCGGTGAAACGGAAGTCAACGAATTTCACTTCGTTCTCTTTCACCATTTTCATTACGTCTGCGACGGTCTTGGCCATCAGGTTCTCCTGCTAGGGTAGGTTGGGTTAAAAAGTGTTTCAGGGTTTGAAGATGCAGTTTTTGTGCCAGCACGGGCATCAATGCACTGCCATCGGCATCACCGTCAAGTCGGCTATTTTGCCTTGAGATTGCTGCAAATTAGCAGCAAAAGCCGATTGCACGCATCAAATCCGAAAAAACCAAAAGAACCATTTTGGTGCAATTGTGCACCAAAATGGTTCTTTGTTATTTTCGCACCAATTCGGGGCCGAGCTTGAAGCCAAACGGTTGAAGGCCCGTCAACATGGCCACATACGCCGGCGCCACTTTTTCAGGCGCACCTTTCACGCCTAACTCGATGTGGCGACCATGTTCTGGGTGGTCCACGCTAGGTAAGCTGAAGACTTTGATGCCCTCAAATTCGCGTTCGAGCTCTTCCATCAACGGGGTGATGGTGGCCTCCATCGAGCCGTAAATGATGATGGACTGCTCAACCCATGCTTCACGTTGAAACAGATGCGGGTAATGGGTATCGAGCACCCATGCCATCATGGGCCATGCCATGACGGGAAAGCCTGGCACAAAATGAACTGCCCCACCCGCACGACCTTGGCAGGTGAAGCCTGCAATTTTGTTGTAGGGGTTAGGAATGATCTCGGCACCCACAGGAAATACGCCCATGTTGAGGCGGTGCACATTGTCATCACGCTCTGGGTCGTAGGGCACGCCCTGCTCTTTGGCCACATCTTGCATACGCTCACGAATCAAGGCAGCCGCTTCGGGGTGCAGGTTCAAGTCAACCCCTAAAGCACGGGCTGCACATTGGCGGGTGTGATCATCGGGGGTCGCACCAATGCCCCCGCAGGAAAAGACAAGACTATGGCTTTCAAAGGCACGCGCCAACGTAAGGGTGATGCGTTCAGGCGAATCGCCCACATAGTCAGCCCAATCGAGTGACAGGCCGCGCTCGCTCAAAAGTTCAATGAGTTTGGGCATGTGCTTGTCGGCACGTTTGCCAGAGAGGATTTCATCGCCAACGATGATGAGGCCAATCTCTGGCCGAGCTTTAGAGGCTGGGAGGTGTGCTTGGGTCATCTGCCGATGCTACCGCGGGCAACGGTACCGAGGCACCCATCACCACCGTACCCGACTCAGCACGCAGGGCTTCTAAAGCACCCAGGCTGTAATGGGAAAACCACAAAGAGGTAAATGCAAACACCAAGGCATAAATCCAAATGGCCAATGGAATCAGCACCAAAAATGCAGCGGCAAACACAGCGCCTGAGGCCCAAACCAAACTAGGTAATGCCCCCAGGTAACCGGTCAGCACACCAATCAACAGCAACCAAATGCGGTGCTGGCGACCAATGGCCAATCGCTCCTCACGGCTGGCGTGCAAGACCAGGGTATCGAACACCATGACGCGGTAACTGAGCCATCCCCAAATCAGGGGAGGAATGATGAACATCAAAGGAGGCACCGCCCAAAGCGGCAGAGTGATGACCATGGCAACCATGGCAATGAGCGTAGAGCCCACCGTCCACGCCAAACTGGTGAGAGCTGTGCCGCCATGTTTGAGCGCCAAATGCGCAAAACGCCGTTGCACCACCAAGTCCACCAAGGCGGGGGTCATCATCAAAGACACGGCCAACAAAGAAATGATCACCAAAATCGGGGTGATGGCAAAAATCACCACCAACGGCACAACGACTGCCTGCAACTCAGCCGCCCCGTTGTCTTGCAACCAATCGAGCATGCCCTGCAGAACCTGCCATGACGCGAGCATTTCGCGCACCCAATCTTGAGTCGGCGCCCAATAGAAATAGCCCCAACTCACTGAGAGCACCAACAACATGGCCAGTGGCAACAGAGAGAGGACCATCACACGAGGCATCAAGCAATAGGCAAGAGCTCGCCAAAAAGAATCCAAAAACAAACGCATGCCAAAAGCATACCGCAGCTATTCAACGTCTGAAAGTCGTCTTTAAAGCATGCATGAGGCGTTTCATACCCAATCGCTGCTGCGACCAGAAACCTTCGCCGTAATCAACTCCCGCCTCCACCTGGTCACGAATGCCCGTGGCTTCAAAGCGTTGCTCAAAATTGGCGGTTCCAAACAACACATCCCACCATGGCAAGAGCACGCCAAAGTTGCAACCACCGAGCACTTTCCTCTCACCTTGATGGGTTTCATGCCCCAATCCAATCGCATGGTGCAAACGATGAAACCGCGGGCTCACCCACACACGTTCACCCACGGCACCAAAACTCACGCGCAAATTCGCATGTTGGAAATTCTCAAACAACTGCGTGATCGCGACCACCGCGACAAACTGTGTTGGGGCAATGCCAATGAGTTGAGCGATGCACACCCAAATCACAGCACCGATCAAGTCATCGAACAAGTGGTTTCGGTTATCCGTCCACTGCGTCATTTGCCGCTGCGAATGATGCAACGCATGCAAAGCCCACCACCAATTCCACTGGTGCTGCGCGCGGTGCAACCAGTAGTTCACAAAATCAAACACCACCAGATAAATGACAAAACTCACGACCGGCCTATCGGTCATGCCTGGCCATACATCTTCAAGGTGGAAGGTTCCAAAGCCCTGCACACGGAGCTCGCCCATCCAAATATCCAGCAGCGGGTCCACCCACAAAAACAGCATCACACGAAACAGACCCAAGCGATGAATGAGCGTGTAAATCACATCTGTGCGCACAGCACGCACATCTGTAACCTCCTCGACGGGCCGCCAACGCTGTAAAGGCCCAATGACCGCCACCATGACCAACATTTGAATCAGTCCAACCAGCAACCATCCCGTGCCATTGAAGACCTCTTCCAAACGATTGCCTAGCCCCAAAGCAAATGCCAACGGCTGCATCACGCTTTCATACAACGCAGCTTGGGTGTTGGCAAATAGATCGATCAACGTATCCATATTGCAAATTTTGGATGCTCTTTGAGCGTGGCAAAACAAAACCCTTTGGCTTTCAGGCCTTCAATCAACGGCTCTAAAACCGCAGGTGCCCAAGGATCTTGGCGTGACCAAATGCCTAGGTGTGCCATCAAGATGTCACCCGACCGGATGTTGCTCAACGCCCGTTGCAACAACACGGTGTTGGGAAACTTATCGCTTGGCAACTCATCACCCAAAAAACCGGCATCGGCCCATCCCACATGCGCAAAACCACACTGCCTGGCAGCTGTCAACAACGAAGGTGATGTCTTACCACCGGGCGCTCGAAACAACGGCAACGGCTTGACGCCTGTGAGCTGCTCTAAGCGCGTGTTGGCGAGCTGCAATTGGTCGCAGTAGCGTTGACTGGTCCACACCTCGGTGTGGCCTTTGCTCGGGCCTGCCGTAGGACGCATCTGCCAACTGCCACGTGGCAGATCGGAGCGCCAATACACATGGTCAAAGGTATGCGAGGCAAAGGCGTGGCCTTCTGCCCCACGCGCTTTCCACCACGCAGACCAATGATTGCCCAATGAGCCATCGCCCTCTTGGGTGGCCTCATTGGCAGCGAAAAAGGTAACCTTGACGTTCTGTCGGTTCAGCACATCGGCAATCAGCGGGGCCACGCCCATGTGGCCGGTGTCGAAGGTGAGGTACAGCGGCTTGCCGCAAGGCACAGCGGCATGAACTGCGATGCTCAGTGCGCCCCAACAAGCAAGAACCAAGCAGCGCATCGTCATCAGTAGCGCTTGGCGTGGTCCAAGGTCCAAATGCCGTGCGGTGATTTGCCCACTTTGACTTGGCGAACGAGCTGCCCTGTGGTGGTGTCAATCACACTCATTTTTTTAATCCATCGTGAAGACACAAACAACAACTTGCCATCCGCGGTGACCTCCATGCAATCGGGCCCCCCGGGAGCTGAGAATTGCATGACCGACTCAAGACTCAGATAGTCGATTTTGTTGACCGTATTGGCGACGCGATTACCCACAAACACGTGGCGACCATCTCCCGCGGCACGAAACGCATGGGCACCATCACCTGTAGGAATGGTTTTGAACACTTTGGGTTGTGCACCCGACACATCAAACACCTGCACGTGATCATCGCCCGTGAGGCCAACCAACAGGTATTTGTCATTGGGCGTACCAAACACATCTGCAGGCATCTTGCCTGTTTTGACACGCCACTTCAATGCTTGCGTCGCCAAATCTACCGCCACCAACTCATCACTGTCTTGCATGGTGGCATAGGCGGTAGTGCTCTTGCTGTCAATCCAAATATGGCTGGGTGTTTTGCTCGATGGAATGCGTTTGGCGAGCGTCAGATCTTTGCCATCCCAGCGGTAGATGTCGATGTGGTTCAAGCGGTTGGCCACCGTGACAAACCATTTCATATCGGGCGAGAAGCGCAACTGGTATGGATCAATCGTGCCGCGGACCACGCGTTGCACTTCGGCAGTGCGAGGATCAATGAATGTCAGCGAATCGCTACCGGCGTTGGCCACGATGACTGATTTTTCATCGGGCGCGAGGTAAATGTGGTGAGGTTCTTTGCCCGTCGCGATACGCCGGGTTTCTTGCCACGTGACAGGATCAATGACACTGACATTGGCATCCAAAGAGTTGAGTACAAAAATTGGGTTAGCCGCTTGTGCAGCTGTTGCTGTCAGGAGCAATGCGCTGGCCAAAGCCAACGTCAAACGTTGAATCAAAAACACGAAAAATACCTTGAAAAATCTGCGCTCAGTGTAACGAGCAAGGTTTATCTCTTGATGCGATGAGGCTTGATTTGCCTCAAATTTCGTTGATGCAGCTCAAACAAGCCACACCTACGTCGACAAGTTAAGCGTTTGTAGCTAACAGCTTAAGCTCATCAGGGCTGAGCCATCGCCACTGCCCTGGGGCCAAATCGGCGGGCAATGGCATCGCGCCAATTTGCGAACGGTGCAGACCCACGACTTTGTTGCCTACCGCCGCCAACATGCGTTTGACTTGGTGGTACTTGCCTTCGGTCAGAGTCAGGCGTAAGTGGTGTTCAGCCACGGCCTCGCAGGCGGCGGCTTTGACAGGTTTGGGCGAATCGTCCAACACCACGCCGTCCAACAAACGCTGCACTTGCTTCTCGTCCAACGGATCAGCGGTGGTCACCTCGTACACCTTGGGCACATGGTGGCGAGGCGAGCTCATGCGGTGAATCAACTGGCCATCATCGGTCAGCACCAACATGCCGGTGGTGTCTTGGTCCAAGCGCCCCACAGCTTGCACGCCCTGCACAGCTCCTTTTTGCGGGCGAAAGCGCAACGGCGCAGGCAGCAAGGTGTACAAACTCGGCCACGCCGAGGGCTTGTGCGAACACTCGTAGCCCGCAGGCTTGTGTAAAAGCACATAGGCCTTGTCGTGGTAAGGCCAGTCAACGCCTTGCACTTGGTAATTCAAACCCTCACGCACGTCAACCCACTGTGTGGCATCGTCACACAGCACTAGGCCCTCCCCAAAATCCACCTGTACATGGCCTTGTTGAATCAGGCCGGCACAAATGCGGCGCGTGCCAAACCCTTGGAAATACAAAATATCTTGCAATTGCATAGGTGCAATCGTAAACGCTGAGTCACCTGCCCTTGCACGATGGGCACAATCACGCAACTCTGATTGCGCACCATGAAACCTCAATCGCACTACCTCACCTGTCACGGTTTTAACTTGCATGTCACCACGTGGGGCGATGCCAGCAAACCCGCCGTCATTGCTTGGCATGGCCTAGCACGCACTGGGCGTGACTTTGACTGGCTCGCCGAACAGCTCTGCCCCGACTACTACGTGGTGTGTCCCGACACGATTGGCCGAGGCTTCAGCCAATGGGCACGTGACCCCAAAGAGGACTACAGCTTTGTCACCTACACCCACATCGCGTGGGACCTGATGCAAGCCTTGAACCTCGAGCACGCACACTGGGTCGGCACATCAATGGGCGGCGCTCTCGGTTTGGTCTGCGCAGCGGGCTGGGTGGAACCGAAGTTCAAAGGACGCATTCGCAGTCTTTTACTCAACGACATTGCGCCCGAAATTTCTGGGGTGGCCGTTGACCGCATCAAAGCCTATGCAGGCCAACCACCCGCCTTTGACAGCGTGCCCGAGTTAGAAGCGTTCTTTCGTGTGGCCTATGCCCCCTTTGGCGCACTCACCGATGCTCAGTGGCGCCACTTATGTGAAACCTCCACGCGCCGCTTGCCCGATGGACGCGTGACACCGCATTACGACCCTGCCATCACGCAACAGTTTTTCCGTGAGGTGCCGGAGTACCCCATGTGGCGCGAGTACGACGCACTTGACATCCCCGTGATGGTGATGCGCGGCGCAAACTCTGATTTGATTTCAACCGACACCCTAGAGACCATGCGCACACGCGGGCCCGGTGCGCTAGGTTTGCTACGCACCTTGGAGGTTGAAGGGTGTGGCCATGCGCCGGCGCTGAATGTGCCCGTGCAGTGGCATTGGGTGAAAGAGTTTTTGCAATCCGCCGAGTGAGCGCCCTAGGCACTCAAGGCTGACGACACCCACAGCGGATGCTTGTGCATCACCGCAGAAAACGCGGCTGAGTTCTCAAAGTTCAACAACCACTGCGCCAAGTACGGCCACGGTTGTGCATCAAACCAAGCGCGATCGGTGCGTGCGAACTGACGGACAAAAGGGGCCAAGGCTGCATCCAACAAACCCCAGTGTTCGCCCGCTAAAAAGGCGTGGTTTTGTAACCGTGCATTGAGCGTGAACAACCACACAGCGGCTTCGTCACGATGAGCGCCCCCATCTGACAAGCCAAAACGTTGCGGGTATTTGTAGCGATCCAAGTTGGCTTTGAAGGCGCCGTCGTTCGCCGCAATGAGTTGGTGTGTTTCTGCCAACGCCTCTGGCGTCAATGGCACCCAGCTTTGAGGATCATGCTGCCTCAAGGCCCACCACATGATGTCCAAACTCTGCTCCAACACCTCGCCCGTGGACAAACACAAAACAGGCACAGTACCTTTCGGAGACACCTGCAACATCTCAGCCGGTTTGGCCTTCAACGCCACTTCTCGGTGCTCATACACCACGCCGCTCGATAGCAATGCCAAGCGGGCGCGCATGGCATACGGGCAACGACGAAAGGAGTAAAGAACATGCATGCAAAAACCAAGTCAAGACTTGTTCAGGTCACTGGTGCGGGGTTGAATAACACCAAAGCGTTGTGTAGTTTCCATTGTTCCGCCCATGTTTTTTTGCGACCACTCGCGACATCCAGCATGAGCTGGAACAACTCCATCCCGACCTCTTCAATCGTCTTGCTGCCATCAGCAATCGTGCCAGCGTTCACATCCATCAAGTCGTGCCAACGGCGCGCCAAATCGGTGCGCGTCGCCACCTTGATCACGGGCACCTGAGCTAAGCCATACGGCGTGCCGCGCCCAGTGGTGAACACATGCAGATTCATGCCTGCTGCGACTTGCAAGGTCCCGCAAATGAAGTCGCTCGCAGGTGTGGCTGCATAAATCAACCCCTTTTGTTTGAGCTTTTCACCGGGCGCGAGCACGCCAGAAATCGGCGCTGTGCCCGACTTGACGATGGAGCCCATCGCTTTCTCAACGATATTGGACAAACCGCCTTTTTTGTTTCCTGGCGTAGTGTTAGCGCTGCGATCAGCGCGCCCTCGAGCCAGGTATGCGTCATACCAAGCCATCTCGCGAATCATGGCCTCGGCCACCTCAGGCGTGGTGGCGCGTGAGGTCAGCTGGTCAATGCCATCACGCACCTCGGTCACCTCAGAGAACATCACACTGGCTCCTGCACGCACCAGCAAATCGGTGCAGTAGCCCACAGCAGGATTGGCCGTCACACCTGAGAACGCATCACTGCCACCGCACTGCACTCCCACCACCAACTCACTGGCTGGCACCGTCTCGCGCCGGCGTTGGTTTAGACGCTGTAAATGCTGCTCTGCTGTTTTGAGAATCGACTCAATCATGGACATGAAACCCACATGCGCGTCGTCTTGCAAACACACCACATCCAGCGCTTCACCGCGTTGGTCATTGATGGGAATAGCGCCAGGCGGCATCAAACGTTCAGGTTGGAGCTTTTCACAACCCAAACTCACCACCATCACCTCGCCACCAAAGTTGGGATTAAGACTGATGTTGCGCAGCGTGCGAATTGGGATTTCCGCCCCATCCGCATCAATGGCTACGCCGCAGCCATAGGTGTGCTCAAGGCCCACCACATCGTCGACATTTGGAAATTGAGGTAGCAACTCCGCTTTGATACGCGCAACAGCAAACTCAACCACGCCCGATACGCACTGCACAGTGGTCGTAATAGCCAAAATATTACGCGTGCCCACTGACCCATCGGCATTGCGATATCCCTCAAAGGTGTAGCCCTCCAGTGGTGGCAAAGCTTCAGGTCGAACGGTGGCGATGGGTAAATTGTCTAACTCGCGTGCCGAGGGCATTTGCAGCAAGCGCTCGTGCACCCAACTACCCGCGGGAATATCTTTCAAGGCATAACCAATCGCAATGCCATAACGCAGCACCGCCCCCTCAGCCGGAATATCGACCAACGCCACCTTGTGCCCTTGGGGCACAGCATCACGCAAGTTCAAGCCATCTGGCAGCACGGTACCTTTGGGCAAACCGCCTTGGTTGGCCACAATTGCCACGTTGTCTCGAGGCTGCATGCGGATGGTGAGTGGGGTCATCAAGGTCTCCTATCATTTGGCTTGAATTCAAAGCCTTTACAAACCGAATGATAGCGGTACCATAACAAGCACGCAAGCCAGATCCGCACGATAAATCCATGACCGACAAAGAACAGCCCAAACGTTCACGCCGCAGCAGCGGTGCCATCACTTTGCGCGATGTGGCCATGCTCGCAGGTGTCGCCCCGATCACGGCATCACGCGCCATCAACACACCCAACCAAGTCTCGCCGGATGTGTTACGCAAAGTACAAGAAGCCGTGCAACGCACGGGCTACGTCCCCAACCGAATGGCGGGCGGCTTGGCCTCTGCCCGCAGCCGTTTGATTGCAGCAGTGGTACCCAGCACCGTGGTGTCCGTGTTCATGGAAACCATCGAGGCCTTGAACGGCACGTTGTTTGATGCGGGCTACCAACTCATGCTCGGTCAGTCGGGGTACTCTGCGGAGCGCGAAGAAATGTTGCTTGAAGCCATCATTGGGCGACGCCCCGACGGCATCTTCATCACTGGCATCTTGCCGCCAGGCAAAGCCCGCACCCGCTTACTCGCTTCCGGTATTCCGGTGGTCGAAACATGGGACCTCACCCCCACCCCCATTGACATGCTGATTGGCTTTTCTCATTCGGACATTGGTCGTGAGGTCGCGCGATTTCTCATAGACAAGGGACATCAAAAGTTTGCGATTGTCATGGCTGAAGATGAACGAGCGCATCGACGCACGATCGCATTTCAGGACGAACTTCTGGCGCAACGCATCAACTCAGCTTTTGTCGCCAATGTAGGTTCCTCACGTTCACTCAAGAGCGGGAGAGAAGCGCTGTCTCGAATTTTGAATGAAGCCCCTGAAACACAAGCTATTTTTTGCAGCTCTGACTTACTGGCGCTGGGTGTTATGACCGAAGCACATGCGCGAGACTTGTCTGTACCCAAGGAACTTTCTGTCATCGGGTTTGGTGATGTTCCATTTGTAGCTGATATGTTCCCCTCTCTCTCTACAGTTCGCATCAATGGTGGTCAAATTGGCAGACAAGCTGCCAGTTTCCTCATTGATCGAGCAGAGGGCCGCCTTGTAGAACCATGCATCGTCGATGTCGGCTTCTCGATCATCGAACGCGACAGTACCCGACTCGCGTAAACCCCGATAAAAAAAGATTGACGCGTTATTTTTCGTTGGTTAATATTTAATCTTGAATGGTAGCGCTACCATTTTATTAAAACCCAGGAGACACACCATGAAATCAACACGTCGCTCGCTTCTAGCTATCGCTCTCGGCCTCACACTCTCTGGCAGTGCTCTAGCATGGCCCGATAAACCTGTCACACTCGTTGTGCCCTTTCCTCCTGGCGGTGCAACAGACATGATTGCTCGCACACTCGCGCCCAAATTGCAAGAAAAGCTCGGAGGTAGCTTCATCACAGACAACAAAGCAGGGGCAACCGGCACGATTGGTGCTGGCTTTGTCGCACGCGCACCAGCAGATGGTCATACCCTCTTGGTCGCATCGCTGGGTCCGTATGTAATTGCCCCGCACTTGCTGACCAAAGTACCCTACGATGCCCTAAAAGACTTCGACTACATCAGCATTGCAGTTCAAGCCCCTAACGTTTTGGTAGTCCCTGCCAACTCGCCACACAAATCGATGGCTGATGTGATTTCTTTTCAGAAATCAAACCCTAACAAAATGACCTTTGCCTCGTCTGGCAATGGCAGCAGTGATCACCTGACCGCAGAACTTTTTTGGCAGCAAACAGGAACCACCGGCATTCATGTTCCCTACAAAGGCGGCGGCCCTGTCATGACTGACTTACTTGGAGGTCAGGTCGACTCATCATTCATGAACATCAACACAGCGATGCCTCAAATTTTGGCTGGCAAGCTGCGTCCACTTTCCATTACGAGCGTGAAGCGTTCACCTTTGCTGCCCAACGTCCCGTCTTTGGAAGAACTGGGCATCAAAGAAGCCAATGTCTATTCATGGCAAGCCGTCGCAGCACCCAAAGGGCTACCTGCAGATATCAAAGCGAAATTACACGCAGCCATCGTGTCAGGACTCAATGACCCTCAGATCAAAACCAAATTATTGGATTTAGGTTTTGAAATTGTGGCAAACACCCCCGAGCAATTCACCGCATTTCAAGCAGCTGAATTCGCTCGATGGAAGAAGCTCATCGAATCTCGCAACATCAAAGCTGACTAAATCAGACGCACACCATGCCCCACTCTTCTCCCGTCATCACACAACTACGCGTCATCCCCGTTGCGGGGCATGACAGCATGCTGATGAACCTCTCAGGCGCGCACGGCGCTTTCTTCACACGTAACCTGCTCATCCTCACAGACAACGCAGGACGCACTGGTATCGGCGAAGTACCTGGGGGTGAAAAAATTCGCGCCACTCTGGAGGATGCAACTGAATTGGTGGTTGGGCAAAGCCTAGGCAATGTGCAGGCTGTGCTCAACACCATGCGCACCCGCTTTGCAGACCGTGACTCAGGTGGGCGTGGATTGCAAACCTTCGATTTGCGCACCACCATCCATGCAGTCACCGCTGTGGAATCCGCCTTGCTCGACTTGCTAGGTCAGCATCTCGACGTACCTGTGGCAGCACTGCTGGGCGAAGGCCAGCAACGCAGTTCGGTCGAGATGCTCGGTTACTTGTTCTTTATTGGTGACCGCACCCAAACTGACCTGCCTTATCGGACCGAACATGAGGCTGACAACGCATGGTTCCGTCTGCGCAACGAAAAAGCCATGACGCCCGAGTCGGTCGTGCGCTTGGCTGAAGCGGCGCGTGAAAAATATGGGTTCAACGACTTCAAACTCAAAGGCGGTGTCCTCGCAGGCGAAGCTGAGATTGAAGCCGTGACGGCTTTACACCAACGCTTCCCCGAAGCGCGCGTCACACTCGACCCCAATGGCGGTTGGTTGCTCAAGGACGCGATTCGTTTGATGCGCGACATGCGCGGCGTGGTGGCCTACGCCGAAGACCCCTGTGGTGCCGAAGAAGGTTTCAGTGGCCGCGAAGTGATGGCCGAGTTCCGCCGCGAAACGGGCTTGCCAACTGCCACCAATATGGTGGCCACCGATTGGCGACAAATGGTGCATTCACTCTCGCTACAGAGCGTGGACATTCCCTTGGCTGATCCACATTTTTGGACCATGGCTGGCTCAGTACGCGTGGCACAAACCTGCCGCGATTGGGGCCTGACATGGGGCTCACACTCCAACAACCACTTCGATGTGTCACTTGCCATGTTCACGCATGTGGCAGCCGCAGCACCCGGCAAAGTCACTGCCATTGACACGCATTGGATATGGCAAGACGGCCAAGGCCTCACGAAAGAGCCCTTGCAAATCATCAACGGCCACGTGGAAGTTCCCAAGAAACCAGGCTTGGGCGTGGAGCTTGACATGGTGGCTGTCGAAAAAGCACATCAACTTTATTTGCAGCACGGTTTAGGCGCACGCGATGATGCCGCCGCCATGCAATACCTCATTCCAGGCTGGACGTTTGACCACAAGCGTCCTTGCATGGTTCGATAATTTTTTCACGGACTTCACGTCATCATGCGCCCCAACAAAATTAGAGAAACCTGGCAAGCCGGCGGTGCCGTTGTCAACGGCTGGCTCGCCATTCCCAATAGCTTCTCCGCTGAAACCATGGCCCACCAGGGCTGGGATTCACTCACCATCGATTTGCAACATGGCGTGGTCGACTACCAAGCCATGGTCACCATGCTGCAAGCCATCTCCACCACCCAGACGGTGCCTGTGGTGCGTGTACCGTGGCTTGAGCCCGGCATCTTGATGAAGACCTTGGACGCCGGCGCTTATGGCGTGATTTGCCCGATGGTCAACACCCGAGAAGACGCTGAAAAGTTGGTGGCCTACACCCACTATGCGCCGCAAGGCACACGCAGTTTTGGCCCTGTACGCGCGCTGCTCTACGGGGGGGGGGACTACCCTCAACACGCCAACGACACCATCGTCACGTTTGCCATGATTGAAACCGCCGCTGCGCTCGACAACTTGGATGACATCTTGTCCGTCAAAGGCTTGGATGCGATTTACATCGGTCCCTCAGACCTCTCCCTCGCCTTAGGCTGCAACCCCACGTTTGACGACCTCGACCCCAAAGCGGTCGAGGCAGTCGACCACATCTTGGCTCGCGCCAAAGCTCATGGTGTGGTCGCGGGTATTCACAACGGCACCCCCGAGTCCGCACTCAAGCGCATCGCCAAGGGTTTTCAATTCGTCACCATCAGCTCTGACGCTCGCTTGATGGCTGCGGGTTCTCAACAAATCATTTCAAAGATGCGTGCAGGCACTGCACCCCAAGCATCAGGTTCGTACTAATTCAAACAAGGAAATTTCATGAAAATTGGTTTCATCGGCTTAGGCATCATGGGCTCTCCCATGGCTCAACACTTGTTGGCTGCCCAACACGACATGTTCATTCGCACCCGTAGCAAAGTGCCTGCCGAGTTGGCTGGGGCTCATGTGTGTGCCACCAATGCAGATGTAGCCCGCGCCGCAGACATTATTTTTTTGATGCTGCCTGACACACCCGATGTCGAAGCCGTCTTATTCGGCAAAGACGGAGTGGCTGAAGGGTTGAGCCAAGGCAAGATCGTGGTGGACATGAGCTCGATCTCACCGATGGACACCAAAACCTTCGCACAAAAAATCAACGCACTCGGTTGTGAATACCTTGATGCGCCGGTGTCTGGTGGTGAAGTCGGCGCTAAGGCGGCCAGCCTCACCATCATGGTAGGCGGCGCTGAAGCCACGTTCAACACCGTCAAACCTCTGTTTGATTTGATGGGCAAAAACATCACCCTCGTTGGCGGCAACGGTGACGGCCAAACAACGAAGGTGGCCAATCAAATCATTGTGGCTTTGAACATTGCTGCCGTGGGTGAAGCGCTGTTGTTTGCCAGCAAAGCAGGCGCAGACCCAGCCAAAGTGCGTGCAGCCTTGATGGGCGGTTTTGCGTCAAGTCGCATTTTGGAAGTGCATGGCGAGCGCATGATCAAACGCACATTCAATCCCGGCTTTCGCATTGCCTTGCACCAAAAGGATTTGGCTTTGGCACTCTCAGGTGCAAAGGCGATTGGCGTGTCATTGCCACAAACCGCATCAGCCGCCCAACTCATGCAAGCCTGTGCATCCAATGGTTGGGGCCAACTGGACCACTCTGCATTGGTGAAATCGCTGGAGCTGATGGCCGCTCACGAAGTGGCCGTGATCGACTAACGCGTTTAGTCTTCAATTTTCCAAGTCGGCAACCGCCACTCGAAGCTCAACGCGGCCAAACGCAGCACTGTGACGATCAGAGCCCCAATAGCAACCACCGCGTTGGGGTCAAAGTCCAGATGGTGCAAAACGACCACCACCCAACCACCTGCGAACGCACACACCGCATAAGGGTGGTGGTCATGAAATGCCGTAGGAATCTCGTTACACACGATATCGCGCAGAACTCCACCAAACGTGGCGGTAATCACGCCCATCAGCACAGCGATCAGCGCAGGCATTTGTAACCCCAGCGCAATCTGCGTACCACTGGCGGCAAACAAACCCAAGCCCAAAGCATCAGGCCACTGCATGGATTTTTCGGTGGGCTTGAAGTGCTTGGCACGCATGAGCGCCATCGCCGCGATGCATAAACCCAAGACCGACCACAGATACCAAGACTGTTCAATCCAGAACAACGGACGACGGTCTAACAGCACATCGCGCAAGGTTCCCCCGCCAAAGGCGGCCACGCTTGCCACGGCACAAACCCCGACGGCATCGAGCTTTTTGCGAGCTGCCTCAATCACCCCAGACAAAGCAAAGGCCACCGTGCCCGCAATTTCAATGCCTGTGTTCACCCCAGACAAGGTTTGAGTCGTCAAGACATCCATCGTCTAATTCCTATTGAACCCACCAAATTCATAAGTGTCGCACCTTCCCTCCTCGTTTTGAGGGAGGCATCGACTTGCTGCGAAAATAGCGATATGACGTACAGCGTGAAAGAAATGTTCTACACCTTGCAAGGTGAAGGCGCCAATGCAGGGCAACCCGCCGTGTTTTGCCGTTTTGCTGGCTGCAACTTGTGGAGTGGCAGAGAAGAAGACCGCAATTCGGCCGTTTGCCAGTTCTGCGACACCGACTTTGTGGGCACCGATGGCACGCACGGCGGCAAGTTTGACAACGCCCAAGCTTTGGCTCAAGCCATCGCCAGTTTTTGGCCCGCCAGCGACACTGCACACCGCTTTGTGGTGCTGACCGGCGGCGAGCCTCTGCTGCAAGTCGATGCGACCTTGGTCGAAGCGCTACACGCGCTGGGCTTCACCATCGCGGTAGAAACCAACGGCACGGTACAACCGCCCAAGGGCATTGACTGGTTGTGCATGAGCCCCAAGGCAGGAAGCCAACGCGTGGTGGCCACGGGCCAAGAGCTCAAACTGGTGTTTCCGCAAGCAGGTGCCGAACCCGAGTTGTATGAATCTTTGAACTTTGAACATTTTTATTTGCAGCCCATGGATGGACCCAACGCAGCAGCCAACACCGCTGCGGCTGTGGCCTATTGCCAAGCGAATCCGCGCTGGCGTCTGAGCGTGCAAACCCATAAATTGATTGGCATCCGATGAAATACGAACTCAGCCAGCGTTTCTACTTTGAAGCGGCCCACACCCTACGCCGCAAAATTGATGCAGAAGGCAGCCTGCGCATCCACGGCCACACCTACCACGCCGAAGTGACGATTGCGGGCAAGCCTGACCCCGAGTCGGGCATGATGATGGACCTTGCGTTTTTGCGCCAAGAAGTTGAGAAGGTGCGCGAGAAACTCGACCACCATTTCCTCGATGAAGTGCCAGGCATTGGCCCCGCCACCCTCGAAAACCTGTGTGCCTTCATCTACAACGAGCTCAAAGGTGTGCTGCCGAATATCCACCGCATCAAGATTGAGCGTCCCGCCAGTGGCGACACCTGCTGCTTGTTGCCCAACGAAAGCTGAACATGGCCATTCAAGCTGTGGTGTTCGATGCCTATGGCACGTTGTTCGATGTCTATTCCATCGGCGCATTGGCCGAACAGTTATATCCAGGTCAAGGCGCAGCCATCTCGGTGCTGTGGCGTGACAAGCAAATTGACTACACGCGACTCATCACGATGTCTGACCCGCACCGTGCAGAAGGCAGCCGTTATTACCAATCGTTTTGGGACATCACGCGTAGTGCCTTGCTCTACACACTAGAGCGCTTCAAACTAGACGCCAAGCCTGAACACGTGGAAGCCTTGATGGGCCAATACGCCAAGCTCACGCCGTTTGCAGAAAACTTGGGCGTGTTGCAAAGCCTGAAAGAACGCGGCATTGCCACGGCCATTTTGTCTAACGGCAGCGCCGAGATGCTGAACACCGCTGTGACCAGCGCTGGCATGACCAACTTGATTGACCATGTCATTTCTGTGGACCCCATTCGTTTGTTCAAAACATCGCCCGAAGCCTATGGCTTAATGCAGCAAATTTTCCCCACTGAAAAGCAAGATATTTTGTTTGTCTCCAGCAATGGTTGGGATGCACTCGGCGCCACATGGTTTGGCTTCACCACCTTGTGGGTGAACCGCCAACATTTGCCTGTTGAAACCATTGGCCCACACCCGACCTACACCGGCCACGACCTCACGCGCGTGTTGGACGTGTTCAACCACTGATGGACAGCCTGCGCATCGACAAGTGGCTGTGGGCGGCACGCTTTTACAAAACTCGCAGCTTGGCCTGCGATGAGGTCACGAAGCACCGCGTACAAATCAACGGTCAAGATGTGAAACCGGCGCGTGAAGTGAAGGTGGGCGACACCCTCACCGTGCGCCAAGGCAACATCACCAAAACCATCACCGTCAAGGGCATCAGCGCTGCGCGTGGCCCTGCGCCTGTGGCGCAACAGTTGTACGAAGAAACCGCAGAGAGCATCGCCTTGCGTGCCAAACAAGCTGAGCAAAACCGCTTGGCGTTTGAACCCGCACATAGCATCGAGCACGGCCGCCCTACCAAGCGTGACCGCCGCCAAATCGAACACGCATGGAACGAGCGCTGGAGCGCAAGTGCCGATCACTAAATACTCAGAAAACAAAGGAACACACACATGGGCGCTCAATGGAAAGCCAAAGGCAAAGACTTAGCGGCGAATGCCAAAGGTCGTATGTTTGGCAAATTAGCCAAAGACATCATGGTGGCTGCGCGTAACGGGGCGGACCCAGCAGCCAACGCACGTTTGCGCATGGTGATCGAACAAGCCCGCAAGGTGTCCATGCCCAAAGACACGCTGGACCGTGCCATCAAAAAAGGCGCAGGCCTCACAGGTGAATCGGTGCAATTTGAACGCGTGATTTACGAAGGCTACGCGCCTCACCAAGTGGCGGTGATGGTCGAGTGCTTGACGGACAACGTCAACCGCACCGCGCCCGAGATGCGCGTGCTGTTTCGCAAAGGCCAACTGGGCACGTCAGGCTCTGTCTCATGGGACTTTGACCACATTGGTTTGATCGAAGCCGAACCCACAGCGCCCGATGCAGATGCGGAACTGGCTGCCATTGAAGCCGGCGCACAAGACTTTGAAGCAGGCGATGAAGGCACCTCGGTGTTCATCACCGAACCCACCGACCTTGATTTGGTGAGTCGCGCCCTACCCGCGCATGGCTTCAATGTGCTGTCGGCCAAACTCGGCTACAAACCGAAAAACCCCGTTGACCCAGCCAATCTAAGCGCTGAAGCCTTGGAAGAAGTCGAAGCCTTTCTCTCAGCGATTGACGACAACGACGATGTGCAAAACGTCTATGTGGGGTTGGCGGGTTAACGTGGGGACTTTAGGCATTGACTTTGGCACCTCCAACTCTGCCATCGCTTGGTCATCCACCCACGGCAAAGCGCGACTCATTCCCTTAGAGGGAGATGCGCTGGCCATGCCTACCGCGGTGTTTTACAACGCCGAAGAGCACAGCACACACTTTGGCCGCGAAGCCATCACGCATTACCTAGAAGGCACCGAGGGTCGCTTGATGCGTTCGCTCAAAAGCTTGTTGGGTAGCCCACTGCTGATGGAAACCACCGTCATCAACAACCAGTTGGTGAACTTCTCTGACATCATCACCACCTACTTGGCCGAACTACGCGAACGCGCGACGCGCCATTTAGGTCTAGCCCCCACGCGTGTGGTGATGGGTCGCCCCGTGCATTTTGTGGATGACGACACCACACGTGACGCGCAAGCCGAAGAGGCGTTGCGACACGCCGCTGAACGCGTGGGCTTTACAGACATCGCCTTTCAACTCGAACCGATCGCTGCTGCGCTGGACTACGAGCAGCGCCTCACGCGCGAAACCACGGTGCTCGTCGCAGACATTGGCGGCGGCACATCAGACTTCACCGTGGTGCGCTTAGGCCCTGCACGGATGCACAAAGTCAACCGCACCGATGATGTGCTGGCCACAACCGGCGTACACATCGGTGGCACAGACTTCGACCAAAAGTTGAGCCTCGGCCAACTCATGCCCTTGTTGGGTTACGGTCACCTAGGCCCTGACCACCGCGAAGTGCCCAACCGTGTGTTTTTTGATTTGGCCACGTGGCATTTGATCAACTGGCAATACCAACCCAAAGCGATGGCACAAGCCAAAGCCCTGCAAGTCAATTACAGCGATGTGCGTTTGCATGACCGCTTGATGCGCGTGTTGACCGAACGCTACGGCCACCACATGGCACACGACATCGAGCAAGCCAAGATTCGTTGCTCACAAACAGACACCGACAGCTCCATAGATTTGTCGTATGTCGAAAGCGACTTGACCGCGTCGCTCAGCCCCGCCGACCTGCACGCCCACTTGGCGCAGTTGCTAGCCCATACGGTAGCCTGCGCCCGTGAATGTGTGCACCGCGCAGATCTCCCCAACGGCAAGCCCGATGCGATTTACCTCACAGGAGGCTCTTCGGCGCTGCGCACCTTTCAGCAAGCTCTACAAACTGAGTTTGCAGACGTGCCATTGGTGGAAGGCGATTTATTTGGTGGCGTGGCTTCTGGTTTGGTTTACAGCTGACATGAGGCACGACATACAAACATTATCGGTAGCTGTGCATAGTCATTGACTGTCTCTAAACGCCGGCGGATTCAACCGGTCGATGCAACACACTAACCACCCCGTAAGCGGAAGGAGTGTTGCAGATGAAGCGACGGCCAAGGATTTATTACACGGACACGCAGAAGGCTCTTATGTGGGAGCGCTGGAAGCAGGGTTGGACCTTGCATGAGATCGGAAAGCTCTTCGATCGGCCTCATACATCAATTCACAACATACTCTCAGAAACAGGTGGAATCCGGCCGGCCGAGCGATCCCGCTGCGCAACCACCTTAAAGCTGGCCGAGCGCGAAGAGATTTCACGAGCTATGGTGGCGGGCGAATCAATTCGCTCAACTGCGAAACGACTCGGTCGGGCGCCATCAACCATCAGTCGTGAAATCAATCGCAATGGTGGGAGCAGAAGTTATCGTGCTAACCAGGCAGACAATGCGGCCTGGGATCGGGCGCGACGTCCAAAGTGCTGCAAACTGCTAGAGAACCGCGCACTGGCCGAAATTGTGGCTGACAAGCTGCGCATGCTCTGGTCGCCAGAGCAGATTGCAGGCTGGCTCAAGCATACTTACCCGTGCGACGAGAGCCATCACGTGTCACACGAAACCATCTACCGTAGCTTGTACATTCAGGCGCGAGGCGCCCTCAAGAAGGAGTTGCTGGAGCATCTCCGGCGCACTCGCGGGATGCGCCGATCGCGGCATTACACCCAGAAGACATCGATTCACGGTCAGATAGTTGATGCCGTTTCAATTAGCGAGCGCCCCGCATCTGTCGAGGATCGCGCGGTGCCGGGTCACTGGGAAGGCGACTTGGTGTTCGGCAGTCACAACAGTCAGATTGCCACGCTGGTGGAACGTCAGACGCGTTATTTGATGCTGGTGAAGGTGACGGGCAAAGACACCAATACTGTCGTCAATGCGTTGATCAAACACGCACACAAACTGCCACAGGAGCTATATCGCTCCCTGACCTGGGATCGTGGAAAAGAGATGGCTGCGCACAAGCAATTCACCTTGGCGACGGATATTCAGGTCTACTTTTGCGACCCACAAAGTCCCTGGCAGCGCGGTAGCAACGAAAACACCAATGGCCTGCTCAGACAATATCTGCCAAAAGGAATTGACGTATCCAGCCTATCCCAGGTCAAACTCAACGCCATTGCACGACAATTAAACGAACGACCAAGAAAAACTCTTGGCTATCTAACACCAGCTGAGATGTTCAGCCGATGCGTTGCATCGACCGGTTGAATCCGCCGCC
>JACCDR012020027.1_pt1 | contig 43022 bp, 38 predicted proteins | sample 7446431 | NCBI WGS metagenome assembly JACCDR01 (sample SAMN15323443, study PRJNA562643) | freshwater metagenome | isolation source: river surface water | place: USA:Blue River Watershed | collected 2017-08-17
GCCCTGGGGTCCGGTCACGCCGGGGGAGCCCTGAGGGCCCGTCGCGCCGGTCGCTCCGCGCTGCCCGGTCGGGCCCTGCGGGCCCGTGACGCCCGGGGAGCCCTGGGGGCCCGTGGTCCCGTTGGGGCCGGTGGCGCCCGTGACGCCGGCGGGGCCGGTTGCGCCCGTGACGCCCTGGACGCCGGTAGACCCGGTTATACCAGGGGAGCCCTGGTTCCCCTGCTGTCCCGTCGGGCCGACGGGGCCCGGGGGGCCGGCGACGCCGGTCGCGCCCTGGACGCCCTGAGGGCCGGTGACGCCGGGGGAGCCCTGGGGGCCGGTGGTCCCGGTGACGCCGGGGATGCCGGTCGGGCCGGGGGAGCCCTGCGGGCCAGTCGCGCCCGTCGCGCCGGGAGGCCCGCCGAAAGGCCCCGTGGCGCCCTGCGGGCCCGTCGGCCCGGTGAAGCCGGGCGAGCCCTGGTCTCCCTTCTGGCCGGTCGGGCCCTGCGGGCCGGTAGCCCCGGTAGCCCCGACGAAGCCGGTGGGGCCCTGCGCGCCCTGGGGGCCCGCCGGGCCGGTGTTACCGCGGGGGCCGGTGGCGCCCGTGACGCCGGGAGAGCCGAGGAGGCCCTGCGGGCCCGGGGATCCCTGGAGACCCTGCGGGCCCGTGAGGCCCGTCAGGTCGAAGGCGAACTGGCTCATCGCGCCGGCCGTCAGGACGTGCGTGACGGTCTCGCCGAAGGCGTGGGAGGCCGGGGTGGTGCCCTCTATGCCTCGTTGGACGGTGAAGGTCGAGCCGGAGACCCCGGTGACGAGCATGAGCTCGTTCCCGACCCGGATGCGGAACTGCGGGGCAGCCGGGAAGAGGGCCGCGCTCGCGACGTCGAAGGTGAGCGCAACCGGCGAGATGCCGCCGCCGGTGGCGATCGTTGTCTGCGCGAGGTTGCTAAATCTTTCGACGGACATGCCCGCCGACTCAGCGCAATCAGACGGCTAACGCGTCGCTCAGAAGTCCCCGGAATGGTCCTCGCCCACGACGGACTTCGAGCGCTTCACGCCGAGCTCGTCGACGCCGTAGACACCGCCCACGTACTTGCGGAGGTCCTCGTACCCGTAGTTGGAGAGCGCGAAGTGGAAAGAGTCCGCGATCTTGGCCAGGTTGTCCTTGGCCGGGTCCGGGTCTCCCTGGCCTGGCCATTCGTCCTGGAGGACGTGCTTGATGCGCAGGAGGGTGTGGGCCGGACGGATGATGTTGAGGAGGATCCGCGTCATGCGGTCGGAGAGGATGACGTCGGTCCCGGCGAGGGAGTCGAAGATAACGTCGATCTCGAACCCGTACTCGTCCGAGATGTCGTAGCCGGAGCCCGGCTTGCGCGCCTCGAGGAAGTTCTCCTTCAGGACGACCTTCGCGTGCTTGTAGAAGAGCTCGGCCGAGGCCTTCATGGAGGCGGGAATACTGCCCTTGAAGTAGATTCCGAGGATCTCGATCAGGAGAGCCTTCAGGTCCTGGTCCGAGAGGCCGGGGTTCGGCACTCCGGGGTCGGCAGGGAACATTATGGAGGAGAGGACCTGGTACAGGAACTCCGTCCGGGTCGCCGAGTACCTGATGTCCGTCCGCACGTCGTCCAGGGCGAGCCTGACGCGGGCGAGCTCGATGGACATCGCCTTGATCTCGCGCGCGTAGTTCGGGCCGTCGATGGTCGACTGCCAGTACGAGGACAGCATCGACAGGAAGACCTGAAAGATGTTGTTCGCCTCGGCGATGAGGCGGGCCCTGTACTGCTCGCCGTCGTCATAGGCGTCGAAGGACACCCTGACGATGGCCATCAGCGACCCCCGATCACCGGCGCGAGGGCGGACTCGACGCTGGAGAGATAGCTCTTGTGGAAGTCGTGGTTGCCGTAGTCGGACTTGTGCGTCGCCCGGACGGCACCGAGCGCCTCCTCCGGGGAGAGCTCGAACACGCCGCGCATCAGGGCGTAGGCGAAGGCCGGGCTCCTAGAGCCCCCCATCTGACAGTGGACGTAGAACTTCGGGTCCTGCCCCATCGGGGCGTTGGCGACCTTCTCGGCCACGAACAGGCACGCCGCGAGGACAGCCTCAGGGCGGAAGGGGGTCCCGTCGTCGGGGACCCTGACCTGGCAAAGGCGGTCCGCCGGGAGCTTCCCGGCGTCGTCGTGCTCCGTCTCCACGTTCAGGACATGGGTGATGCCGTAGTCGGCCTGCAGGTGCTCCCAGTCCTCTGGGCCGAGCAGCGAGCCGCCGACCATGATGAAGAAGCCGCCGGGCAGCCAGTACCGGTGGCACCGGTGGCCCTCGTAGAGGGCGTTCGAATAGGTTTCCACGATGGAGTACTCGGTCATCAGGCGCTCCGGTAGGTGAGGACGAGGTCTCCCGGGGTCAGGTACTCGACCTGCGACGTCTCGAGGTCCTTCACCCCGCGGTCGCCCTGCACCACGTACGTGGCGGCGAAAGAGTGGCCGGAGGGGACGTCAGGGGGCACGAGGCCCGCGTTCAGCGAGACGACCACCCGGTTGGCGGTAAGGCGCGCGCGGGCCTCCACAACCGCCTCCGCGGTCAGATAGACGGGCAGGAGAGTCGCGTCGTCGCTGTACCCGGGAATGACCGCGCCCTGGCGCCCGATGATCCAGGCCTTGTTGACGGCGGTCCCGACGTCCTCGAGGGACGTCGCCTGGGCCATGATGAGCTCGTCCTTGTAGACGCCGTGGTGGACGGTCGGCCCGCCGCCCCCGTCCGAGGTGTCGAACGGCAGGGCCTGGGTGAGCAGGAACACCTGGTTGGAGAACTGGCTGAGGGACGGCAGCACGACGTAGTCCGACAGGACCTCGTCCCGGACGCGGACGGCCCCGTCCGCCAGGGTGAACCTGGTGAAGGGCTGGACGATGAAGTCGACGCCGCCCGGCCGGTCCATGACGGACACGGCGTCGGACTGCCTGACGGACCCGCCGACGCCCTTCGAGTCGGTCAGGACCGTGACGTTCGTCCGGATCTGGGAGTCCGTGTTGGCCTGATCGGCGTTCGGGGCGAGCTGGATGGTGGCCTCGACGGACATACGGTTCTCGACGGACTGCTTCGCCAGGACGTCGGCCGTCACGTGCCGCATCTTGTTGTAGCGCTGCTGGAGCTGCTGCAGGACGTCGTTGACGACGTAGGTGACGGCGAAGTTCTCGTCATGCTCGTAGTCGACCGACACCGTCGTCCCGCTCGGGATGTTCGAGAGCGTGGAGCGCACGATCTTCAGGGGCGTGGTCTGCGACCCGGCCACGACCAGGTAGTCAGGGTCCGGGAGGCCGGGGCCCCGGTACTCGACGGAGCGGTCCTCGCTGTAGACGTGGAGGGTGAACGTGTTGACGCCGACGGAGTCCAGGGGCTCCTCGAACTGGCCGATGAGGACGTGGGCCTCGCCGTTGACGGGGACCGAGTTCCCGGACGGGACGCCGTTGACCTGCGTGATCTCCACGTAGTCCGTGGCGATGGTGCTCTCGCCCTCGAGCAGCGGGTCCTGCACCTTGTAGAGCTCGTAGCCGTCGTCGGGGTCGAGCGCGCCCGAGACCTCGCCGACCACCGACGTGACGCGCATGACGGGCTGGACGGTCGCCGTGAAGCGGTTGTTGCTCCGGTACCTGTAGTCGCCCTCGACGAAGTCGTCCAGCAGCGTTGGCGGCTGGGGGATGGAGGTGTTGAGGCGGATGGTCCTGTAGTCGACGAGCTCCACGCCGGTCAGGTCGTACTCGGTGACCGGGGTGTTCGAGTGGTTCCGGAGGCCCAGGCCCTGCGAAGGGTTGTAGAGCATCTCGTCTATCGGGTTCGACTCCGAGAGGCGTGAGTCCCTGGCCCGGAAGACGAGCCCCACGGCGTCGACCACGTCGAAGCGGACGTTCTTGGCGACGGTGAACTGGAAGGCGAAGGTCTCGGTGACCGTCCGCTCGATGGTCCCCTTCACCCAGGCGTCGACCTTCCCGCCGATGTGCTTCATGCGGACCGGGTCGTAGTCTCGCATCATGTCCGGGTCGCCGGACTTGACTATCCTGACCTCGAGGAGGCCCGGCGTCCCGACCGCGGTCATCTCGTAGCCGCCCTCGGTGCCGGCGTCGAGCGAGTAGAGCTTGCGGGAGGCGACCTCGGAGAGCTCGAGGTTGCTCTGGCGGTCGCGGCCGAAGTCGGCGGCGGTCTCGTTGATCGTCTGGAGGCCGTCCGCGCCCGAGACGACGGTGTCGAGCTCGCCCGCCGGGACGTTGCCGAGGGACCCCGGGGTCTCGGCGACCATCTGGATCTTGACCTCGTAGCGGCGAGAGTTCGGGTTATAGTAGGCCTGCGCGTTGGACGCGAGGATGGTGATGGACCCGCTCGTCACGAAGCGCGGGGCAGAGCTGTTCTTGGAGGAAGAGACGATGGCGCCCTGGGCAACGGTCAGGTCCTTGGAGGGGAGAGAGGTCGTGAAGAAGGTCTGGAAGACCTGAGCCGGACGGCGCCCGAGGCGCGGGACTCCGAAGTTGGCGGCCAGGGAGTCGAAGGACCCGTCGATGAGAGACTGGACCGCGGCGTCGCTCGAGAGGGCGAGGGCGGACTTGAGGTTCTGCTTGTACCCGGAGTCGGAGACCGGGACGCTCGTGCCCGTCATGTTCGGGTCGTCGACCTGGAGCATCGCGGCGAACGACTTCCCGCGGTGGACGAAGTCCATCAGGAAGTAGGCCTTCTGGATCTCGTTCCCGAACGGCTCGATGTGGACCTCGCGGACCGTCGACGCCGGGATGAGGGCGAGCGACGGCTCCGCCTCGTTCACCTCCATGATGTAGTCGCGGACCACGACGTTCTGCTCGCGGATCCTGATCCCGCGGACGGTGGTGTCGAGCGGGAGGGGCGCCCCGGGTATCTCGGCCGAATACCGGCTCTCCTGGAGCTGCCCGGTGGCCTTGTCGAAGTAGACGGCGGTCGTGACGTAGTAGAGGGGGTCCTCTGGGTCGACGACGGAGAACACGTCGTTGTTGAGGATACCGTTGGTTATGCCGTCGTTCCGGTCGTGGACGAAGCTGAACAGGTGGGCCTGACGGACGGACTGGACGGAGACGTTGAGGCGGTACTTCGGGTCGGATCCGAGGGGCGCCCTCGTCCGGGCGACGGGGGCGACGACCTGCCCGGTGGCCGAGGAGACCAGGTCCGAGGAGACGAGGAGGTCGACGGTGTCGAAGTTGGCGCCGGCGGTCAGGAAGGGGTCGGAGGAGTCGGGGTTGTCGAAGGTCGTGGAGGAGGCGAAGAGGTCGAACGCCGTCTCCTCGATGGCGGTCGGGGAGTTGTACGGGATGGTCTCGGCGTTGACGCGAAGGTAGCCGGACCCGGTCCCGCCGGCGCCCGTCGAGGCGTAGACGTTGTAGCCGGTGGGCTCGTCGGGGGAGAGGTTCGACCACTGGACCTGGACGGCCTTCGCGTTCCTCTGGAGCAGGACTCCGGTCGGAGGGGCGAGGACGGTCTGCAGGTCCGACTGGGAGACGACGTCGAGGGTGGCGGTCGAGGGAGGGCTTACGGACCCGGAGAGGTCCACCGCCCGGAGCTGGACGACGTTCTGGCCGCGCTCGAGGGCGAGGCCGGCCGGGTAGGCCGCCAGGTTCGGGACCGTGAACCTCGGGAGGGAGAGGTCAACGAGCGAGGGGTCGGAGACCCAGCCGGCGCCGTTGACGTTTATCTGGACGTCGACGACGTTCTGGCCCACGGTCCCGGTCAGGACGACTGACGAGATGTTCGTCGTGACGTACAGGGAGTCGGTGTCCCCTTCGCCGTCGAAATAGTCTATCCTGGGGGCCGTCGTCATGCGCGAACGCTACCTGATAAAGGGTTTCGTCAGCCGCCCGGGAGCCGGCGGAGGATCCGGGCGGGGTCGCCCGTGACGCCGAAGGGGCTCGGGTTCCCGACGACGCGGGCCAGGGGGACGTCCACCTGGCTCCGGCTGACGACGACGGTGTTCAGGACGGCGACCGTCGGGTCGTCTGGCAGGAACTGGCAGTCGACCGAGGCGAGCTCCATCGGGAACTCGGAGTCCGTGATCTGCTGTTGAGGGAAGTTCGTCTCCTGCTGGGACTTCAGGCGCTGGTAGGTGGAGAAGGCCTGGGTGACGTCGACCGAGATGAGGGACGAGGCGCTGACGAGCCCGGTGTTCCCCTTGCCGCCGATGCGGTCGACCAGGCCGGAGCCCAGCCAGTTCCACTTCCAGTGGGAGCCGATCTTGGTCATCAGGAACTTCTCGAACTCCTGGGCCAGGAGGTCCGTGTTCCTCACCCGCGCGTACGTGCCGTTCTCCACCGTGTAGTCGAACTCGACCCGGGTGCCGAAGCACCGGCGGCAGTACTGGGCCGGAGTGACGTAGGACAGCTCGACGAGAGGGTCGGCGTTCGGCAGCGGTTCCTCGAAAACCAGGCGCTTGTCCTGGGCGAGCGGGGACGTCGGGTCGCGCTGGACGGACCACCCGGGGAAGAGGCGGCGGCCGGTCGCCGCCCGGCCAGGGATTATGCCGACGTCGGCATAGGCCGCCATGATCCGGGCGGTGGTGGGGAGGGACTCCGACCTGTCGGTCCACCTCGGGTCCCTGAACTGGAACCCGGTACCGCGCACCGGGGTCCTCGTCGAGAACACGACATGCCCCTGCTTCTCGTAGATGAGGAACTCGGGGAGCTGACGCTGGAGGCCGACCGCCATGTCGGAGGCGGGGACGGAGGGGCCCGGGGTGAGCTGGATGAGGCGCGGGGAGTCGAACCCCGAGGACATGAGGAGCAGGTCGTTCTGCCCGCGGTGGATCCGGTACGGGCCGGGCTTCGAGAACGGGAGCTCGGCCCGGGACCAGAGGCCTCCCTGGGGGACGGCTACCCGGTCGACGTAGACCTGGACCCCGGCGCTCTGCGGGGGCCGCGGGAAGACGACGAAAGAGCGGGTGATCGGGTCGATGGGGCTCGACTCGAACCGGACCTGGTGCGGGCAGACGGCGGAGGTGGCGAACTCGAACGACATACTTTCCTCAGGTAGGGACGCGCTGGTCGTTCTCTCGGCCCTGCTGGAGGGCGTCGTCGAACGAGAGGTCACCGGGCTTGCCTATGGCGAGCCCGAACACGTCGTCCAGGTTCTGCACGACGTTCATGGTCTCGGGGGTCGCCATCTGGTTGTCGACCGCCACCATCTGGGCGTCAAAGGAGGCGCTGGACGACTCGTCCAGGAGGGCGGTCAGGACGGATATCTCCGACTGGAGCTGGTCCGAGTAGTCGAGCGCGCGCTTTATCTTGTACTCGATGCGCTCGCGCTTGGCCTTCACGGCCTCGAGCTGCCAGGACTTGAGCTTCTCGACGCGCAGGCCGAGGTCCCGGTCAAAGCGCTGAGTGCCGCGCTCGCGGCGCCCGTTCGAGTAGACGTCGGAGAAGCCTCCGTCCGTGGTGCCGGCGGTGACCGTCGTTATGTTCTGAGCCTTGGTCTTGAACACCGGCTTGTCCCGGGTCCGCAGCAGCATGTCCCGCTCGGGGACGCCGCCGAGGACCCGGTAGGCCGAGAGCAGCTTCGCGGCGTAGCTGCCGGCCGACGCCGTGAAGGCGACGGGGACGGGGCCGTCGTACTCCGTCGAGAAGATCCCGTTCATCGACAGCTGCTTCTGGAGCCACGACACGCGCAGCTCCACCTCGCGCCGCTGGACGCGGGCGAAGGCCCGGAATGCCTCCCACTGCCCGGTGGTGAAGGTCCCGAAGAAGTTGAACGCCATCGGCCGGTCTCCCTATCGGAGGTCCCTCAGCCCCCCGTCGAAGAGCTGGCCGGAGGGGCGGGAGGCGGGGCGACGTCGACGTTCTCCTCGCCGCCGTACGTGACGGTGGCGCCGAGGATCTGATGGCCGGCAGCCTTCAGGGACTGCACGAAGACCTTCGCCATGGCCTCGGCGTCGTCGGGCCTGCCGTTATGGTGGATGCCAATTCCGCGGACGGTGATGTTCCAGTTTCCCATGTCTTCTCCTTCAGATCTGCCTGAGCTTCTTCCTCGGGGCCCTCCAGGCCTTCGTGAAGCTGACGGTCTTGTCTTTGTCGGTCAGAATGAAAGCGCTCCCGGCGGGGACCGACGAGTGAACGTAGAAGAGAGCGGCCCAGGCGCTCCCGACGAGGCCGGCGGAGAGGGCCTCGCGCCTGGTCTCGGACCCGAAGTTCTCCGCGAACCCCGGGTCGGTCTTGAGGTCGCAGAAGTCGGCGTTGTTCAGGACCACGGCCTCCACGCGGCGGTCGTGGCTCTCCTCCGCCGCGAACAGGTCGGCGACGCGGGCAAGGGTGAGCCTCGGGACCCGGAACTTGACCGCGTCGTCCGCGGCGCGCTTCGCCTTGGCCAGGGCCAGGAGGGCGTCGGCCTTCTCGGAGCCGGGGAGGAGGACGGAGTCGAGGACGTCGTAGAGGCCGCGGAAGCCCTGGAGGACCGTCGCGAGCGCGGCCGCCTTCTCCTCGCTGAGAGGCTCGGGAGGGCTGAAGTCCTTGGGGTAGGCCTTGGTCACGAGGGACGATACCTCTCCGAGATATGGCGGCGGAGCGATATGTAGGCTCCGTGCGCGGCCAGGCCTATGAGGACGGCGGGGACGAACCCCGCGTAGACGGCGAAGGGGACGGCGACCCTAAGGACGGGCTCCGCCGCGCGAAGGACGTACCTCATCCGAACACGGACCATAGCAGGCCTACAGACCGAGAACTCTCCCGGGGGCGCTAGAGCCCCAGAATGAACTTCAGCGCGTTCAGCGCCGCCACCGACCCCGCCCCGGGGCCGCCGAACGTCATGACCATCCCCGAGTGATAGCCGAAGGGCGAAGAGCCCGGCTTGTCCTCCGAGGCCTGCAGGTCCTGGACGAGAGAGTCGGCGCTCCCGTTCGTCGAGGAGACGGCGAGGACGGAGACCGTGACCGAGACGTTCAGGATGCGCAGGATGTCGTCGAGGGTCTGGATGATCTGGGCGAGGGCCCGGATCTTCTGCAGGAGGGTCTCGATGATGTCGGTTATCTCCTGGAGCGCGCTCTCGAAGGCCTTCAGCAGGGACTTCAGGAACTGCTCGAAGTCGAACATGAAGGGGACGAGGGCCGGGAAGAGGTCCCCGACGGTCAGCGAGTACCAAGAGAGGTAGGAGGTCTGGGTGCTGACGGTGGAGAGGGCGGACCGGACGAAGTCGGCGAGGGCCTGCCTCTCCTCGACCGTGACGTAGGGGGCGCCGGCGACGGGGGCCAGGGGGAGCGGCCCGAGGAGCTCGCCGCCGTCCGAGTAGGTCTCCTCCTGGGCCAGGTATGCCTCTATCTTCAGGGCCACCTCGTCGGTCACGCCGCCCACGATCCCGACGAAGGCCCACGTCTCCTGGTTGGAGAGGTTGGAGTCCTTCCTCGAGGCGTCGGACACGACGCTGTTGGCGACGAAGGTGGACCCGCGGGAGCCGGTCGACCCGGACTCCGGGACTATGCGGTTTACGACCTCCTCGACCGTCCCCGCCCACATCTTGGCGAGCATGTCGACGAGCTCGGGCGTGTCCTGGAGGACGGTCGCGCACTTGTTGGCGAGGCGGCGGGCCGTTGCCTTGAAGACGACCGACGACCGGAGCTGGTCCGAGCGCGGGTAAGCCGCCTTCAGGGCCCCGACCTGGCCGCCGACGCTCCCGAGCGTGCCCCAGCCCGTGCGCTGCTCGTTGCGGAAGGTCGTGTCCTGGATGCCGCTCCCGGGCGGGAAGGAGGCGGGGAGGTCGAAGTTCAGGAGGAGCGCCGCCTGGACGGCGCGGAACACGTCCTCGTAGGCGTTGAACGAGAGCGAGTTGCCGGACTCGTCGACGAGCTTCCTCGGGACAAAACCCTTTATCACCTGCGAGGGCCGCCCGAGGTTCATCTTCGGGTCCGTCCTCAGGACGCGCTGGTTCCCCTCCGTGAACACGAGGGGGCTCCCGGGGTTCTTCAGGGAGCCCGCGGTGGCGGCGACGTAGTCCGTCGCGTCCCCGAAGAAGGCCCGAACCCGATAGTAGTATGTCTTGCCGGGCTTGAGGGCCTCGTCCTCGTCCAAGAACATATACCTGCCGGTGGCGATCCCGGTCAGAAGGCTGCCGGCCTGGGCGAGGGCGGAGGCCGAGCTCCCCTGCGACATGCCGGCCGTGGCCTTCCCGCCGGCCCCGAACTGAATGGGGATCCTCGTCGGGAAGTGCTTGTAGACGGAGCCGTCCTGCTCACGGAGGGCGACCAGAGACCCGACCGCCGGGAAGTCGTACTTCTCCACGATGCCGTCGACCACGCCCTTGCCGAGGGTCTGGGTACTGACCGGTATCTGGACGGTCTCGCCCTGCGGGCTAAGCTGGGCCTCGCCCTCCTCCTGGGGGAAGGGGCCGGTCCGCTCGACTATGAAGTTCGGGAACCTGAACTGATTGTAGAGGGAGACCGCCTGGCCGGCGAAGCCCTGGCTCGCGAGTCCGGAGGCGGACTGCGGCATCCTCCACTCAAGCTGGAGCGCCTGCTTGAGGCCCGGGTCGAAGAGCTGGCGGAACTGGGAGACGGCGGAGCCCGACTGGTTCACCGGGAGAACCTTCAGGCCGACGGGGGCAGGCAGGCCGGAAAGGTTCACCGGGTGCTTGATGAGGGCCAGAAGGGAGAAGAGCAGGCTCATCAGGTCGCCGGGGGAGTCGGCGCCGACGTACAGGATGAGCATGGCCACGGAGGACCCAGGAGGGTACTGGGGGCGGAACTCGTCGGACGTGTCGTAGAACTTCCCGACGACCTTCGACTCGAACGCGGGGTAGGCGCCGCTAACGGAGTAGAGGACGCCGGAGAAGTCGGGCTGGCTGAAGTCCGGGTGGACGAGGAGGACGGAGAAGCCGGCGCTGCGGATCTGGTTGATGAGGGCGCGGACGGCGGCCAGGAGGAGGGCGACCAGGGCGCGCAGCGGGTTCGACAGGTCGAGGAAGAAGGGCTTGATGAGGGCGAGGATGGCCTCAAGCAGGGCCTCGACGGTCTCGAGGGCCTGGAGCGCCGTCTCGAGCGGCGGGCGCAGCGGCTCGAAGACGTCGAACTTGACGGTTATGGACTGCCAGTTCGCCAAGCTTCAGCGCTTCCCGAAGCGGGAGAGCAGGGCCCGCTTCTTCTCGAGCTCTCTCTGGAGCTCCGCCATGGCCGCAGCCGTGTCGTCCCGGGTCTTCTGCACGGACGAGCGCAGGCCCTCGAGCCCGACCTTCACGTCGTGAGCCCAGGCGGACTTCTTCGGCGGCTCTTTCTCGTCCATGCGGGCTCCTCGGCAAAGGAACCCTACGCGCTCATGAGCCCATGACGGAGTGCACGATGCAGCGCTCGTCCGGGCACGCGTGGAAAGGGCCAGAATGAAGGAGCGTCGGCCCGTCCTCGTGGACGACCATGTGGGCGACCTCGCTCCCGTCCTCAGAGAACGAGTGGGAGACGCCCTTGAGGACGGACTTGTCGATGTGGATAGGGGTCCCCTCGAAATAGCCTATGAGGCCGTCCGGGCTCATCGGGCCTTCCACCACGTCCATCACGTCTCGACTGAACATTCGGATGTCCGCATAGTTGTAAGCGTTCATCCGAACACGACAGGAAGGGCCCTCGTGCCCGATGAGGGCCCGCATGTGCTCGGTGACCCAAGGGCGGGCGGAGAGCTCTCTGTTCATATGGAGTCCGCGACGAGGAGCTTGGTCTGGTCCGCCAGCATCTTCGCCAGGTTCTTCACCCTACGGGCCGCGGCCTGGGACTGCTGGACGAGGTTCCCGTCCTGACGGTCGACGCGCTGGTTGATCCAGAGATATCGGGTCTCGTAGAGCTTGCCGTCGACCAGGACCTTGTCGAACGCGGCCAGGGTCGCCTCGATCTGCGCCTGGCGCACGGCGATGGCAGCCTGCCTTGCCGGGGCCCCGGCCGGGGAGATGGACCCGGACCAGGCGACCGTGGCGGAGTAGAAGGCGTAGGACTCCCGGATCGCCTGGGAGACGGCCCCCCACTGCGCCGGGCGAAGGAAGGACTCGGGCTGGATGACCTGATAGGCAACGGGGCCGGTCACAGGGACGGGGACGAAAGGGTCGGCGACGTCCAGGGTGAGAACGTGGGAGGCGACGGAGGCGACACGGTAGAGGCCGAAGCCGGAGCCGGGAAGGTAGACGAGGGCCCCGGCGACGACATCGGCGAGAATGAAGTTGACGGACGGGTCCGAGAGAGACGCGCCGGACGAGGTCCCGGTCCCGGACGCGAGGACGGGGCCCGAGTACTGGACCGCCGCGACCAGGGAGGAGAGCTCGGAGGCGACCTTCCCGACGAGGGCCGGAGGGACCGGGGCCGTGGCCACGTTGGAGAGGAGGACCCCGAGCTCCCGGGCCAGGACGTCGGTCAGGACGAGGCCGGACACCGAGATCTCGAAGTTGCTCCCCGGGTCGACCTGGGAGAGCTGGGCGACCCTGAAGAACCCGGGGCCCGAGGTCGGGACGGCGTAGACGCCGCCGGCGTTCGGCCCGCTCAGGAAGCGGACGAAGGCGCCGGGAGAGACGGGGACGGTCGAGAGGACGACCGAGAGGGAGGCGAGGGGCTCGGCGATGGTGTCCTCGTCCAGGGCGACGTCCACGGTCAGGACTCCGGGGCCAATGACGGAGACGACGGTCCTCCGGAGGCCGGAGTTGATCCCGGAGACGAAGACTATAGAGTCCCCGGGCGTGAACGGGATGGTGACGTTCGTCAGGGTTATGCCGTCCGCCGCGACCTTGGCGCTCCCGACGGCGGAGGCTCCGACGCCGACGCCGCCGCCGACGATGCAGGAGAGCTCGTCCTCGAGCAGCGAGGACTCCGACTCACGGAGGAGCCTCGGGGCCGGGACGCGGCCGTCGTCGTTCAGGACGTCCCCGTCGAGGACGGGGATGCGCCTGGCCGCGAGGTCTCCGTTGCCGAAGGAGACGCGGGCGTCGACGATCTCGCTCCCCCAGACCTTGGCCTGGCTCCCCCCGAGGTCGGGGAGGAACGGGGGGCCGACCGTCACGTTCAGGATCTGGCCGTTCTCGGCGTCGACGCCGACGTCCCTGCCGGGCTGGTAGAAGTGGTTCGACGTGGCGTCCGGGGTCGCGGGGACCTCGGAGACGTCGCGGAGAATGCTGCCGCGGCGCAGGGTCGTCGGGACGTCGAGCTCGACGGAGAATGGGCCGGACCCGGAGACGGAGACGACCGTGCCCGAGACGTCCGGGCTCCCGTCGTCCGCGTAGACGCCCACCTTCTGGCCGGCGACGAAGGGGGGCACGAGGAGCTCGTCCTGCCCGTTCTGCTCGACGGAGTAGACGCTCCCGGAGACGGAGGTGAAGAACTGGTTCGAGCGCGTGCTCGTCATGGTCCCGACGGACTGGATGCGCTCGAGGTCGAGGCTGCCGATGGACTCGCCGCGGTCGGCGGACGTCACCTGGTCGCTCAGGGCGGCCGACCTCGTCAGGGCGGTCGGGAAGAGGCGGGACACGGCGTTCGGGAAGGCCATCTTCCCGTAGACGGGGACGTTCTGGTAGAAGTAGAAGCCCGCAAGCTTCTTGCGGTAGTACAGGGTGACGAGGTCGTCGATGTCGTTGGTTACGGCGGCGTAGGAGGCCCGGGGAGGATTGTTCAGGTTCCCGTCGAAGCGGAACCTTCCGGACGTCCCCCCGACCACCCTCCCGTCGAGGTCCGACAGGAAGTCCTCGTACAGGTTGATGAGGTCGTTGTAGAACTTGAGGAGGCGGACGGTCACGGCGTCCAGGTTCCCCTGGTGCTGCTCGTCGTAGTACAGGCTAGGGCGCCCCATGTCCTTGCTGGACATCCCCGTCGCGTTCTGCGTGCTCGGGCCGGAGCTCCCGGAGGACTGCGCGCCCGAGCGCAGAAGATCCTGCACCTCCGGGATGAAGGAGAGGACGGTCTCGACCCGATAGTAGAAAGTGTCCGGGGCGTAGAGAGTGTAGTCGGAGACCAGGCGCTGCCCGACGAGGCCGTTCTGCTGGCTCGGGGCCACGGCGTGGGAGTAGTTGAAGGAGAGGACGGTGCCGGCGGGGAGAGGGGCCTGGGCGACGTAGAAGGCGACAAGCTCGTCGCCGAAGACGGCCTGGTCCCGGAGGGTGACGACGCCGCCCGCGATGACCGTGTAGTCGACGCCGAGGACGAGGACGGCCGGGGAAGTCCCCATCCTGACGATCTGGAAGGGCTCCGCCAGGTCCGCGGGGCGGGAGGTCTGGAAAACGGTGCCCGGAGAGAGGACGGGGCGGACAGTCCTCTCGACCTCCGGGAGTATGTAGCTCGTGCGGGCAGGGGAGGAGAGGGTGACGCGCGTCGTCCCGGAGGCGGCCAGGAACTCGGAGGAGGAGACGTGGTAGGGGTCCCCGGACAGGAAGACGATGGTGCCGCCGCGATAGCGGGCCGTGGCGTCCCCGGACAGGACGAACGAGTTCGAGCCCGACACCACGGACTGGACGGGAGAGGACTCCACCGCGTAGTAGGAGTCCGGGAGGGGCGCGCAGGAGAGGACCTGGGCGCCGGCGGAGTCGGAGGACATCGGGGCGGAGAGCGTGACGGTCGTCACGTCGGAGACGGAGTCGTAGGAGGAGTCGGCCACGAGGGCGACCTCGGTCCCGCCGACCCAGATGACGGAGCCGGCGCCGACCTTCCCGGTCTGGTCCCCGTTGGCGACGAAGGTGTCGGACCCGGCGGAGACCTGGAGGGAGTCGAGGTCCATCGGGGCCACGCGGAGGTTGAAGGACGTCTCCCCTCCCAGCGCCACCTCGACGAAGTAGTCGACCACGACCTGCTGCCCGGCGAGCACGGGGTCGGCGAGCCTGAGGGTGCCGGGGGCCTGGAACTCGAAGAACCCGTCCTGGAGCGGGACGCCGTTCACGTACACCTTCATCCCGGAGACGGCGGACACGGGGCGGCCCTCGGGGTTGAAGGAGACGACGGGAGAGCCGGGGACGGAGGTGGCGGTCTCCTGGCGGACCTTGAAGGTCGCGAGCTCCACGAGGTTCGTCGGCGTGTAAGTGGCCCCGTCGTCGTCGGTCAGAAGCCCGACGTAGGTGGCGAGGAAGGCCTGTCCGGGCTCCGCCGGGGAGGTCAGGTTGACCTGGCTCGTGCTGGCGAGGACGGAGAAGCCGCTCCTCGGGACCGAGGAGAAGGGGCCGGAGGCGGAGGGGCCGGAGGCCAGGGAGAACTTCTTGTAGGGAGGGTCGACCGCGGCCCAGATGCGGTCGACCAGGACGTCGGCCGCCGACCTGACGTCGAACAGGACGGAGCCCGGGGCGACGAAGGCCGGAGTGACGGCGGCCCGCCCCGCGGTGACGGCCATGACCTGCCTCGCCCCCACGTTAGGGCCGGAGGAGACGAGGACCCACTTTCCGACCTCGGCGTCGGTCAAGCCGGCGTCGGGCTCGATGAAGACGGGGAGGACGACCGTCCCGCGGACGCCGGAGGCGTCGTCGGGGTCGTTCTGCCCGTTCGGCTCCGTGAAGGTGACGATGCCGGTGAGGGGGTCGAAGCCGAAGTCCACGCCCGGCTCGGCGGGCTGGCCGTTTATCTTCGCCTCGAGCCCGAGCTCGGAGATGGCGGCGTCCGGGAGCTTCAGGGCCGGGGAGGCGACCGCCATGGTGACGGAGAACTCCTTGCGGAAGGAGAACTTGAGCTGCCTCGAGTCCAGGTTCAGCAGGTAGCCCATGCCCATCCTCGCCGGGTCGGTCCCGTCCGCGAGGTCGCCGGTGAAGGTCCCGCTGCTCGACGGGCCCTGCTCCACCCGGTAGACGAGGGAGGGGTCGACGACGGGGGTCGTCGGGAGCATGACCATCGGGGACTGCGTGATGCCGTCCACCAGGACCTGGTTCTCCACCGCGTACAGGACGGTGAAGTCGGGGGCCACGGGCTCGCCGGAGCCGTTGACGCCGCTCCTGAAGACCTGGAATGAGACCCCGTCCTCGACCGCCATGACGGTGTCGAGGAGGCCCCACGTCCAGTCTGAGAAGTCGTCCACGTCGTCGGCGGAGACGTAGGCCTGGCCGGTGTCCGACCTGACGACGAAGGTGCCGGGGCGCGGGGCCTTCGTCGGGGCCGAGGCGGCGGGGACCATCTCCCAGTAGGTCCTGATCCCGGCCTTCTCGGCGAACATGACGTAGCGGTCGTCGACGAGCCCCACGGCGCCGAGCGCCACGGTGAAGGCTACGGAGGGCCAGGCGGGCGGCGGGGAGGAGAGGCCGAACCTGGCGGGCGCGACGGAGGAGATGACGACGCCGTCGTAGTAGGCGCCCTCCCCTCCGTGGGCGTCCACGTCGGCGGGAGAGAACACGACGCGGCCGGTGTCGACCGACCAGGCGAAGGTCCCGGCGGCCGGAGAGGGAGGGAGGGCCGACTCCGTGGAATACTGGACGGCGGCCAGGTGCCGGCCGTAGCCTATCCTGACCAGGGGGACCTGGCCCGCGGCGGGCCTCGGGTTCAGGAACAGGAAGTAGTCGGCGTCCGGCGATGGAGGGAGATCCCCGAACCGGCCGGTCGCGCTTTTGCGGTCGAGGAACCCCTGGCGCTGGGACAGGACGTCGCTCCCGCCGTAGGAGTCGACGTCGGAGGCGCTGAAGTTCATCTTCCCGTCGACGGAGGAGACCTGGACCGTGCCGGCGGGGACGGAGGAGGGAGGGGAGAAGTCCGCGGCCTCGCCGACGATGACGACCGTGAAGGTCACGGCGCGGACGGGAGAGCCGACGTAGACCGCGTAGGGGGCTGAGGTGACGGAGGGGTCGGGGACCGGCATCACAAGCCGCTCCTCGTTCGACAGCGGCCCGAGGACGTCGGGCGCGCCGCCCGGAGACGGGAGCCAGCGCTTCGAGAAAGAGTCGTAGGAGAAGCGCTGGACCGTGGACTCGTTCCTCGTCCAGCGGAACGAGAGGGTCGGGTCCGCTATCTCGAGCTCGAGCTTCGACGGGTCGGACGAGTAGGTGACCAGGACGTACTCGGCGCGGCCGGAGACGGCCGAGAACGCGGACCAGTCGGAGACCAGGTCGCGAGGAGGGAAGGAGTAAGGGTTGTTGCCCTCGCTGATCCTAACGCCCTCGAGGAGGGCTCCGCTTGTGTCAAGGGGCATTCTTCCTGTACCTAAGGTAGAGACGATAGCAGAGACGGAAGGAGAAGTCCACGATCCGGCGGGAGAGCCAGAAGAGGAGGACGAAGAGGAGGACGCCGAGGAGGACGCCGAAAGCCCCGGCCATCAGGTCCTCGGCCGGAGCGCCATGTAGGACCGGACGAAGCAGTCCTTCCCCTCGAGGAGCTTGCGAAGGCCCTCGGCGAGCTCCGGGTGCTGGCGGACGCAGGGGGCGTGCGGGCCGAGGTCCAGGGCGGCCTGGTCCACCGCGGAGACGGCCATGGACCAGGCGAGGTCGGCGAAGGGCTTCGAGGCCGCCTGGAGGTGCGGGGGGAGGTGGGAGTAGACGAAGTACTGGAGGACCGGATACCGGTCCAGAAGCTGGGTCCTCGCGTGCTCGGGGACGTGCTCGAGGTCGTCGGACATAGGTGACATTACAGGACCTTCCCGACGCCGACCCCGCCGCCCGGGAACGGGGAAGACGGGCCGGCGATGACGACCTGCCCCTGCGCCTGAGGAAGGGCCTGGTCGATGCCCTGGGCGATGGCGGAGGCGAGGTTGAGGGAGGCGATGCCGAGGAGCCCGCAGCCGACGAACGCGGCCGCCATCATCGGGACGGAGACGACGGGCACGGGAACGATGGAGACGACCTTCCCCGTCCCGAGCGCGGTCCCGGCGTTCACGGTGGTTATCTGGGCCAGGAGGAGGGACTGGGAGATGGCGGAGGAGAGGGCGGCCACCAGCATGTCCTTGTTGCTGCCCTGGATGGAGTGGGCTTCGAAGGAGGACCGGAGCGCGGAAGCGAGGGAGGGAGGAGGGAGTACCAGGCCGAATCCGATGCCAGCGCCGGCCCCGAGGGTCCCGACGTCCGCGGTAGTGAGGACCGGCGCGGACACCATGTAGCCGCAGAAGCCGAGGGAGACGGCGGTGGCCATCTGCACGGCCGAGATCCCGAGTATGGACTGACCGGCCATGTTGGCCAGGAGGATCCCGGTCACCGGCGGAGGGAGGAGCGCCATGCTTCAGGGGCCGATGAGGACGGTCGGGATGCCGAGGATGGGGAGGCCGGTGACGTAGTCGAGGTGCGGGCCGCCCGGGCCGGGGGCGCCCGCGACGACGGAGCCGACGACGGAGTTTCCTATCTTCGTCACGGGGGCCTGGATCATGGCGATGACGCCGGACATGAGCGAGGCCGAGACGCCGCCGGTCAGGGAGGCCGTCCCCGCGCCGGCGGAGAGCGACAGGTTGCCCGCGCCGACCGTGGCCGTCAGGTTGCCCGCGCCGACCGTCATGCCCATGTTGCCGGCGGCGACGGTCGAGAGCATGTTGCCGGCGGCGACGGTGTCCGAGATGCCGGATCCGGCCAGGACCGTCCTCGTGATGCCGCCGACGAGGACGGTGGTGGAGTCGACGCCCGCGACCATCGTCTTCGTGTCGTTGAGGGCGAAGGTCGACTGGCGCATCTGGCCGTAGAGCTCGGTCGTCTTCCCGAGGACGGTCCGGTTCACGTCGCCCGCCGACTTCATCTTGAGGCCGCCGAACCCGGCGTTGTGCGTGATGGAGCTCGCCTCGACCGCCTCCGCGCCGCCGACGTTCCGGACAACGTTGCCGCCGACGACGTCCAGGGTGGAGCCGGAGACGCTCCTGAAGTCGGAGCCCCCGACCATCTGCTCGCGGCCCTGGGTGCCGGCGTAGGTGGTCCTGATCTTCCCGTGGAGGACAAGGTCGATGGAGACCTGCTCGGGGGTCGCCGTCGAGTAGTCCTGGAAGGAGCCGATCTCGGCGCGGATGCCGCCCATCGTGCGGAGGTCGACGGACTTGCCCGAGTTCTCGTCGGCGCCTATCACGGCCTTGAGGAGCCCGAGGACGTTCGCGTCGACGGACTTGCCGCGCTCCTGGGCGGTCCCGGTCCTCGTCTTCGGGACGTGCAGGAACACACGGCCCTCCTTGGAGACGCCGAAGACGAACTGGTTGCTCGTGGTGGGGCTCTGGATGCGCAGAAGGCGAGCCAGGGCCTTGGTGTCGGCCTCAGTCTGGCTCGTCGTGGTGTCGACGGGCTCGAGGACGGGGGAGGTCGAGTTCGACTGCTGGTCAGGGTCGTCGAACACGCGCATCTTGAGTATGCGCTTGTAGAGGGACCTGCCGGCCTCAGTGTAGGGGTCGTTGCCGACGACGGTCCCCTTCACGTCCTCGATGAAGATGGGCGGGACCTGGTCTATCTGGACGCCGTCGCCGTCCTCGGTCACGGCCATGACGCCGTCGCTCGTGTGCCTCAGGTCCGCGCGGTCCTCGACGTAGCACTGGTCCGTCTCGGCGAACGAGAGGTCGTGCTCGCCGGAGACGACATAGCTCGAACGCTGGCCGTCGGGGAGGACGACGAAGGGATAGAACGGGTCGTCAGGGTCTGTCCCGACGGCCTCCACCGGGGTCCCGTCGGCGTTGATCAGGCCGAACTCCAGGAGCTTCGAGTAGGCCTCGGAGCCCGGCTCGACCTTCGAGACGATGGTCCGGGTCCCGTCCGCGGACTCGACGAGCTTCCCGGACACGAACTTGTCGTAGTCGTCGACGGCCGGGTCGAAGCCGGATATCGCGAGGTCCGGCAGGAGGTTGTAGGCGTTGCGGCGAATGAGGCCTCGGCGATAGGTTCCGGCCGCGTTGTTGGAGAGCTCGTTGACGGTCTGGAGGACCGACGTCTGGTCGGAGTCCCGCAGCCAGTACTCGTTTCCCGCGCGGTTGGCGACCCGCGCGTCGCGGTCGAGCACCGCCTCCGCGCCGGAGGAGGCCTGGGCGAGGTAGTCCCCGGAGTAGACCTTGCGGAGCTTGATGCGGACGGGGTCGAGGCCGAGGTGGGGGTCGTCGAACAGCTCGGGGGCGACGCGGCGGACCTCCTCGGCGTCGGCGGGGTCGATGACGGAGAAGGGGGCGAAGTCGCGGGCCCCGAAGGTGCCGACCGTCATCCACTCGACTATGGACGGGGAGTAGCTGCGCTCGCTGTAGCGGCGCCAGGAGATGAGGCACTTCGAGCCGCGCTCGGGGACGTTCCCGGACCAGGAGCGCGGGCCGGCGCCGCCGGGGGCGGGGAGCGGGACGTCATGATAGACGCCGGTCCCGCTCTCGAGCTGGATGGAGCAGCACATGGACTCGACGTCCACGTGGATGATGCGGGCCGCCCAGAGCAGCCCGCGGGCCGCCTCGGCCTCCTGGGAGGTCTGCCGGACGCCGCCGGGGCGCGGCGAGGTGGGCGGTGTGATGTGAAGGTCGTCTTTCGCCATTCGCCGTCCTAGACGATACCTACCCTCATAGAGGACCGAGGGACGGGTAACGTCCCCGCATGACGACTCTCCAGGTCACGACCATAGGCGGCAAGATGATAGAGGACGCCCGCTGGAAGGTCAAGGACGCGGGCCACCTGTCGGCCGGGGAGGTCGTCCGCGTCAACGTCCCGTTCAAGGACGCCAAGCTCCTGAAGTACCTGGCCGGGGTCCAAGCGCAGGAGTGCGTCCTCGAGAGGGAGGAGGACGGTCAGTCCGTGACGCTCGGGTTCTTCCTGGAGAAGTTCTCTCACTTCCTCGACTCGGGGGAGACGAAGCCCGAGCTCGAGACCATGGCGTGGCTAAAGCCGTTCAACAGGACGGTCGAGCACGTCGTGACGTACATCATGGACCGGGAGTCGTGCGACTCGAAGTTCCTGGCCGCCATCGGGGCCAAGCGGAGGGTCGAGGCGGAGCAGGAGGCCGAGGAGGACTAGATGCCCGGGGGAGACCCGGGGTTGATGGTCTCCCCGATCTTCGGCACGCGCCCCGGGGGCTGGTACTGCGGGCGGACCCCGGCGCCCGTGTTGCTCGACCCGCCGACGGAGGCCGCCGGCACGAGGCCGCGCTTGGAGGCGTCCCAGATGGAGCCCGGGAGCTGTTCCGCGGAGGCCGAGAGCTGGTCCTGCGGGCCGCCGTCCTTGAAGGTCTCGTTGAACCTCTTGGCCGCGTCCGTGGTCCGTCCGAAGTTCAGGTTCACCTCGCCCTGGAGGGTCTCGAGGGCCGCCGGGTCGCCGAGGGCCGCCCGCTGGAACAGAGGGCTCTGCGGATCCTTCAGGTTGTTCGACGACTCCGTCCCGTCGTTCGGGCGCACGACCGTCCTGCCGCCGTTCCTCGCGTACTGCTCCCTGCGGGCGTTCTCGCGGTAGTCGGCGGTGAACTTCGTCTGCAGGTAGTCGCGCAGGACGGAGAAGAACCCGCCGGGGGACTCGAGGTCGAACCCGTTCCCGAGGGCGGAGTCCGAGGTGAGGACGGAGCTGCCTCCCTCCTCAGTCCCGTCGGGGACCTGGGCGGCGGAGCCGGCCGGGGTCGAGGTGACGGGGCCGAGGATCTGGCGTATCAGGTTCGACGGGAGGACGGTCAGCCAGGAGGAGCGGCTGAGGGAGCAGGAGCAGCGGTTGTACCCGACCGAGGAGAGGCCGGTGGCAAGGGTGGGGGAGAGCTCCGCGAGGGTGACGGCACGGCGGACGGCGTCCGCCTCCGTGAACACGGCCTTCCCGGCCCGGTCGTTGATCGCCTTCGTGTACGTCGACTGCTTGACGGTCGACATCTCCTGGACCGGGGCCCCGGAGACGTAGTTCGAGCCCTTGAAGGACGCGCCGGTCACGTAGTCGTCCGGCGACATCTTCTCGAACATCTCGCCATAGTTGGCCGACTGCGGGCCCGTGTTCGTCTGCGTCGGGTTGTCCGTCAGGAGGCCGCCGACGGCCGCGAACTGGATGTCGAGGTGGTTGACGGAGGTCTGCGGGTTGGAGGCGTCCTGGTTCGGGTCCGGGAGCTGGACCTGTCCGCGGTCGATGAAGGCGCCCCTTCCGTACCGGTAGTGGCCGATGACCTCGAAGCCGAACTCGTCGGACACGGGCCTCACCATGATGTTGATGGAGGTGAGGGTCCTGATGGACTGCGACTCCGTCCGCTTGGAGGCAATGGACGTCTCGATGGCCTTGAGCTGGGTCGCCGCCGTGGCGGCCGCGGAGGCGGCGAGGTCGGCCGCGGTCTGCAGGACCCGGGCCTCCGGGGAGAGCTCGTTCCCCTTCGGCGGGTTCTTCCGCTTGAAGGACGCGAGGTCCTTCTCCGCCCGGACCTTGTCCGCGTTCAGGGCCTTCGACCGGGCCAGGGCCTCCTTACGGTCTGCCTCGAGCGCCTTCACGTCCGCGGCGAGGGCCGTCTGGCGCTGCTTCTTCTGGTCGGCGGACACGGTCTCGACGGTCAGGGACGGGTCCCACGATATCTTGTCCGCCGGGATGACCGAGAACTCGAGGAAGGCGCCGCCAACGTCGTGCGCGTAGTCGTAGAGGCCGGCGTTCGTCATGCCGGCCTCGTAGCGGTTCAGGCGTAGACGGTCGATGATCTGCGACCGGCGGTTGTTCTGGAGGCTCGCCAGGATGTTGCCGGCGGTCGCGTCGTACGTCGCCTTCGGGCCCTCCTGGTTCTGCTGGTCCTGGGTCTTGGGCTTCGCGCCCTTCGTCGACCCGCTCTGCTGGAGGATCCTGGACAGGACCTGTCCGTCCAGGGTCTGGCGGTAGACCATGACGGCGTTGGGGAAGCCGAGCAGCTTCCCGGTCCTGGGCTCCCTGAGGACCATCGGACCCCCGAAGTCCTCAGTCTGTCCGGTCTCCGTCAGGCCCATCGTCTCGCCGACGTTCGACGGGAAGTTGACGACGTAGGTCGGCTCCTGAACCGTCGTCGTCTTCTTCGTGTCGGGGTTCACGAAGGAGGAGGGCTTCGTGCCGCCGCTCGCCGTGATGCGCCCGATGTTCTTGGGGGCGATGAACTTCCCGCGCTTGGCCGTCAGCTGGAGGGTCGTGGTGGCCTGGCCGCCCACCGCGAAGGAGTGGGAGACGCCGGACACGTAGAAGAAGGCGTCGTAGCGGGGTATCCAGACGGGGAAGCCCATCCGGAGCTCCGGGCGCATGGGGATGGTGACGGTCCCGGACTCCCTCTTAGAGTTGACCTTGTCGATGTGGTCGAGCAGGTGGTAGAAGAGCTTCTTCGCGTCGCCGGCCCACTCGATCTCGACGTCGATGCGCCTCCAGCCGTAGCGCTTCAGGAGGTGCCAGTCGATGACGCCGGTCCTCGGGGTCGTGATGTCCGAGTTGAGGCCCCAGTCCATCACGCCGCCGAAGGCGTTGCCGTGCGAGGTGACGTGGGTGTAGACGTCCTGCTCGTTGTCGGTGATGGAGTCGTCCATCATCTCGAAGTCCTGTATCCAGGACACGGGCTTGTTGGGGAGGACGTTCAGGTTGTAGAACGGCGGCTTGAAGATGATGTCGCCGGTCGGGTCGCAGTAGAACTCGTAGGCGCCCGCCTGCTGCGCGGCGGTCATCGCTATCTGGAGCTTGCTCTGCGTGTCGGTCTGGAAGAAGTTCAGCTCGGCCGCCCGCGACAGCTCCTTCTTGAAGACCGCGATCCCCGAGGGCTGAGTCTTGAAGAGGTTCGTCTCCGGGTTCAGGCCGAGGTTCTGGGCCTCCTGCTCGAAGATGGCCTTCGATATCTTCAGGGGAGAGGTCTCGCCCGGGAGGCCGGAGAACGTGTACGCCTGGCCGCTGGACCCGTACAGGACTAGGCTGTTCCAGATGTTGCCGAACTTCAGCTGCCAGTACGCCATAATGTCCTTGGCGTACTGGGCCACGACCTGCTGCTCCGCGCCGTACTCGGGGCGGAACGAGAGGAAGGAACCCTGGGTGATGGAGAAGTCGCCCATCGCCTCCCTCGCGAGGGCGATGATGACCGTGTAGGGGTTCATGCCGGCGAAGTAGTTGCCGAACATGGACCAGCCCGACTGGGTCTTGTCCTGGTCCGTCCAGGCGGCGTTCGTCGAGAAGTTGGTGAGCTCCCACCAGCGAAGGATGTCCTTGCACTGGAGGGAGATGGTGGTGACGCCGTTGCTCCAGCTCCGGGTCACGGAGGACACGATGCCCCAGAAGGTCCGATAGTACTGGGGCGTCCCGCCGACCGTGTAGTAGCCCTTAGCGTAGACCTCGATCTCCATCATCGACATGATGACGAGACGGCCGTCGACGTAGAAGTTGTTGACGTCGGTGTCCGGGACGGAGAGGGTTATGGTGGCGCTCCCGGGCGGGGAGTCGACGGAGGCCTCCGTGTTGACGGCGGTCACGTACCGGTTCACGTCTATCTCGCGCCGGCACTCGCCGCAGGCGATGACGGACGTCTCGCCCTGGAGGGAGACGTAGACGTCCGGGGTCAGGGAGACGAAGGGCCTCCTGTTTGGGCCCCACGTGCCGCGGAAGCCGGAGACCCTCGTCATCGGCCGGAACCCGGGCGGAACTGGTCCTGGTTGACGCCGACCTCGAAGTCCGTGAAACGGCCGTCGTTGCCGACCTCGAAGTAGTAGCGAACGTTGAAGCGATAGCTGTAGGCCATGTTGTGCGGCTTCATGTCGGAGTCGGTGATCTCGAAGGAGGTGAAGGAGCCGACGTAGACGACGTTGTCGAAGTAGATGAAGACGCTGTACCCGATCTCGGCCACCCCGACGTTGCTGGGGGCCTCCGGGCCGGAGAAGATGATCCCGTTCGTCTTGTAGATGGAGAGAAGGGACAGGAGGTTCTGGTAGCTGGCGCTGAAGGTCCTGAGCTCCCCCGTCAGGCCCCCGTTCCCGGAGCTGTCGACGACGTACTGGCCGGAGGTCACGCCGGAGCAGGACATCTCCGCAGGCTTCTCGAGCCAGACGTGGACGATGTTCCCGTTCCTGCCCTTGACCGTGTTGTCGACGGTGGGCTCGAAGCTGAGGGAGAACTCGCTCGGGTTCACCATCATCAGCAGGCCGGGGACGGCCCGGACGGCCTCGATCTGGCGCCGCAGGGCGTCCGTCTGGAGGCGGGCTATCTCGAGGCGGGAGGCGTCAAACTCGACAAGCTTCCCGATGCGGTCGCCGGCGGCGTCCGACTCGAGCTGGGTGGAGCCAGACGTCATGACGCTGACGCGCGCGTCCTGCTGGTTCGTGCTGATCCCGTCCACGGCGTAGGAGGGAGAGTCGACCTGGGGGGCTCCCCCGATGTGGCCCCCCGCCCCTCCATTGGCGACGGACGCCTCGATGCGGTTGACGTGGAGCTGGAGGCCCCTCGCGTACACCGCCGGGGGAGTCTCGTGATAGTTGTTCGGCGGCCCCGGGAGAAGGCCCTCCCCGTACTCGAGCGCCGTGGTGGCGTTGGCGGCGGCGTTCCACTTGTTGAGGAGGCGGTTTACCTGGTACTCGACGCCGGCCTGGGCGGACGGGAAAGAGTTGAAGTAGGTGGCGTAGGGCTGGCCGTTCCCGTCATAGTCGACGCCGAGGTAGTAGGAACCCCCCGAGGGAGGAGTGGGGACCTGGCCCACGGGGGCCCTCGCGCCGCTCGCGTGCGTGTTCCCGAAGTTGAAGTTCTTGGACTCGATGTTGCTGACGTTCCCTCCGCGCTCCAGCATCATCTGGGCCGTTATCAGGTTAACGGTCTGCTCAGAGGGGTAGACCCCGGTCTGCTTGAAATAGGTCTCGTAGACGGCCTGCCGTATCTCCCCGGTCTTCGTCCGCTGGCTGACCTGCGGCTCCAGGCCCCTATTGCCGGTCCTTATGACCGTGCTCGCCTTCGCCGCGCCCGGGGACGGGGAGTCCGAGGCCCCCGGAGGGAAGGCGTCGGGCTGGATGTCCATGATGGACGACTGGACCTTCTTGAAGGGGAGGAAGTCGACCGGGACGTCGGGCGGGATGAGGCCGACGATGAACGGCTTGTAGCTCCGGCGGGCCGGCACGGCGCTGCCGTAGACGCCGGTCGTGATGTCGCCCGGGGCGGCGAGGCCGAAGCCGCGCGGCATGACGAGCCTCTCCATCTGGGACAGGACGTTCGCGAGAGGGTAGAAGAACTTCTCCGCCACGACCCCGGGTATCGCCATCAGCCACCTCCCCTAACGCCCGGGAACAGGGCAGAGTTTATGACGTCGTCCGCGGTCTGCGGGGACGGAGGGACGGCGTCGCCGTTCTGGGCGAAGTCGCCGCTCCCGGAGAGGAAGTCCGCCTCGGCCTGGCTCGGGGAAGGCGAGGGGGCCACGCCGCGCTGGTTCGGGAACACGATGCGGCTGGTCGAGCCCGGGAAGGTGTAGAGGGACTCCTCGACCGAGAACTCCCAGGACAGGTCGAAGGAGAAGGCCTTCTCGTCGGTCTCCCTGACCTCGAACCGGGTGAAGTGGCCGAAGTAGATGCCGCGGTCGTAGATGACCATGACGCGGCCGCGGAGGGCGGGGATGCCGTTGCCGTCGAAGATGACCCCGTTGTTGTGGAACAGCTCCACGAGGTCCTGCTGCCTCTCCCAGGCCATGGTGGCGTGCCGCCCCTTCCCGCCGCGCGCGAAGGAGGGCTGACCCTGGCTCCCGGCGGTGTCGTCCGAGCCGGCGGTGAGGCCCACCCCCGGGCCGAGGAAGGCGCCGGTGCTGGACTGGGCGGACAGGGTGTCGAGCTCGTCCGGCCAGTTGAACTCGACGAAGCCGCCGACGGTCATGACGACGTTCTTGCTCTTCGTGAAGGACTCGTTCAGCTCCGACGGGTTGACGTGCGCCGCCAGCAGGTACGGGTAGAGGGGCTGGCGCATCGGGTCCGTGACCTGGAAGAGGAACGGGCGCCCCCCGCGGCGGGCCTGGGCCGTGAGAGCGTCGGCCTGGGCCGGGTTCTTGACGCTCGGCATCTCGACGGGCATCAGGGCCTCCTGGCGAACTTGTCCATAGCGTTGAAGACAGCCCCCTCGAGCTGCTTCTGAGAGAGGCCGGAGCCGTTGATGTGGATGGTCGCGTGGACGTCCCCGCCGCGCTCGCGTCCGCTCCCGGAGGCGGGGATGGAGGGGACCACGTACTCGCCGCGGTGCAGGCGGTAGTTCCCGGTGTCGGGGATGGGGCCCCCGACCTGCTTGCTGCCCTTGGTTTTCTCGTCGAAGCTCTTCCAGGCCTCGTTCGGGCTCGCGACGTTCGTGTCGAGAGTCGTGAGTGCCCCCATGGCGGCGCCGCCCTGGGTCCCGACCCCGAAGGCATAGTCGGCCATCATGCGGCGGATGGCGGGCGACTCCTGCATCTTGGCCTGGAGAATGCCGAACTCGAGGAGGGCGTCCTTGAACGACGCGAGCGTGCTGTCGCGGATGGTCTTGGAATACTGGCCGTTCAGGAAGCCCGGCTCGTACCTGATGCCGCGCTTGAGGATGGTGGCGACGTCGTGCGTCCCGTCGTAGACGTCGTCGATGGCCTTCACCAGGCTGTCGGCGGTGTCCTGCTGGGTCGTGACCGCCTCCTTATGGGCGGACTCGGCGGCCTTCGTCTGGGCGGCCGGGGACGAGGAGCGCGCCGCGGGCTGGCCGGGAGACTGCTGCTCGGCGGGGTTCGGCTTGTCCTTGACGGCCGCGGCGACGGCCTCGGCGGCCGCCCCGGTCTTGGCGTTGATGCGCTGGAGGTTGGAGACGGTGTCGGAGACCTCGTCGGCGACCTCCTTGTCCTTCTGGTACTTGTGTATCTCGGCCTGGGAGGTCCCGGACCGGCGCATCTGGCCGGGACTGTCCTTGTCGCCGGCGCGCTTGTCGGCCTCGGTGATCGCCTTCGGCAGGACGTTCTGGCCGAACTCGAGGAGGGCGTCGGCGTCGTTCTTGCCGCTGTAGGCCGCCACGGTCTCCATGGCCTTGCCGAACTTCCCCTGGTCGAGGGCCTCGGTCACGCCCTTCATCAGGTTGGCCTGCTGAGCGGGATGCATGCCGCGCCCGGAGAGCATCTTGGCGATGTTCTGCTTCATCGCCTCCTTCAGGGCGACCGCGGCCTCGTCCGAGCGCTTCCCCTCCTCGGCATATTTCTTGCGCTCGGCGGGGTCCGTGGCCGAGTTCGCCTTCGCCCAGGACTCCTTGCCCTCGGAGATCATCTTGTCGTACTGGGACTTGTAGTAGTCGCCGGCCGTGTTGGCGAGCGCCACGCCGCTCTTGCCCTGCTCGACGCCGCCCTTCAGGGACTCCTTGTAGTTCTTGAAGGACTCCTGGCCGCCGGCCCCGTAGCCCTTGATGTTCCACTTGTCGATGGAGGCCTTGGCCGCGGACTTCTTCGTGTCGCCGCTCCACCAGTCGAGCATCCCGTTGAGGATGTCGGAGACGACCTTCAGGATGCCCGAGACCTTCTCGTAGATCTGCTCGAGGATGTAGGAGATGACGTTGTCGAGCTTCTCGCCGAGCGACATCGTCGCGTCCGTGTTCTCGCGCTGGAGGTCCATCGCGGTCTGGGCGACCTTCTCGTCCTTGTTGGAGAGCTCGGCGGCCTGCTCTATCTCGTCGCGCGAGGCCTTGGCCATGTCCTCGGCCGTGATCTCCTGCTTTCCCATCCGCTTTTGCAGGATGCCGCGCAGGGCGGAGTCCATGGACTTGCTGACCGTCGTCCCGTACTCCTGCAGGGACTTCATGTAGAGGTCCATGCTCGAGTTGTACTGGTTCAGGGCCTCGATCATCTCCGAGGACATCCCGCGGGACTCCGCGACGTGCTCGTTGATCCCGGAGACGCGCGAGCCGGCGACGTGGCCCGTGATGCGGGTGAGCTCCGCCTCGAAGAGCTTCATGGTCTCGCGCATAGACGCGCCCTTGGTGGCCGAGGCGACGCCGAGAGCGCCGCCCTGGCGGCGGTCCGCGTCGGCGCCCATCAGCTTCTGGGCCTCGCCGATGGTGGAGGCCTGGGCGCCCGAGGCCTTCGCCTGGACGAGGATGTCGTTCATGGCGGCCTTGTCGCCCTTCTTGAACGCCTTCACGAACTTGTCGCCGAGCTCGGGCCCGAGCGCCTCGCCGATGACGCCCGCCTTCTTGGCGAAGCCCTCCTCGAGGATCTTGTTCGTGGTCCCGACTCCGGCCACGAGCGTGTGCTTGACCCGCTCCTCGAACGACATGCCCTTGAAGCCCTTGCCGAACGCGTCCATATACCGCTTCACGTCGGCGGCGGACATGTTCTTGGAGAGCATCTTGATCACGCCCGACAGCTCCTCCATCCGGTTCGTGTAGAGCTCGAGGGACGGGATGGTGTCGTGGAAGATGCCCATGAACTTGGACACCGGCATGCCGGAGGTGGCCGCCGCCTTCACGATCTCCTCCATCGACTTCTGGACCTGGTCGGCGCCGAGGCCGACCTCGTTCTCGAGCTTGCCCATCATGGAGGCGACCTCGTTGGCCTCCATCCCGAGGGCCTTCCCGTACATCATCGCGTTCTTGGCGAAGGTCTCGACGCCCTTCGCGGTGTCCCCCTTGCCGAGGGTGAGCATCGCGTCGCGGGTCTTGACGACGGAGCCGGACGCCTCCTTCATGTAGGAGTTGATGATCCCGGCGGTCTTCTCGACAGAGCCTCCCATGGTCAGGAGGTGGCCGGTGGCGTCCTTGGACGCCTTGCGCAGGTCGTCGATGGCCTCGGTGTAGGCACCCGCCTTAGTGGTGAAGTCGTTGGCGGTCCCGGCGCCCTCGATCAGGGTCTTGTTCATCGACGTGATGGCCGACGAGGCCTTGGCGACGAAGCCGACGAAGGCGGCGAAGCCCACGGTCACGCCGGCGAGGACGGGGACGAGCTTGGAGAGGCCGGCGACCATGCCGCTTCCCTCGCCGAGGGCGGCGCGGGCCGAGGCGGCCTTCGAGTACTGGCCGCCCGCGCGGACGGCGTGGCGGGCGGCGCCGGCGGTCTGCATGACGCCGCGAAGGCCTCCGCCCTTCATGCCCCCGAAGGCCTGGCCGATGGAGTTCCCGACCGCCTTCTGCAGGTCCTTGCCCGTGTACGAAGCCGCCTTCCTGAGCTGGTCGCGCTCGGCCTTGCGGGCCTTGATGACCTGCTTTATCTCGTTCAGGTTCTGGCGCTCGAACTTCCGGTTCTCGCGGAGCTGACGGGTGAGGTCCATCATCTCCTTCTCGGCCGCGGAGGCGCCGACCTCGTGCTGGGCGCGCTCGTCGGGGGAGGAGGCCGAGGCGGCCTTCCTCTTGAGCTCCTCCGCCCGCTTCTTGGCGTCCTGGAGCTGCTTCGCCAGGGCCGCCATATTCTTGACGGACTCCTTCGTCGCGGCGGACAGCTCCCCGGACATGGCCTTGGCGGCGGCCGAGATCTTGGCTATCTCGCGGACGGCGGACCCCGAGTTCTTGGAGATCTGACCCCAGTCCATCTTCATGGACGCGAGCTTCTTCTGCGTCTTCCCGAACTCGCGCTCCATCTTCTTGAGCGCGGGCTTGTCCCACTCGGGCTTGACGAGGACCTTCGTCGTGATGGTCTCTTTACTGGCGGCCATTCAGGTCTCCACCGTCGAGAGGCTCATCGGAACTCTCTGCGTCCCCCCGGACCTGCCGGGCGTGCTGGGCCATCTGCTGGGCCTGGAGGTCCCTCATGCGGGCGAGGAGGGCCTCCGCCTCCTCCTTGCCTCCAAGGACCCTCGAGGAGCCGGATATCGGAACCCCCTGGGAGAAGACGGGGGCGCGGTAGAGCCTCTGGCGGGACTCGTCTATGGCGGCGGCGCGCTCGCGTCCCTTCGCTATCTGCTGCTCGACGACGAGATCGTGGTGGTCCTTCTCCTCGGAGAGGGCGGCCGACATCTGGTCGGCGAGCTCCTGGGCGGACTCGGCGCGGAACCGGGCGACGACCGTCGCCTTGCGACCGTCCGGAAGGAAGATCTCGGCCTCCTTGTGCTCCGCCCCCGACCGGTTCAGGTAGCCGTAGAGGACCTTCATCTTGAGCTCCTCGAGCTCGGTCTTCTCCCGGGCGGCGCGCGCCCGGTCCTTCTCGTCGATGGAGCGGACGCCCTTGCCGGCGAAGCAGGAGCCTATGAACTTCGCGTTCACCCAGTCGCGCTCCATGACCTCCCGGGAGTCGAGCAGACGGTTCAGGGTCGTCCAGGCCTGCTGGCAATAGTTCATCCCGAGCTCGTCCGTCCCGGCCACGCCGGTGTTGGAAGGAGAGTGGACCGGGGCGCCGGAGGTGTGCATCCACCGGTATCTGGAACGGTTTTCGTGGACGAAGACCTCGACGAGAGGGCGAAGCCGGGCAGCCTTCTCGTTAAGGGCGGCGAGGTTCTGGACGATCGAGTCCTGGAGGGCCGACGGCATGCGGCGGATGACCCTGGAGAGGCGGGCGATCTTCCGGTGGCGGTCGGTCAGGAGGTTCTCCCCGTCGACCATGAAGACGCTGCTGGCGATGAGGGCCGCCCGGTGCGCGTCCCGCACCTCGACCGGAGAGGACCTCATCGGCTTGAGGTAGGAGAGGTACCGGAGCTCGTGGTGGTTGATGGTCTTGAAGACGAAGGTCTTGCCCACGATGTGGGCAGAGCTGGTAAGGAACCCCTGATAGAGGTAGGCCTCCAGGTCGACCCAGACCTCCTCGTCGACCGGCTTGTAGGCGTCCGGGACCTTTATCTCGACGCGGTCCGGGGCATCCTCGCTCATGGCGCGGTGCGGCGAAACCTCGGGTTACGGCTCTGCTGGGCGGCCTTCGGGTCCAGGCTCGGAGGGGCGACCTGGGCGCGGGCCGCGGGCTTCTCGATGACCTCGGCCGGGACGGAGGGCTGGGCGACGTGCGCGCTGACACCGTGGGCGAGAGGGGAGGACCTTCGGCGCTGCTCGAGGGCTACCTCGATGGCGCTCGGGGTCCTCGGCTCCGCCGAGGGAGGGTCCGGAACGGGGACGGCGGGGGCGGAGCGACGGGGCGGGATGGGGAGGTCGTCCTCCTCGAGGACGGCGACGTCCGCGCGCGGAGGCCGGGCGGGCTGAGGGTCCGCCGGCGGCTCCCGTCGCTGGACGCGCGCCGCGCCGGCCTTCACGGCCTGGAACGGGTTGAAGTCCTCCTCGGACCCCTCGAAGTCGATGGCCCCCGGAGGGGCTGGCTGCTCGGACTCCTCCGAGAAGTCGTCCTCGGGGACGGGGACCGGGACCGGGTCCGGGACCGGGTCCGGGGCGGACACCTCGACCGGACCATCTTCGGAGGCCTGGCCGTCAAGGCGCTGGGCCTCGACCAGAGGAGGAAGGCCGAGCTTCTGGCGCGCGTTCGCGACCCGTTCCTCCAGCTCCTCCAGCTCCTCCAGCGGAGTCCGCGCGTTCTCGAAGACGATGTCCTTGGCCATCTCCTTGTTGTGGCTGGCCATGAGGTCGGCGAACACCTCGTAGGCGAGATCGACGAACTCGGCGTCCCACTTGGCGATGCGCTGGTATATGAACTCTTGGAGGCTGAGGAACTTGAACTTCCCGTCGGCCCCCTTGACCTTTATGGGCTTGTCCTGGGTCCTCGCCTGGCGCAGGTCGAGGCCGTTGACCCCGACGATGGCGGCCGACAGGGTGACGCGCTTCGTCTCCTCCAGGCCGAACTCCTCCTGCTGGAGGCTCTTCTTGGCGAGGTTCGAGTGCTCGAAGCTGACCGTCGAGAACCAGATCTCGAGGTCTCCGATCTTCCTCGGCCAGTACTTCTCGGAGTTGACGTTCGAGAGGTGACGGTCGAGGTCCGCGATGATGTCTTCGTCCAGGGACATGGACGAACGCTACCGCGTCGGGGGCTGACGGGGACCGCCGGGGCGGCCCCCTTCTCGGGATCAGCCGTAGAGGCGCGAGCCGGAGCCGGGCTTGAGGATCGGGTTGTTGCCCGAGTCCAGCTGCGGGCCGTAGTTGTCCGGGCCGTTGCCGTAGAAGCTCGAGCCGTCCGTGACGTCGGTGCAGGTCGCCGAGGCGTCCTCCATGACGATGGCGGAGTCGGACGGGAAGCTCGCCGAGATCGAGTTGAGCCAGCAGGCCTCGAAGAACGTCACGAGGGCGTAGTTCGGGTCGTCCGTCGCCGGGGTCTTCACCAGGACGGCGGCCGAGTCGCGGGCCGTCACGAGCTCGGAGAACACGAGCTCCGAGCGGAGATCGAAGGGCCAGCGGTGCTGACGGAGCGAGCGGACGAGGCCGTCGACGCCGCCCCTGTACCCGACCTCCTGCATGATGCCAGCCGTGTACAGGAGCGTCCTGTTCAGGGTCACGGTCATCGGCTCGGTCACGTTCGGCACGAGCTCCTGGATCTTGTCGCCGAAGCCGACGCCGCGGACGGGGTCGATGGCGCGAGACTCGTTGTAGTCGAACGTCGAGAGGACGCCGATCTGCTTGTCCGAGGGCTGGTTCACCGTGTACGGGCGGGAGAAGACGCGGTTCTTCTGCGAGATCGCGACCCGGGTGTTCGGGGACGAGCCTACGCGGTAGATGTAGCTGTCGGCGGAGTCTCTTGCCATGCCATGGAGCTCCGATTAACGGGCTCCGGTATACGACAGGTTTCGTATGTTCGACCCGAGGAGAGAGAACGCCGCGAAGATGGCGAGGCGGCGCTTCGAGGCGAGGGAAATCCTCGACCGGGAGAAGTCACGCCATCCCTGCAAGGACTGCGGGCACAAGTATCACCCGTGCCAGATCGACGTCCTCAGCAAGGGCGGGCGGAAGGTCCCCATAGCGCGGATGCTCCACCTCTCGAAGAGCCGGCTACTGGCGGAAATCGAGAAGTGCGAGCTCGTATGCGCGAACTGCTCAAGGCTGCGAGTATGGATGCGAGAAAGAGAAAAGCGCCGCGGCCCAACCTGAACCGCTGCAAGCTGTGCAAGGAGAAGGCGGAGCTGACTCCGGCCCCGCCCGGGATGGAACTGAAGGGTCCGGTCTGCCACAGGTGCGAAAACTGGATAAGCGTCCAGAGGAAGCTCGGACGGATCTGCGTCCACGCGAGGAGCCCGGCAGAGTGCCGGCAGAAGACCTGCATAGTCCGGTACGTTATGGAGTCATGAATGGAGATATGCCCCGACTGCAACCGCCCAAGAGTGCGGGACGAGAAAGAGTGGAGAGCCCAGGGTCCCGACGGGCCCAAGTGCGGGCGCCTCGAGGACGAGAGCTCGATGAGCGACGACGAGGCCATCCCGGACTGCGAGCACCACACCATCATCTTCCTGAGGAGGAAGACGTCCTGGCAGGAGCTGGTCCTCGAGCAGAGCAGGGAGGTGATGCGGAAGGCCCAGAGGAGGGTTCGAAGAGGGGACCTGTACGACGAGCTCGGGGCGACCATGTCCCGTATCGACCGCGGATACGTCCCGCTCCCGGAAGTCGACGAGGACGAAGGGTAGGGGATGCCATGAGCGGCTACGACCCCAAGAAAGACGGCAACTTCGGACTGTGGTTCGGGAAGCTCTTCCTGCTCGGGTTCGCCCTGGCCATCGGCTTCTGCGTCTGGCTCTGCCACATGGCGAACGTGAAGGCCGAGCGCGAGCTGCCGAGCAAGCGACAGAGCACGCAGCTCAGCTCTCCATGACCTCCTCGAGCAGGGCAACCCGGCAGTCGACCCGCGGGACCCCGGATGTCGAGTCGAGGAACAGGACCTTGGTCAGGGTCGTCCCTCCGCAGTTCGCGCAGGCGTAAAAGTTTCCTCCCGGATGGAGCACCCAGTCGTGAACGACGAGGCGGGCCGGCGACCTCCACGGTGTCGAGACGTCCGCCTTCCGGTAAGACATGTCAGAAAAGTTCGCCATCTTCGCCAGCCTCCTGAGGTGCTTGCCGGTCAGCACGGGTCAGTCGGCGCCCTTGATGTTGGCCACGGGATACAGACGACGGGCGACCCTCGCGATGCCGGACATCTCGAGGGTGGCGAGGACGGCGTCCAGGTCCTTGTAGACATGCCCGCACTCGTCGAGGACAACATCGCGCGTGTTGGTCAGGATGCCCTGGACGTCGACGCCGCCGAAGGTCCTGGTGACGGTCCGCATCTCGTCGTTTATCTCGCCCTGGCGGGGCTCGAGGGCGCGCTTGGCCGCGCCGCGGCCCATGACCCGTCCCGACCCGTGGTTCACGGAGCAGGCAGACTTGTGGGCCCCGGGCTCGGCGAAGAGGACGGCCGCGCCGTGGAACATGGAGCCGGGAATGAGGCAGGGGTGGCCGGTCTTCTCCCAGGCCGTGCCGACGAGGTCGGGATGGCCGGCGGGGAAGGCGCGGGTCGCCCCCTTTCGGTGGACGAAGCCGCGCTTCGCGGTCCCGTCGGGCAGGACGAGAGTCTCCCTCTGGACGAGGTTGTGCGATATCTCGTAGAAGAGCTCGGCTCCCTTCCCGTAGACCTCAAGGAGCGCTCGCTCGACGCCCTGGGCGATGATGTGGCGGTTGGCAACCGCGAAGTTGGCCGCGGAGTTGTGGTACGCCCAGTATTCCTTGCCAAGGTCTTCGTCCGCCCGGACCCAGGAGTCCTCGCGGCGGTTGGACGGGAGGCCGCGGAGCTCGGCACCCTTGTAGAAGAAGTGGTTCGCGGTCTGCCATCCGTAGCCGCGGGAGCCACAATGGACCATCACGAAGACCTCCCCGGAGTCGCGGTCGACCTGCATCTCGACGAAGTGATTCCCGCCGCCGACGGAGCCGAGCTGTTCGGACACCTTCGAGCGGGCCTTCTCGATGGCGTCGAGGTCGAGGTCCTCGGGGACGGGAATACACTGGCGCTCGCAGAGGTCGGCGGGGACGCCGAGGGAACGGGCGCCGTAGCGGAGGATCTCCTCCTGGCTCCTGACGTTGAAGCTTGGCATAAGGTCCGGCCGAGAGGAGCCGACGCCGGTCGCAATGCGCTTCTCGACCTCCTTGATCCAGGCGCGGCGGCGTCCAGGGTCGACGACGTCGGAGGCCGTCAAGTCCGTCCGCATGTAGAGGACCCCGCAGGAGATGTCGTAGCCGGAGGCCGCCTGAATGATGACGTCGTCGGTCACGACGACGCAGCCGACCGGCACGCCGTACCCGAGGTGGCAGTCCGGCATCGCGTACGCGCCGGTCACGCCCTCGTAGGAGGCCGCGGCAGCGAGCTGCTGCCACATGCCCTCCTCGGAGATCTCGTAGAGGGCGTCGGAGAGGAAGGCGTGCGCCTCGACCTTCATGCCGGTCCCGGTCATCTTCGGGAGGACATAGTGGCCGTCCTCGACCCTCTCGGCCGCGTACTTCATCGACATAGGGTCGACAGTACAGCCGACTCAGGAGGCCGTGTCGACGCCCACGCGGAGCTGCTGGACGGCGGCCGCGATCTGGGCGAGCGTCTCGCTCTCGCGGACGTCGTGCGGGCGGCTCACGAACACTCGGACGTTGACGGAGATGACCGAGGTCACCAGGGCCGCGTAGTCGAGGGCCGGGGTCTCACCGCGCTCGGGGACCGGGACATGGCCGTTCCCGGCGAGGGCCACGGCGTTGAGGCCGATCTCACGGACCGCGTAGAGGAACTCCGCCTGGACCTCGGGGTCGCGAACCCGGTGCGAGTGCTCCCGCACGTGCTCGAGGTCCGCCCTGATGCTCTCCGCTACCTGTTCGTCGTTCATGCCGGCCGCTAAGCGCCGGCGGGGACGACCTACGAGCGCCAGGAGGCGGCGACCCTGGCCGCCATCTGGGCGAGGGCCTCGTCCCCCTTCGGGGCAGGCGTGCCGGGAGACTTCTGGGCCCACTGGTCGCCGTCCGGCATCTCGAACACGACGGCCGGGAAACCGTCTATCTCGATCTCGCCGGAGTACTCCGCCCCGCGGAGCACGGAGTCGGGGAGATCCTGGACGTCCCATCGGCCGTCCCCCTCCAGGTGGAAGGCCGGGCCGCGGACGAGCTTGGGGACTGCGTCTGCCACGTGGCAAGCGAGCACAAGGAGCCCAGCGGAAGTCCCGGGAGGGCGAGCATAGGGCAGGACGATGACGCAGATGGAGTCCAGAGGGCGCCGGCCTCGCCGGGGCCTCGGACGAGGGATAGAGGACCGGCGCTCCCGGGGCCTCGGCGTCAGGGAGGACTGAGACATGGACACCAACACAGAGAACCAAGAAGTGCGGGCGAAGATGCTCGAGGAAGACCTGGTAACCGGCGTCGTGCTCGACGGCCGCTACGAGCTGCTGACGCCCGTCGCGAGAGGAGGGATGGGGCGAGTGTGGGTGGCCCGGGCGAAGGGAGGGCGCGGGTTCAAGCGCCTCCTCGCCGTGAAGACCATGCTCAAGTCGGACTACGAGGAGGCGCGGCTGGAGGACATGCTCTTCCAGGAGGCGAAGCTCGCGTCGATGATCCACCATCCGAACGTGGTGGCCGTGGAGGACTTCGGAGAGCACCGCGGGGTCTGCTACCTCGCCATGGAGCTCGTGCGAGGGGAGACGCTCCTCGGGCTACTGAAGGCGGCGAGCGAGAGAGGAGGCCTCCCTCTCAAGATGGCCGCCAACCTCATCGGGCAGGTCTGCCGCGGGCTCCAGGCAGCGCACGACCTCGTCGGCGAGGACGGGCAGTCGCTCGGCCTCGTCCACAGGGATGTGACGCCGGGCAACGTCATCGTGACCTACGGGGGTGTGGCGAAACTGCTGGACTTCGGCATCGCGAAGGCCTCGACGAGCGCCGACCTGACGAAGGTCGGAGAGCTGAAGGGGAAGATGTCCTATCTGGCCCCGGAGGTCCTGATGCAGAAGCCCATCGACCGGAGGGTCGACATCTTCGCGGTCGGGGTCATGCTATACCTGGCGACGACCGGGACGCACCCGTTCCGCGACAATGGGGGAACGAACGAGATCCTGGCCCGCATCATATCCGAGAAGCCGCCGATCTCCCCGACGGACCTGACGGACTGCTACCCGGAGGCGCTGGAGAAGGTCGTCATGAGGGCGCTGGAGAAGGACCGGAACAAGAGGTACTCCTCGGCGGAGGAGCTCCTGGAGGCCCTGGAAGAGGCAGTCCCGGAGGCGTTCGAGCCCGGGGTGGAAAGGGAGATCCAGGAGTACCTGGAGAACCTCTTCTCCGACCGGATCAGCAAGACGACAGCCCAGATCAGGGCGGCCGAGGAGATGGCAGAGCAGAGCTCCTCGAGCGTGTCCAGGGTCCAGGTCCGGGCGGAGCCCCCGGCGCCAGAGAAGCCGGTCGACCCGATGAAGGAGGTCCTGAGGGCTCTCCTGTGGGTGGCAGGGCTCATATTCGTCCCGATGGCCATTCTCATGGGCTTGGCCTACAAATATCGGGAGACGGAGGTCGTCGAGAGGACCGTCGAGAAGACGGTCTACCTCCCGGGAGAGATCAAGACGGTCATGGTCCAGTCCCCGCCGGCCCCGAGGCCCGCGGAGGAGCCGAAGCCTATGCCGCAGCCCGTCGCCAAGAGGGCGGCGGAGAAGCGGACGGAGGCCGAGCCGCCGGCCTCGGCGCCGGCAGAGGAGACAAAACCGGCGATCCCGGAGACGAAGGAGGTGGCCGCGCCTTCGCCCCCGCCCACGACCCCGCCCGCCGTCGCGAAATCCGCGCCTCGGACGAAGATACCGTTCGAGACCATGCTGGATCCGCAGGCGCCGCCCGCAGGCCCGAGGTCCCTCTCCTCGTCCGAGGGCCACCGACGCCTGGCCATCAGCCCGACCGTCGCCCCGTACAGGCCCCACATCCCGGACGCGATAGCGAACATGGGCCCGTTCTACGCGAGCGCCAAGATGTGCGTCGGACCGAGCGGGGCGCCGACGTCCGTCAGCGTCACGAGCGCAAAGACCCCGGCCCTCGCGCCCGCATTCCGGAGCGCAATGATGAAGTGGAGGTACAGGCCGTTGACGGAGGGGACGACGCCGGTGAGCTTCTGCTACTCATTCCAGTACGAGGTCCTGTGAGCGAGCCGAAAGGACACGGTTGCGGCTAGCCTTCAGCCGGAAGAGGTGGCTCCGGGTCCACGGGGTTGACCCGGAGGCCTGGGCCAGGAGGTGGGGAATAGAGCCGTTCACGGCCCCGTGCGGGCTCTGCGGAAGGGAGCTTGCGACGACGGTCCCGGTGGCGACGAAGGAGCTCCGGGGGATGGAGGCTCCGCCGTGCGCCTGCGGGAATGACATGACCCCATACTGCGTAGTCCGGGACTGGCGGAAGGGGGATCTGCTCGAGGAATGGGGCCTTCATTGAGGTGCGGTCGGGATGAAGGACCGTGACGCGGAGAGGAAGGCCTTGTTCCTGGTACTCACGACCTTCGTCTACGCGACGCCGGAGAGGCGGGCGGAGACGTACGGCGCGGTGGCGGCCGTCATACGGCGCTGCCACGACACCGGGCTCCTCGACCAGGACGTCCCGGCGGACTCGGAGCTAATGCAGCTCTACGCGGACAGCCTGTCCGTGTAAGGGCGGGGATGTTCATCAACACGTCCACGAGGACGGTCATCGACCATACGAGGTATCCGGGGCAGCTGGCGGTGTGCGTCAAGACGGAGGACCGGAACGTCCTCGGGGTCTTCGCGGGACGCCATTGCAGTATCCCGAAGGAAGAGCAGGGGTTCCGCCTGGAGACGGTCCGGGACGAGACGTGGTCCGGGGAGGGCCTGGAGGTGTTCGTCGTCCCGCTGGCGGAGCGGGGGAGGATGGACGGCCTGACGGACACCAGGTATTACGCGGTCGTCTCGTGGGAGACGTCCGCGGTCCACCTCGAGTACCCGGTCGGCCGGGACCTCACCGTCACGACCACGGACCGGGGCCGGTGGCTCTCCTTCGCCGGCGTTACGGTCATGCTCGAGGGCCCGAGCCCGGATACGGCGAAGGCCTGACCCGGGAGTCCGGATCAGGCCTTCAGAGGGCGGGCGTCACTCGCCCTGCGAGTGGTGTCCCTTGCCGCGGCGGTCGAAGTAGAACGTGGAGTTCTTGCTCTGGTCGCCGTAGAGCTGATGGACGGCCTTCTCGATCGCGTCGAGCGGCTTGTTCAGGTCCTGGACGGTGTCGACCTCGGCGAAGACGCCGGCGACCTTCTTGAACAGGCCTGCCACCTTCGGGCGGACGGCCGCGTTCTGCGGGCGGGCCGCCACGGACCAGAGCCTCTCGAAGGAGGAGCAGATGTCGTAGATGCGGCGGTAGTTCGCCGCGGGGACGGCGGCGGCCGCCTTCAGGCGCTTGATCTGGTCGCCGATGGCGTCGATGTCGTCCTTCATGGACTGGGCGCCCCAGGGGCTCGACTTGTCGTCGCGGGCGAGCTCGCCCAGGAGCTTCGCGGACTCCTGCATCTCGGCGACGGTGCGCGAGACGGCATCGTCCTGCGGGTCCATCGCCGCCAGGCGGCGCGAGGTGGCGATGAGGCTCTTGACGACTGCTTCCTTGTCCATGTGTCTTTCCTCGTGCGGGATTGAAGGGCTATCAGCCCGGCGCCTTGTCCTGGAGCTCGACGTCGAGCTGAATGTGCTTCTTCGCCTTCTTGCCGATCTTGAAGTTCTGGAGGGCCTGCTCGACGGCGGAGATGAGGTCGTCGGAGCCGACGGAAACCTTCCCGCCGGCGACCTTCCCGGCCGCGGCGGCCCGGATGACGGCCGCCTCGATCACCGACTTGACGTAGTCGCCGGTGAAGCCGTCGCACATGTCGATCACGGTCTTGACCGTGTCGGGGGTGACGGTCTGGTCGGGGACGACGTTGAGCGCCCCCATGAACTTCCGGAGCATGAGGCGGCGGTCCTCGTCGTCCGGGAAGGGGATCTCCACCTTCACTCCGAAGCGGCCGGGGCGGTTCACCAGCGCCTCGTCCATCGAGGCGATGTCGTTGGTGGAGGCCATGACGACGATGCCGGAGTTCGACTGGGCGCCGTCGAGCTGGGCGAGGAACTCGTTGAGGACCGAGCTGTCGCGGCCAAGGGTGTTGCGGTCGCCGCCGAAGAGGTCCATGTCCTCGATGAAGATGATGCAGGGCGCGAGCGACCGAGCGGCCTCGAACATGGCTGTCACATGGTCGGGGTACAGGATGGACTTGCCGGTGCACCAGATCCTGGTGGCCTTGCCGTCGATCTCGTCCGAGGTGGCGCGGAACATCGTGGTCTTCGCCATCCCGGGCGGCGAGATGAGGATGACGTTCCGGTTGGGGATCATGCCGACCGACGCGAGGTTCGACATGTTCGCGAGGACGCCGACCGTGTTGCTGCGGATCTGGAGCTTCTTGTCGTCCTTGAGGATGACGTCGGCCCAGGCCGTGGGCTTGATCCCGAAGAAGTCCAGCATGCCCTTGTTGAAGGACAGGCACTTGTTCAGGTAGATGTCGTTCGTCCGCATCGACGCGTGGAGGTCGGCGAAGAAGCGCTCGGCCTCCGCCTGGGCCCCGGCGTTGGCCATGACCGAGACGAAGCAGCCGCTGCGGTAGAAGCAGAAGTCGCAGCTGACCACGAACTGGGCGCCGGTGACGGTGTGGCGGACGAAGAAGGTGCCGAAGACGGGGATGGTGGCCGACTGGGTGAGGCTGACGTTCAGCTGCTCCGACTCGATCTTGAACTCGCTCTTGACCGCCTCCTTGAACTCGTACCCCTCGAGGAAGGGGACCATCTCGTAGGGGGCCCCGGGGCCGGCGTAGTTCGTGAAGAGGCGAGAGAACGCCCAGGCGTTGAGGCTCTTGGCGTAGGCGGGGTAGGACTGGGAGAGGTTGAGGCAGGAGTGGACCTCGCAGCCGAGCCAGAGCTCACGGACATGGTCCATGAGGTTATAGGGCATCGGCCGGGCGTTCGCGCTCGCGGCGGCGTGCCTCTGGTCCACCTTCTGGAAGTAGGAGTCGAGCAGGTAGTTCACGACCCCCGCCGCGGCCTCCGAGACCTTGTACTCGGCGGGAGGGAGGGAGGTGAGGTAGGCAGCGATCCGCCTGGTCAGACTCATGCGCGTAGGGGGCAAAACAAGCCTAGCGTTGTCGGCCCGGAAATCCGGGCGCAAGGACGGTACTGGCCGGACGAGATGAAGCAGCGAGTGATGGCGAAACTAATGAGGCTGACGATGTCAGCCCAACTGGGGGAGCTCCTCCGAGAGCTGCCAGTGTCGGTCCGCGAGTCGACGAAGACGGACTGCGTGTACCTAGGGAAGGGCTTCCTGACCGCCGGGCGAGAGAGGCCGGACGTGACGGTCCGTATCTTCCTGGAGGACGGGAGGCCGATGGCATCCCTGGAGTCCAAGATGGCGCGGATAGAGCTCGTGGAGCCGTTCGACACCGACGAGGCACGGAGCTCCTTCCCCGAGAAGGCAGTCCAGGTGATAAACTCGAGCATGAACTAGGGCATTGTCGTCCGACGAATACATATTCGAGCTCCTGAAGGGCGAGCTCGAGGACTCTTGTCCGGGAGAGCTAGGATGTCACGGGTGCCAGACATGGTGCCCGGTCTGCGGGGACGTGCCCAACATCTGCGACAGCCCGACCTGCGACACACACCTTCGGCCACCCGACATAGAAAAGAGGCTGGCGTCGGTCGACGCGGAGATGGCGCAGAAGGCGAAGGAGGCCCGGAGCCTGGAGACAAGGCTCTCTACGCTCCCGTCCCCGTCCCCGTCCCCGTCCCTCGGAAAGAGAGCTACGGACGCCCGGAAGACGGCGCGACAGGATTTAGAACGGGTGTGCGGGTGGTATAGGGGACTGGAGAAGGACGCGGCGGAGCTCGAGGAGAGGCTGCACCGGGCCAGGGAGGCAGGGAACAAGCTATGGCCGCGGGACTGGGAAAGGGCTGAGGAAAGACCGAGTCCGGCGGCCCCGGACCCGCGGCAGCTCACCCTGCCGATCGGATAGTTCGGCTTTTTTCGCCAGCGCGGTAGCGTCACCCGATGACGTTCACCGTAGGCGTAGAAAAGCTCCCGTCAGACGCCAGCAACGTCGTTGCCGCGTACGTCCTTCTCAACACGGACGTCATCCTCCCGAACCCGCTGACGGCGATCAACGAGACCAGGGTCTTCGCCCAGGTCTACTCGACCCTCGGGCTCGACCCGAAGCTCTGGTTCCTCAGCCAGATCACGCTCTCCGAGGTCACGCAGCCCTACACGGCGCTGTACGCGTACTCGTTCGCCATCAGGCTCGTCAAGGTCGGGACCCGGGACCCGCTCCTGCTCCAGTTCATGGGGCCCGTGGGGCCGCAGGGACAGGTCGGCAAGAAGGGCAACCAGGGGGACCAGGGGCCGCGAGGGCCGACCGGACCCGCCGGCGCCACCGGCCCGTACGGCGGGCCCCCGGGCTCGACCGGGGCTACCGGGCCGGGCGGAGGGAC
>JACCDR010196270.1_pt1 | contig 42970 bp, 31 predicted proteins | sample 7446431 | NCBI WGS metagenome assembly JACCDR01 (sample SAMN15323443, study PRJNA562643) | freshwater metagenome | isolation source: river surface water | place: USA:Blue River Watershed | collected 2017-08-17
TATTGAATATGTCCTTAACCGTCTCGGCTGTAGTCCAGTAAGGGATACTTGCTTCGGTAGCGAATTTTAGTGTGGTAGTTCCATTAAAGATATTCCCTCCCTGACCTGCATCATAACTGCTTCCTGTTTTTTCCAGATAAACTGTTTCATTAAAGGTGGTGAACTGAAACAAGATACTTCCGCTTTTGGCTATCACTTTTGCATTAATTACAGGACCGCTTGTGCTACCTCCAAAATACGTAGCGGAACCTGTGGTTTGAATCATTCCATTACCCACTGTTCCGGCAAGGAAGTTTGCTTCTCCGGTTATGGTCAGTGTATGACCATTCAATTCCAAGGATCCGGATTGTAAAAGAAAGTTTTGAACAGTTAGGTTGTTGGCTAAAGAAGGTGCGTTGGTTGCCGAACTAATGCTAACATTGTCTGTCGAACTAGGTATGCCTGCGGGACTCCAATTTGAGGGAGTTGTCCATGAATTACTGCTATTTCCTGTCCATGTATAATCTGTTGCCTGAACAGATAAAGAACCTAGCAGGAGGAAAGCAATAAGGGGAATTCTCTGAATAAATAATTTCATAGTTTGAAATAGATTTGTTGTAAATGTTTATAATATACAGTATTGCAAATATACGAACTGTTTTCGGAATTTTTACTGGGAAGAATACTTTCTGCAGACTATCTTTTGTACGCATTTACGTAAAATAAATGCAAATGAGTAAATTAACTCTGGGCAAAGAGTTGACTATTACAATGTTCCACACAAGACTTTGCCTAAATCTTGGCATAAGTCTTAATATGTATCAATACATTGTTCTCATCTTGAGAGTGGTAATGATCTGGTTTTTAATTAGTTGTAGATTTTTATTTGTGATAAAAAAGCAGATTGTCAATAAAAGATTCTACCAAACAGGAGTCCTACAACAAAAAAGGTGTATAGCCAACAGATTATTAAAAATCTGTTTGCCATACACCTAGGATTAAGTAAGAAGAATCTTTAGGAGGGTTAGACTATCTTTTAAGCTTCCTGTTCTACCATTTTTTGACGGGCTGCGACGATTTGTTCATGAAACGTAACTGCATCCTGCAAGTAAGTACGGGCAAAGACTTCGGAAGGTTCGTTGGCATTGATCTGCAAGGCAAATGTTTTGAAATCACTGGCTAACGTTACCAGGCCAGTTTGTACGGCATGCGTTTCAAAATCCTTGATGATGCCATGTTGTGAGTTGCAGTTTACGTTTTGGGTAAGCAAAAATGCTTTGGCAGAACTGATAATGGCTGCATAGCTATGGTAGATACTATCTGCAAACAACTGTTCTTCAAAGGCTTCACGAGCCCAGCCGAGTTTTTCTTCACTTTCATAAAACAGGGTAGATACTAAGTCAATCATCACGCCTGCACATTCACCTACGCCAATGGCTGTCTGAAACTCTTCCGTTCTGCCCCAGTCTACATAATCCATTGGAGTCAGGTTGTCGAGATTGGCCAGCGGCTTGAGTAACTTGTAGAAATAATCTTTACCTTGGCGGCGGTAATATACATTATAGTATTCACCATCGGCGGCCTTGCTCTGGTAATCGTCTATGAGCCAACGTACCACGTCTGGCCCGCGGCGACTGGGTACTTTGATGACCTTGTCTGCTACCAGACCCACGCCATTGCCTCCTACACCTCCGCCTAGCATTACCTGCAAGGCTGGCAGTACAGCAGCTCCTTTTTTAATTGAACTGCCATGAAAGCCAAAGGTAGCAATGCTATGCTGCCCGCAACCGTTCATACAGCCACTGATTTTTATTTTAATATCTTGATTATGAATAATATCGGGGTATTCTTCGAGTAGCACACGTTCTAGTTCCACAGAAATGCCTGTGCTGCTGGAGATGGCCAAGTTACAAGTATCGGTGCCGGGGCAGGCGGTGACATCGGCAGTGCTGTCGAAGCCGGGCTCTGCCAGACCTACGGCGTCTAATGCCTCAAATACATATGGCAGGGCTTCGGGACGGATAAATTTCAGCAACAGACCTTGGTTAACCGTTACACGGATGTCATCGGCAGCGTATTTTGCTACGATCGGAGCCAGTAAGCGGGCTTTTTCTGTCGGCATGTCGCCCAGTAGAATTTTAATCTGAGCCGCAAAGAATCCTTTTTGTTTTTGCTCGAATGTGTTGGTTTTTAGCCAGTTTTGGTATTTCTCCTGATTGGCAGGCTGAAGTGAAGCCAAGTTTTGTGTCGGGATAGTTGAACTATCTTCGGTTGCGAACGATTGCCAGTCTATAGGTACAATTTTGTGTTTCAAGGCCAGTTGTTCCTGGGCTACCAGTTCCATAAAGGCTTCAAAACCAATTTCTTCGATCAAAAACTTGAGGCGGGCTTTATGGCGGCGGTTGCGTTCGCCGTAACGGTCAAAGACACGGATCACGCCTTCGGCAAAGGGCAGCATCTGGTCGGCAGGCAAAAATTCGTAGGCTACATGTGCCAGATACGGCTGTGCCCCTAGGCCACCGCCTAGCATGATTTTAAAACCACGAATTTCTTGTCCGTTTTCAGTTTGTATTTTCGGGATAAAACCCAGATCGTGCATGAAGCTGAATCCGGTATCGGCATCACTGCTGGAAAACGAGATCTTAAACTTCCGACCTAGCTCCTGGCTAATAGGATTCCGCAGAAAATACCGGAACATGGCATCTGCATAGGGCGACACATCGAATGGTTCGTTGGGGTCAATACCTGCATTGGCCGAGGCTGTTACGTTACGAACGGTGTTTCCACAGGCTTCGCGTATGGTAATATCGTCGGCTTCGAGCTTGGCCCAAAGTTCGGGTGTACGATCCAGGCTGACAAAGTGTATCTGAATATCCTGACGGGTGGTCAGGTGTAGGTTACGGATGGCGTATTCGTCAGAAACGTCCGAGATACGAAGCATCTGCTTTACCGTCATTTTGCCAAACGGTAACTTGATACGGATCATCTGTACACCCGGCTGACGTTGGCCATAAATGCCACGCACCAACCGCAAACTCCGGAATTTTTCGTCATGAATTTTTCCTTCGCGGTACAAGCGAATCTTCTTTTCCAAGTCAATGATGTCTTTTTCGACCTGCGGATTTTCGAGTTCTGTGCGAAAACTTTGCATAATGATTGAACCTAATGATGTATGAGTTAATATAGCGAATACTCTATTGGTAAACAAACAAAAACAGACTTTTGCACCAAAAAAAATGCATTAATCTATTTAGTCTATAAACTTAGTCAAGATTAAGAAATAAAAAAACCTTTAACTTATTTTTTTCTAAAAAAAGTGTTAAAAGTTTATATTTTATGGAAATAGTGCAAAATTTTGCATTTCATAATTAGGAGATTCAGAGAAGGAAACGGAAGCCAACAAAAAAGCTGAGGGACGTATACAGACTGCCTAAGCTGGTTACGTTAACTTAAACAGCTTCTAAGTCTATACTAGGGGAAAATCTCACAAGGAGCAATGATTTAAAAATAAATAGGGACTTACACAGCGTTGTGTAAGTCCCTATTTATTTTTAAATCAGCCAGAATTATAGCCGTTCAATGCGGGCACCTAGGGCATTGAGACGTTGGTCAATGTTTTGGTAGCCACGGTCTATTTGTTCAGCATTGTCAATGATACTCGTTCCTTTGGCTGACATGGCGGCAATGAGCAGCGAGACACCTGCACGAATGTCAGGACTGGTCATGCGCAGGGCACGTAGTGGCATAGAACGGTTCATTCCAATTACTGTGGCTCGGTGAGGGTCGCAGAGGATAATCTGAGCTCCCATTTCAATGAGTTTGTCTACAAAAAATAACCGACTTTCGAACATTTTCTGGTGGATCAGCACAGTGCCTTTGGCTTGTACGGCAGTTACCAGAACAATACTCAGCAAGTCTGGCGTAAATCCGGGCCAAGGATGGTCTGAAACAGTCAGGATAGAGCCGTCAATAAAGGTATCAATTTCGTAATGTTCTTGTGCTGGAATATAAATGTCATCTCCCCGAAACTCCATCTGAATGCCCAGTCGCTGAAAAACAGATGGAATAATGCCCAGATGTTCCAAGCCCACATTTTTAATGGTCAGCTCAGACTGAGTCATGGCGGCCATACCGATAAAGGAACCAATCTCAATCATGTCTGGCAGCATAGTATGTTCGGTGCCTTTCAGAGATTGTACGCCATTGATCGTCAGTAAATTAGAGCCAATGCCCTGAATATCTGCTCCCATACGGTTCAGCATCTTGCATAATTGCTGGATGTAAGGCTCGCAGGCGGCGTGGTAAATGGTAGTTGTACCTTTGGCTAATACCGCAGCCATCAGGATGTTGGCTGTACCTGTAACAGAGGCCTCATCCAGAAGCATATAACAACCTTGTAGATTGCGAGCATCTATGGTATAAAACCCATCTTGTGCGTCGTAGTTAAACTTAGCTCCGAGTTGTTCAAAACCCAGAAAGTGTGTATCCAAACGGCGGCGACCAATTTTATCCCCTCCAGGCTTGGGAATGCGACTTTTGCCAAAGCGGGCCAGTAAGGGCCCCAGCATCATGATTGATCCTCGCAATGCGCCACCTTTCTGACGGTAGGTGTCACTTTCTAGATAGCCCATGTTAATGTCCCGAGCCGTAAAGCGGTATGAGGAGTCTGAAAGTTTTTCTACTTCAACCCCCATATCGCCGAGTAGTTCAATGAGTTTATTGACATCACGGATATTGGGAATGTTATGGATCGTGACAGGCTCTGGGGTCAGTAGCACTGCACATAGAATCTGAAGGGCTTCGTTTTTGGCTCCCTGCGGAACAATTTCCCCTTTCAAACGATGACCACCTTCAATGCGAAAAGAAAGCATGATATATACAGAATAAAGATTAAATGATCGAATCTAACTCGCTGACAGCAAGACTACTAAAAATTTAGCAAATGCTGAATAGTATGTACAAAAAAACCTCTTTTTATCTAAAAAAAAGAGGTTTAGAAATAGAATCAGGAATGGTGAAATGGTTTAGATTAAATGAGCCTCTTAAGAATATTTAGTTGATTCAAGATAGTATCAACTAATGGTAATTAAGTACTTATTGATGACTAACCGGTCAACCATTCTGCCATGATAAGTAGCTGTTTAAGTAAATTGTTAGGGTCTGCAAATCCATACAATTCATTTTAACAACTGCTTAATTATTATTTTTTCTTTTTCTTCTTCTTGTTAAAATCGTTTTTATTAAAGTCATTTTTACTGAAGTCGCGGTTACGGTCGTTCCGCATGTCTCTATCGTTGCGTACTTCACCTCTGACGAAATCTTTTTTACCATTCATATTCCGGTTGTTGGTCATGGTGCGGTCACGATTTTCTCTATCGCCACGTACTTCACGATCCCTGTCAAACCGACGTATGGTATCTGCTTCAAACAAGTTTTCGGCTTTAATGGTTTGTAGATCGGGCTGTAGCTTTCCTTTGGAGATTTCACGCATTTGCTGCACAATCACCTCATCTTCAATATTTTTCTCAGTCCAGGTCTGGTGAAAAGCTTTAATCAGACGGCCAATATACACCACTGCTTTCATCTGATCTTCAGGATCGGTCATGGCCGCAGCTTTGTCAATGAGTTGCACCACCTGATGTCCATATTGTTTGTACTTAAATTCATGGGTGTTATAGGGTACCAGCAATGGTTTTTTTCCGAGAGCAGAGATTTCGGGTGGCGGATAGGGGCTATCTACATCTAGCGTAAAGCCAGTAAGAATATACAGGTCGTCCCATAGCTTCATAGTATAATCCTGTCCCTCACGCATATTGGGGTGAATTTCACGCATCAGTTCAATCAATGCATGTGCCAGACGGGTACGTTTGTCGCGGTCCTGTAGGGTAAGAAGATGACTGGCTAGTTTTTGTACGTTCCGCCCGTATTCTTTCTGAATAAGCGGTTCTTGTTGGGTATTGTATTGGAAATTGTCCATTAAAATCCTGTGGAAGGTTTTTGAGTGTTCAAAGATAGTATTTTTTGTTCAGAGAATAAAAAAAGAAAAATGCCAGACAGACAAATATCTTTCTGTGGTTTAACTATTGTGGAGATGACATGTATGATTTTTGTTATAAATAGATTTTTTTATACATGTGGCTCCCTTTTTTGCATGATTGGTAGCATAAGCCGCTTACTTATATATACGCTGAATAAGTAAAAAGATGCTTGCCAAAACTGCTCCCATGAAGATGAGATAACTTCTTTCTTGTTGATCTCCTGTGGTTTCTGTACTTAAAGTAGACCCTGCTGACATATGCAGAACAGATACTAGAATCAGGAGAGGAAAAATAATCAAGGAAAGTGTGTTAAAAGTACAAGGATTTCCAGACTTTGCCAAATCTATAGGTAAAAAAAAGATAATCATCTCAATATGAGTTGCATAAAAAATGTGATTTCTTGACTAAAAGGGATCTTGTCTGACTGACTTGGGTTTATTCATACGAGGAAAAATAACCCAGTTAAAAATAGCCTGTATGCCGATGGAGAGAAGTACAGCTGCCAGCCAGAAGTAAAGAACGTCTGGATTAAGACTAATTGCGGATGCATCAGGGGCTGCTTCTAACAACTGCATGAATAGTTGGATTAGTTGGATTACAGGAAACGCAATAATAATCCCTACAAAGAAAACCAACGCCAGAATCTTGAATTTTTGGAAACTGACTGACTTTGAGAATAGTATATTGACCAGAATCTGAAATAAAAGAATGGCAGAAATTAGATACATGGGCTACATTGGACTAAGAATGAATCATCAGTTTGGCGAAGCTGAGTAGGAGGGTTTTTTCTCCAGCTTGTTCAAATTCAATTTTTGCTTTTTTGTCGGATGTGCTGAAATCTACAGCTTTGACTACCCCAAATCCGAATTTTGGATGTTCTACTTTCATGCCAGCTGCCAATACAGAAGTATCACTAGGAATAAAATCTGTAGAGGGTGCATGGTTGGTATTGACAATAGCTGGGGCTTTTCGGGCTGTGAGGTTGCGGACAAAGCTGGTATTTCGTTCCGATTCAAAGACACTGGCAGCATGTTTCATGCGTAAGTAGTTGGAGTCAATTTCTTTCAGGAAACGGCTGGGTTCACAGCTTTGGAGGCGTCCGAATCGGTAGCGGGTTTCGGCATATGACAGCGTCAGTTTTTGTTCGGCACGGGTAATAGCCACATAAAACAACCGTCGTTCCTCTTCCAGATCGGCCATGCTGGACAGCATCATCTGGGACGGAAACAGGTCTTCTTCTAGTCCGACAATAAACACATTCTTAAACTCTAGTCCTTTGGCTGAGTGAATGGTCATCAGGGTTACTTTTTCGCTGTTGTCGTCTTTGTCGTCATCCGCACTGGTGAGCAGCGACACACTTTGCAAAAAGGAAGAGAGGGTTTTGTCCTCATTTTCAGGATTATCTACAAACTCTTTGATGGCATTGAGCAACTCCTGAACGTTCTCATAACGAGCCAGTCCTTCTACGGTTTTGTCTTCGTGCAGCTCTTTGAGTAACCCAGAAGTTTTGGCTACATACGCAGCTGTTTCATACGCATCCTTCATGACAGAGATGTCATGAAAGTTTTTGATTAATTTTACAAAGTTTTCGATTGGAGCCGAAAGCCTGTCGCCCAGGACTGCTTTCGGATTATGAACCACCTCCCAGAGTGTTTTTTCTTTTTCCATGGCCTCCACTACCAGTTTGGCTACACTCGTTTCGCCGATGCCTCGTTTGGGCAGGTTGATGATACGTTTGAAGGCTTCTTCGTCGTTTTGGTTAATGGTGAATCGCAGGTAGGAGATCAAATCCTTGATTTCTTTCCGCTGGTAAAACGATACACCGCCAATGATCCGGTATTTGATATTTTTCTTACGAAGAGATTCTTCAAAAGAACGGGACTGGGCATTGGTTCGGTACAGAATGGCAAAATCACTGTTGGCACGTTGGTGCAGCATTTTTTCTTCAAAAATGGCATTGGCTACTAAGCTACCTTCTTCATTGTCGGAAGATGCTTTCAGAATTTCGATTTTAGTACCTTCCTCGTTGGCTGTCCAGACGTTTTTCTGAATTTGGCTTTTGTTTTTGGCAATAATCGAGTTAGCGGCATTGACAATATTCTGTGTGGAACGGTAGTTTTGTTCCAGCTTCACGATTTTGGTCTCAGGAAAGTCTTTCTGGAAGTTAAGAATGTTCTGAATATTGGCTCCGCGAAAGGCATAGATACTCTGGGCATCGTCTCCTACGATACAGATATTTTGATGTACTGCAGCAATTTTGCGGGTAATCAGGTACTGCGAAATGTTGGTATCCTGAAACTCATCGACAAAGACATAATGAAATTTCTGCTGGTATTTATTCAGCACATCCACATGGTCACGGAAGAGAACGTTGGTATTGAAGAGCAGGTCGTCAAAATCCATGGCATTGGCTCTGCGCAGCCGATCCTGATAGATTTTATATACCCGTCCTAGTTCGGGTACATTACTGGCTTCATCATCCGCTCGGTATTCGGTATTTTTCAGGTAGCCTTCGGGCGAAATCAGGTTGTTTTTGGCCGAAGAAATCCGATGCAGCACATTGTTGACCCGGTAGGCTTTTTCATCCAGACCAAGTTCTTTGAGTATACTGCGAATCAGTGATTTGGAATCGTCAATGTCATAAATTGAGAACTGGCTGGTAAAACCTAGTTTCTGGGCTTCAATACGCAGAATACGGGAAAATACAGAGTGAAACGTTCCCATCCATACATTACGGGAGTCAGTGCCAATCACTTTTTCAATTCGGTTGCGCATTTCGGCGGCAGCTTTGTTGGTAAACGTCAGAGCCAGAATCCGAAATGGATCTACACCATCATGATGCATCAAGTGGGCAATGCGGTAGGTAAGCACGCGGGTTTTTCCAGAACCAGCCCCAGCAATAATCATTAGTGGTCCTTTGGCATGTACAACTGCTTCCTTCTGGGGTTCGTTTAGTCCTTTTAGGTATTCCATGGGTAGTGCAAAAATCGTAATAGATTTGTTTTCAGTGAGTCAGTGGATTACAGGCTGTCAATCTCTTCTTTACTCAGTTGTGTGTATTGGATAATCTTATCCATAGGTTCACCATTCTTCTTCATCAAACGGGCTATAGAATATTGAGATTCTTTCTGACCTTTCTCCATTCCTTCTGTAAGGCCTTTCTCTAGGCCTTTCTCCATTCCTTTCTCCATTCCTTTTGCTAATCCTTCTGTGAGTCCTTTTTCTATGGCTTCTTCATAGAGCGTGTTCATGACATTTTTCCAGTCGCGATAGTTTTTGACGCTATCCTGATAGGCTTGTTGATCTTGTGGATTGTAGCGGGCAATTTCAGCAGCATGAAAAAGTTTCAGAAATGTTTTTTCACGTAGTTTATCAGGTATTTGCTCCAACTTTACCAGGTTTTTCAATACGTATAGCCACTTGTCATACTGGGTTTCCAGCTCGTCTATCTGCTTGTTGAATTTGGGCATTTCCAGGTAAATAAACCGAAGTTTTTCGTTAAATACCTGTTTGGTTTCTACGTCCATCAGGCATATGTCATGCTGAAATTTGTGTGTATGATCTTTTTGCTCATCAAACACAAAGTCCATAATGGAAATGGAATAGACAGACTGTATCCGAAAATCCCAGTCGCCGATAACCGCCTGTTCCTGAATGGCAAAGCTACTGTAATACAGACTTCTGTCTTTAAAGTGTTTTTGTCGGGCTTTCTGGAGTTCAACAATAAATTTTTCGCCTTTTTCATTCTGACAATACAAATCAAAGATGGCCTTACGGTCGGTAGGGGTATTTCCTAATTGTTCATTTTTCAGAAATGATAACTGTGTGATCCTGCCTTTATCTTTCAGCAATTCACTCAGAAAATCAATCAACAAATCTTTATTGCTTTCTTCCCCAAACAGTTTTTTAAAACCAAAATCTGTGAAGGGATTGATATATTTTTCAGTCATATAGCGAACTGATTGTGTGATAGGTCGTGGTGGCAAAGAAGGGCGGCAAGTTACAAAAAATATGCCAGTATTGGACAGGATTTTATAGGATTTTGTAGAAGAGTCTGGTAGTCAATGAAATGGATAAGAGTTGTATATCCAAGAAAAAAGCTATGCCCTGAGACTCAGAACATAGCTTTGATGCGTATAAACTGTTTTGAAAACTCGCTGAAAGCCAAGAAGCTATTGATGGCTACCTGATAGCTTTCGGTGACAGGTAAAGGGAACTTAGCAACCCGCTACTGCACACTAAGATACCAGTGACCATCCAAAATACATTTTTTTTAAAATCTCAGGAATATTTCACACCGCAAAACTTTCACCACACCCGCAAGTACGGCTGGCATTGGGGTTTTTAAACTGGAAACCTTTGCCATTGAGACCGTCTGAAAAATCTAGTTCAGTACCCAGCAGGTACAACAAGCTTTTTTTATCTACTAGAATCTTAATACCTTTATCTTCAAAAACTTGGTCTTGTGGTTCAATGCTGGTGTCAAATTTTAACTCGTACATTAGACCAGAACAGCCGCCGCCTTGTACGGCTACACGAATGTTTGGATTTTCATTGAAGCCATCTTGTGTGCGGAGTTCAATGATTTTACTTTTAGCTTTTTCAGTTACCGTTATCATAGACATCAGGAGAATAAGTACTGGAAAAAACGGCGAAAGTTCTCGCCGGGATTATTTTCACAAAAATACAAACGGATTTACAGATATAAAAGTTCACTCATGCATAAAATAGAACATATCGGAATTGCTGTCCGGAATCTGGCCGAGTCAGAAGACCTTTTTACTCGTTTGCTGGGCAGTCCTTCCTACAAGCAGGAAGAAGTAGCCTCTGAACACGTCATTACCTCTTTTTTTCAAACTGGAGAAAGTAAAATTGAACTGTTGGCAGCTACCCATCCGGATAGTCCGATTGCCCGGTTTATTGAGAAAAAAGGCGAAGGCATTCACCACCTGGCCTTTGAGGTAGCAGACATTGAAGCAGAAATGCAACGACTGGTAGCCGAAGGCTTTATACTGCTCAACGAAACTCCCAAACGGGGCGCAGACCATAAACTGATCTGCTTTCTGCATCCCAAAACAACCAATGGTGTACTGATCGAACTCTGTCAGAGTATTTCGGAGTAGAAGACACAATCGTTGGCACTGCTGTGGACTGACAGAAATGCCAACGAGGCGGCGGGTTGGTTGTCAGAACGACTTCTATAGCCGGGGATTCAGATACGAGTCTATCACCGCAAAAATCCGCTCGGTTGCCTTGCCATCCCAAAGAGGTGGAACCTGACAAGACTTGTAAGTACCCGCCTGGATGCTGGCTACTGTGTCCAGAATTTTCTGTTGGTCAAAATGCAGCAGTGTATTGGAACCTGTGTGTAGGGTGGAGGGGCGTTCGGTGTTGGGGCGGAGGGTCAGGCAGGGAACTTTCCGGAATGTGGTTTCCTCCTGAATACCACCACTGTCAGTAATGACGTATCGGGCATGTAAAATCAGCTTCTGAAAATCCAGGTATCCAATGGGTTCGCAGAGGATCAGGTTTTTGTTCTGAGATACCTGTTCGTACATCCCAAATTCCTTGAATCGGTTGAGGGTGCGGGGGTGTACCGGAAACACAATGCTCAGATCCTGGCTGAGTTCAGTAATGATGGCTAACAGCTTTCCGAGTCCTTCGGCGGTATCTACGTTGCCGGGGCGGTGCATGGTCATTAAGGCATACTGCTGGGGTTGCAGATTGAGGGTTTTCAGAATGTGGGAGGCCTGAATCTGCGCATCACTGGCTACTAGGGTATCAATCATGGTATTGCCTACGAAGTGTACATGCGCAGCGTCCTTTCCTTCTTTAGCTAGGTTATCGAGTCCGCTTTGTTCAGTTACGAAGAAAATATCGGTAATAGCATCAGTCAGAATGCGGTTGATTTCTTCGGGCATATCACGGTCAAAGCTTCGTAAGCCGCTTTCTATGTGTGCCAATGGGGTCTGGGTTTTATTGGCAACCAAGGCTGCGGCTAGTGTAGACGTTACATCTCCAACTACCAGCATCAGATCAGGTTTGTAATCCAATACTACTTTTTCAATACCCTGCATAATCTGAGCCATCTGTGTGATCACCGTTGTGGTATCAGCTTGGATGCGGTAGTCGGGCTGGGGTAGGTGTAGTTCTTCAAAAAAGACATCACTCATATTATGGTTGTAGTGTTGTCCAGTATGCAACAGCTTGTGTGTCAGGTGAGGATACTGCTGAACCACACGGTTAAACTGTGTAATTTTGATGATATTAGGCCGTGTGCCTACGATAGTGAGAAGTTTCTTTGACATGAAAAGGTTTCTGGTTGAAAGGTTATAGGTTCTAAGCTGGACTTTCGGCATTTGAAAAAGCTCAGTGTGTTCAACGAGTCTGTTTGTAGGTAATGGGGTGAATAGTTTTTGAATTTCAGGTATAAAAGCAGCTATTCAAAAACTAAAAACAGGCATCATAGCACACAAATAAACTCTTGTAACCAGTTTTTAAATTCCGAAAGTCTAGGTAATTGACAGGTAGAAATATGTTTGGTTAACTAGTGGAGCTGTCAGGTCTTTTTAATGTATAACCTACAATCTACTAATCTGCAATTTTCCAACCTGTTAAAACTTTTTATCTATCTGGCAAACCGTCTTTTGGCAAAACGGAATGGACTTTTAACAAACCGTAGTAGTTTTTTCCAGAATGATTTTGATTGTTCGTCATCAAAATACCCGTACCCGTATCCGTACCCATAGCCGTATCCATAACCATATGCCCCAATACTCCGGAAATCGTTGAGTACAATGGCTAGGTTTTTGGCTGTTTTTTCGTAATACAGTTTATTGATGGTTTCCAAAAATACTTTTTTCGACTTTTTTTGACGGATCAGGTAAATATTTACATCTGAAAACTTCATGGCAATCAGGGCATCTGTAACCAGGCCAATCGGAGGGGTGTCAATGAGTATATAGTCGTAGGTCTGCTTGAGTTCGTTGATGAGTTTGGCCATATTCTCACCCATGATTAGCTCAGAAGGGTTGGGTGGAATGGCTCCAGCAGGCAACAAATGCAGGTTTTCGATGGGTGTATGAAAAACAATCTCTTCCCATTTGGCTTTACCAATCAACACCTGCGAAATTCCCTTGTTGGTAGTCAGGTTAAACTCATTCTGAAGCTTGGGGCGCCGCATGTCCAGTCCGATCATGATTACTTTTTTATCTGAAAGAGCCAGAATAGCCCCCATATTCATCGTAAAGAAGGTTTTTCCTTCGCCACTGATGGTAGAAGTAATCAGTACTACCTTATGATCTGTTTGGCTGGCCAGGTACTGAAGGTTAGTACGAATAGACCGGAACGACTCGGCTAGTACCGACTTAGGCTTTTCGATGACACTCAGGTTAGATTTGGTACGTGAGTTATGGCTGACAGTACCCAGAATAGGCACACGGGTGGATTTTTCTACATCTTCACGTTCGTTGATGCTCGTATTGAGCATGATTTTACCAAAAATAATGGTGATAGAAACCAGCAGTGCCAGAAAGCTACCAATAATATAACTCATGGTAGATTTGGGTCGGACTGGTCTCGAAGGCCACGAGGCATAATCCAATATTACCACATCAGATACAGTGGCTTCTTTGGCTATGGTATAGTTTTCACGTTTGGATAACAGCTCCTGATAGGTCAGAGCTACGGAGTTATTTCTACGATCAATGCTGTTTTTTTCACGCTCGGTGGTTGGTATTTGTTGGAGGTTTGTTTCGTAGCGGTTCAGGGTCTGGGTAATGGTACGCAGATTGGTGCGCAGGGCTTCCCGATAACTGCCGATACTTTCATATAAGCTATTGGAAATCAGGAGAATTTGTTGGTCTAATCGTTTCACATCTGGATGTTCGGGTGTGACCAGGGCTATTTTGGTCTGCCGTATATTTTTCAATTCATTGAGTTTACTGATGGTCATCGTAAACCGATTGTCCTGAGTGCCCAGATTAGAGGTCGAAATGGTACTAGGATCTTTCCCATGGCGGACGGCAACTTCCAGTGAGTCTAGTGAACGTAATTGCAGCTCTAGTTCGTTGCGACGTTCTTCGTAGGCTGAAAACCTGCCTAGTGAAAAATCAGGTGTCAGGTTCATAATACCTGTATTACGCTTGAATTTCTCAATTTCATGTTCCGACTTAATGAGAGAATCTTCGAGAACTTTCAGCCGTTCATTAATGACTTTCAGGGTATTGCTAGTTGTTTTGGCTTTTTCGGCAATGGAACGTTTCTGATAGGCTTCGATCAGGGCATTGACAAAGTCCATGGCTCGTTCGGATACATTGTCTTGGCAGGAAATATCCAGAATGAAGTTTTCTTCATTATCCCGGGCAATGTCTATACTACCCACAAAGCGGTTTACTACATTGGAGTGGTTATGAAAAACAAAATAGTAAAGGATATTGGGAAGGATTTGATTATCAGTGGGATACAGGGTGTTTTTTTCAAGTGTGAAAGTGCCAAAGGGATTGGTGATTTTTTTTCCAAACTCATATTGTGTAAGTATCTCTTTGTCTCCATCCATGTACCCGAGCTTGAAGTGGGTAGAGTCTGTAAACCAGACATTGAGCCGGGTTTCAGGAACTAGAATCGTATCTACTTTTACAATGAAAGGCGTACTTTTATAGAGTTCAAAGGCTTTGAAACGGCCTTCTGTAAAATAGGAAATGTCCACAAAGTCCATCAGATCCACGGCACGTTCGACCATGTTCTGTGACTTCATGATTTCAATTTCTGTATAGATATTTTTCTTGGAACGCAACATGCCTGGATTCAGCTCATCTAGGTAGATGGCATCAGCTCCCATAGACTGTGAACTTTCATCTTTGACGATGATTGAACCAGTTGACACGTACTCAGCCTCAGTGTAGCGGTTATATAAATGGGCAATACCTAGACCTAGACTCAGACAAATCAGCACCAGCCACCAATGGGTTATCAGTACTCCGATAATGCGTTTAAAATCAATATCCTGGTTTTCTAATGTATGAGGTGCTTCCTGATGCATGCAGATAAATGAAACAAAATCCTGTTGGATTGTAGGTTGTAAAGTTTAATGGTTCAAGTAAACAGCTATCATGCATATACATGCGTTTCTTTTCAGGGATGATAGGTCTGCGTTCTTGTACATAGTTATGATTGGTCTTCTTTTTAGTTATTCTTACGTATGCTGAATGTACGCAGCTTATACAAAGTTATCTATTAATCAGGTTTATACTACTGATAATCAACAAAGGAATACTAATGACAGTACTGATCAGGCCGATGGTCTGGCTGGCCGTACTGAATTGTTTGCGACGCAGGGGATCTATTACGACTACATCATTGGGATGTAGTCGCGTCAGAATGGGAGATATGGCTCCTGTCTCTGTCAGATTAATCCGATACGTTTGTGTAGTTTTATTCAGCCGATCGGTACGGACAATTCGTACATTCTGTAAATTGGCATATTCCGTCAGTCCACCAGCCTTGGACAAGGCCTCTGTTAGGGTCATATACTCATTTTCTGCCCGTATCATTCCCTGTGTACGTACTTCGCCCAAGACAGTTACCGTATAACTCAGAATTTTTACGGTGATGGTGAGGTTATTGGCTGTATTTACGATGTATCGGGACAAGGCATGGCGGATAGTGTCAGCTGCTTGTGACAGCGAAATGCCTGCCAGGTGTATCTTTCGGGCGTATAAAAGCTCAATATCCCCATTTTTATCCACCAGTAAACCATACGTATATGGCCCTGATGTAAGGGATGTACCTCCAGCTCCCATAGAAGGCATAGGGGTGTTAAATGTTTCTGCGATATTTTTTCCTTGCTCGTCTGTCAGGCCTTGTATCTGTAGAGAAAGGACATCAAAGGGGGCAATAATAAATTCATAATCCTCGTTGGCATAGGGTATATCTTTCTGTTCATTCTCCTTTTTCTGGAAATAGACAATTTTTTTTTGGGGAATACACCCTGTAGCAAGGCACCAGAGAAGTAAAAAAAGAATAAAATTCTGTTTAGTCATATACTAAGTCAATCTAAGCCAGGCTGGCCAACCCTGCAAACTATATAAAGTTATCCCGACAAATTTATAACAAAAAAATAATTCTAAGCTATGCGTTTTGCGAAATAGAAGTAAATCACTCACTTTTGTTTTTTCTTATAGCTGTTTTTCTTGGAAAAAGATGATTTTTTCGAAGATACACACCCTCAACCCCCCCAAACTTGTATGTCAGGTACTCGAACAGAACTTTCTACCCTAGGCGAATTTGGTCTGATTGACCGCATCACTAGAAATTTTTCGATCCATAATCCCGAATCTGTCAAAGGAATCGGTGACGATGCCGCTGTTATAGATACCAACGCCGATACCTATACACTTATTTCCACAGATATGCTCTTGGAAGGAATTCATTTTGACCTGAGCTACATGCCACTCCAGCATCTGGGCTATAAAGCTGTGGCTGTCAATGTATCCGATATTGCCGCTATGTATGGCATTCCCAAGCAAATTACCATAAGCCTGGCTCTAAGCAACCGGTTTTCTGTGGAGTCAGTAGAAGGTTTGTATGAAGGCATTCTGGCAGCTTGTGAAGAGTATAATGTAGACTTGGTTGGTGGAGATACGACGGCTTCACGTTCGGGACTGGTGATTTCGGTCTCAGTGTTGGGTATTACTGAAAAAAATAAAATTGCCTACCGCAACACTGCTCAGCCAAATGATATTGTATGTGTGTCTGGTGACCTGGGTGGGGCTTATATGGGACTACAGATACTGGAACGAGAAAAACAAGCCTTTCTGCAAAGCCCAGACATGCAGCCTGAACTAGAAGGTAAAGAATATATTTTGCAGCGGCAATTGCGACCGATAGCCCGTATGGATATTATACATGAGTTACGTGAACTGAACATTGTGCCTACGTCTATGATTGATATTTCGGACGGACTGGCTTCGGACATGCTGCACATTTGTCGCCAATCAGGCGTGGGTGTGGCTTTGTTTGAAGAACACCTACCCATTGATGCCCAAACCTACGATACAGCCGTAGAGATGCACTTAGACCCATCTACTTGTGCCTTGAATGGGGGCGAAGACTATGAACTACTGTTTACCATACGCCAAGAAGACTTTGAAAAAGTAAAAAACCATGCCGATATTTTCTTTATTGGCTACATACACGAAGCAGCTAAAGGCACAGACCTAGTTACTAAAGCGGGCAGCCGGATTCCGTTACAGGCACAGGGATGGGTACATTTCTAAGCATACAGAATTATTTCTTTTTACACAGATCTGTTAAAAGTTTTGGCTCTTCCGACTTTTTAGCACAAAGGAGTATTTAAGTTGAATAATGTATTTTTAAATATTTGATTAACAGGTGTTTATGATAATTCAAGAATTAAAATCCTGTTTTTGCGGTAAAAAGTCGGAAGAGCCAAGGTTTTTAATTGTTTTTTTGTTGATAGTCAATGTGTTATAGTTTCTTGTGGGCAGTAGCTGACAAAACTCCTCCCGTTTTTCATGGGAGGAGTTTTTTATAAAGCAAGGGGTTTTACATGTGCCCTTTTCTAGTAATGGAGGCAGTCTATCTTTTCTAGTTATCTTTGACAATGGTATACGTTTTTATAAAATTGCCTCTTTGAATGATTACCTGATACATTCCTGAAGATAAATTCCCTAAACCTATACCGAGTGGATGTATTGGGTTAGGATCAACTATTTTTTCAAATACTTTTCGCCCCATTATATCCATAATAGCCACTTGGATTGGGAATTTGTTGGATGTATTTTTATAATTTATGTATAGTTCTTCCTTAACAGGATTGGGGTAAAGTATCATTTCTTCTGCTTCTTCTACAGATTTTGACATCATTTCAGCTATAGCTAACTTGTTGGTTGAGAGCAGCATGCGAGCAGAGGGATTGGTACCGTAAATTTCCAGAGCCGAAATGCTAGGTCTGTTAGCAGAAGCTGCCATTTCCAATGTTAGATAACCATCCCGAACGTCTATATTTTCAAAGGTCAGGATAATATTCTGATGAGAAGGATTTGCACCGAGTCCCTCCAAATGCATATCGAAATTATCTTTTCTCAACACACCTTCCACCACAATATCAAAGACTCGTTTGCCTGCCCCGGCTGATCCTCCGCCGTATCCAAACCAGAGTTCGGCATGATGTGTGACCAATGTATATCTTCCGTTAGGGACGGGAATGTTGAAAGTAAGTCCTCCCAAATCGGTCGTACTGACACGTTCATGTTTATAGATGCCTGAGAATTGGGTATTTTCCGAAGTAGTCGAAACCGAAAAGTAAGACGGAAACAGATTGTCGGCTTGAAACGTTTTGTCGTTCAGTTGAATAGTTTCTGATGAACCTGTATTGAGATAAATTGGCGAAAAAATTACGTTCACAGTTACCTCATCAGAAGTTGTGTAGTTTTCCTCATCCATCACCGTGAGGCGGAAGGTGTATAGCCCTTGTACCAAATCTGAAACGTGTACCATTGGGGTTTCTGCGTGGGTAAGTGTAGCAGTAGCTGGTCCGCTTATCTGGGTCCATGCCCATCCAACTATGCTCCCGTCTGGGTTAGAGGCTGTGCCGCTCAAAATAGTTTGATTGGTTGGTAATGTAAGTGCTACATCCAAACCAGCATGTACAGTAGTTGTAGGTTCACGTTCAAAAGCTCCAATATCTTTCCTTCCAATGGTCGCAACGCCTCTGGCATCCGTAGTTGGGGTTAGTTCAAAAGATCCTCCGGCATTAATGGCAGGACTTCTGGGTAATAAGGCCCTCGTAAAAACAGGGCCGCCGTTGTCTTGAAGAGGCCCCAATAAGGGGTCAACAAATGTAATTCCTTTGGTACAGGCTACGTCATTAGGATGAGACCCCAAGACAGGATATTGTATATTATTTGATCCGGTATCTGTCTTATAACAACTCATACTAGCTCCACCTTCGTTGGTGACTGTATTGTACGCAATAATAGTATTGTTCATGTGTATGGGGTTATTTCTGAAAATAGCACCAGCAGCAAATGCTTTGTTGTTAGCAATGGTACAATTCATAATTTCAAGACCGTCCATGAAGTTAGCAATTGCTCCTCCAAAATATGCCTCATTGTCAACGATGGTACAATTAATAAGGCGTATGGTTGGATGAATAATTGGTTCGTCGCTAGCTCCGCTAATATATAGTCCTCCTCCCATCTCATTTATTGCTTGGTTACCTGCTGTTTTGTTGCCTGCTATCAAACAATCTTTGATGATTACCTGCACATTGTTGGGGACGGTGTTGTTCACTCCTTCCGATTCGGTGTCTAAGTATATACCCGCACCATAAAATTTTCCTCTGTTGTTGACGATCGAACATCGTTCTATTTGTATACTATTGTTATTATACCCGTATAAATAAATAGCCCCTCCAGCATTCGATTCACCGTTTATGTTTGCCTCGTTTTCTTCAAATTTTGAATCCTTTATAGTAATCGTACCATTTCCTACATCAATACGTCCTCCATCCGTAAAAATGGCTCCTCCTGAGCTTTCATCTGTGGGTGCCGTCGTTTTATTGTGTTTGAACAAACAGTTTTCAATAGTTAAATCGGACAGTACACTGTATGTAGCTCCACCCAGATTGTACGCTTGGTTTTCCAGGAACTCCGTGTTGGTAAGAGTGACAGTACCATAAATATTAGAATAAATGGCCCCTCCATATTTTACCAAACTTGTATTATGGATAAACTTGCATCCGTTTGTGGACAAAGTTGAGGCATATTGTACATAGACGGCTCCCCCTCCTGAGTGGTCACATCTTCCATTTTCAACGGTCAGGTTATTAAGTGTCAATGAGGCATTTTTACCAACAAAAAATATCCTAAAATTAGGTGCAGAATCTATTCTGCGAATAGTTGCATGGTTTCCATGGATGATTAAAGTCTTAGCTTCGCCAGTGGCAGGAAGTCCCAATGCGCCAAACTCAAAGCCATCATAAAAAGCAAGCTCGGCAACAGTTGATAACTCATAGGTGCCTCCTACAGCCAAATGAATGGTATTAGTGACATCATTATTGGATTTCGCTATTTCCATAACACTAATCAGCCCAGATACATCGCCATCGGCAATGGTGAATACTGCGGCTCGTACAGGTACGCTTATCATACATACAAGTGTAACTAACAACACTGTTAATTTTTTTTTCATAACATTAAAAAATAAGTGGATATAGGTATATAATAGACTAGTTAGAAACTCGCTGGGATACGGAGGCATATCGATCAAAGTTTGGAGACTCTAATCTACTGCTAAAGTCTCAGTGTGTTTTTTTTATTGATTATCAGGTGTTTATAGAAAAAATAGAAATTTTATAGGTAAACAATGTGCTATTCTTGGAATATCAACCTTGATCTGTATAAGAAAATATAGAAAGTAAATGTAACATAGTCTATAAGCCAAATTATATGCACAAATTGCTGATTATCAATAGAAAGTAGCTCTAAATAAATAGCTAAAGTCAAGCTGAGGAGTTATCGAATATTGAAATCACTATAAATTTGTGTAAAGTTTGTATAACAAACTCGGAAAATGAGTATATCTCACGAATGGTTGATTATTCGCCCCGATTTATTTAGCAATTGATTGTGAACACTACTTAACGTGCATGGGGGTATTACATCCGCCCAAACATTGAGGTACTCCCCAATTGTTGGATAGAAAAAGGAGGAAATTAAATCAATTAGCGTATCGTATTGCCTAATGAAAAAAGAATATAAAAAAACATTTTCCCCACAGAGAGAGCCGTTATTTTCAAAACAAGAATCTGGGCCACATGTCAAGTCGCAATATGAGATTGCCTATCGGTTTTTGTAGGGTTGAATCATGTTTAAGGGCATATTTGGGGATTTTATTTGGTGTTACTTCTTAATCAGATAGAAAAATTCTACGTGACTGAGAAAGAAATTCTGTAAACCAATATTTTTATTTCAGGGTATGTTCATGAAAAATTGGCTGTGTATCAAAATGTATGATGAAAAAAAGGCATCCTTTTTGTTTTCAAGCCTCTTTCCTGTCTTCCCGCAGGGATCTTCGCACAAATACAGCGGCCGTGGTATTTGTGCGAAGATCCCTGCGGGAGGACAAAACAATAGTTTCATATGTAAGCTATTGATAATCAGACTTTACATCTATCATACATTTTGACACACAACCGAAAAATTTATTAGTTCAAAGCAGTGGACAAATTGTAAAAACAGTCCGTCATTGCGAGCTTGCCAAGCAATCCCCTAGGTACAGGCTCGGTAAAAGGGTCTTTACTCACAGGCTCGGCAATAAGGCTATGAGCCACTGAAGCCGAGCCTGTGGTCTGAGCAGATTGCTTCGCAAGTTCGCAATGACGTGAATAAATGCCCTATATTTTTTATGAAAAAGCCCTGATTTTTACTTAAAAACGCTTGGTTTATACACAAAAGTTAGAATACATATTTTATATATAAGTACTTTAAAGCCAAATTTATTTTTAGCCAAGTAAAATTCTAAGACGTGCTCTTAGGAAGCCATAGACGTTTTATGACTAACCATAGCACCAAGATACCTAGTAACCCAAGGAAAATGAAAAGGTAAGTGATTTTATTTGTTCCAGTATCTGTCATAGGTGAGGGGTCGCCGAGTTGAATGAAGGCTGCCCAGAAAAACGGATGCATATGGTGCGACCGGCTTTGTTGCAGATATTCTAGCTTGGCCATTCTCAGAGCCTCGTCTTTTGGAAGCTGACGGCTTAGATGTTCATAAAAAAGTTTCATGATAGCCGCTGTAGAACAGTCGTCTACTGACCATAGACTCATAACCAGGCTGGGAGCTCCTGCATAGGCAAAAGCTCGTGAAAGACTCATCAGTCCCTCACCCGTGACAGATTTTCCGATACCACTATTACAGGCACTAAGTACTACCAGATGGGCGTGTAAAGGCTGATGGTAGAGTTCCGAAGCGGTAAGAGAACCATTAGAAAAAAACAGTCGACTCATCATAGGTTGTTGCTCATCCAGACAGGCATGTGTGGCCAGATGGAGAATACGGTATTGGGAAGCTTCGGTCAAAAATTGTTCTTTGCTTGCCTGTCGGTTCACAAAAGCCTCTCCTTGCAGCAATTGACTGATGTCTGTTACTTCTGCTTGTGTACATCTCAGCTCGGACAATTTTCCATTGACACATGTACCTACATTCATGGATGAGGAGGCATGGTGAAACGAAGGCGCAAAACCTGCAAACGTTTTGAGCGGGGTATTTGACTTGGGGTGTTGTTGGATACGGTCGAAGAGCAGCCAGTAGGCCGAAAAACCATACGAAACAGTACTGTGCTGAATTAGATAAGATAGATTGGCCGGACTGTAATTGGTCGTAGTGGTGTTATGGGGAGGCTTTACCAGTAAGGCTTCAAATGGAATATAGCCAAGTAGATCAGAGGGAAGGATAATCAAATGGCTATTTTCTAGCAAAGCTGAGGGAAGCACAGGGGCAACCAGTGTCTGAAACAATGCATAGGCATCCGTAGTATAGTGGACAAAGGCAGAATCAGTACTGTTGAAGATAGAGGATAATGAAAACGACTTCCGAAACCGTTGGAAGGTAGCCAGAAAACGGGCATTTTTCACAATCCGATGTACAGACAGGCCGCCAGCATGTACTCCAATACAGAACAGACTCTTTTCACCAACAAAGTAGGTCAGCAAAGAGGTGCGTTTGTTCGATAGCAGTTGTGCTCGGATGATTGCCAAGGTTACAGGTTGATAGTTGTATTTCAACTGATAATACTTGGGATAGTTGTGCTCAAAGACTGTCACTAGTGAATCGTGCTGTTTGCGTATCAAAAACAAGTGGTTTTGCCAATCCTGCATCTTTTGGCTATCTTGCCGAGGACGAATTTCTTCTTCAGTGAGCTTACGTTGATAAAAGCTTTTATCCCGTATTAAGGCCTGTTCTAGTCGGAGTAAGGGGATTGGGATAAGGGCTTCTTCTTTGAGGCTGTGTTCCCGCAGGGCATCCAGCAGTAGAATGGCTTTGTTTTTTTCTGAATATAGAAAAATAGTTTCTAGGTATTGTACTTGCCTAGTTTGTTGATAGAGGGCATAGGCTACTTCTGTTGCTTTTTCATAGATGGGAGTAGCTATTTTAGCCAAATGTATTTTGGAGTCTTCAGCCTGTGAGGAAAGGCGGAGAATGTCAATGACTTGGGTAGCATACTCGTACAGGCGAAGGGCCTGAATGAGTCCTTCTTTTTTGTTTTGGGTCGTCAATGCCTCAGCTTTGAGCTGCAGGGTGGTCAGTAAGGCAACTTTGGCGTTCACTCGTTCGAGCAATATTTTCTTTCGAAATACTTCTTCATTGTGTCCGGCTGTTAGTATGTCTAGAGCTTGGTCATAACAACGAATGGCTGCTTGTGGCTTATTAGCCGCCAGATATATTTGTCCATAGTGTGTGTATATTTTTCCAAGTAAAGGATGCCGGGGACTGTTTTGTGTAGTGGCTATTTGTACGGCCTTTTTGATGGCTACTAATGCCTGTGTATAGGATTTTTGCTGTAGATACACTGCCGACAAGTTCTGAAAACTATGTGCATTATTGAGTTGGTACTGGGTAATACGTTGCAAAAAGTAACGGGCAGAGTCTAGGACATTGGTTTTTACATAACAAGTGACCAATGTATTGAGGCATGCAGATAATTTGCTCTTGACTAGGGATAGGTCGTTTTTCTGGGCCAACTGCCAGCCTTTCCGCAAGGAAGCAATGGCCTCAGGGTAATTTTCTTGACTTAACCAATAAAGACCTATATTGGTATATACGTCTATCAGATTCTGGTGTTGTTTATTTTTATGTAGGTAGAGTTGTTGGGCTTGTTGAAAAAAAGCATAGGCATTGTCCCAATCACCTTTTTCGTTATAGAGCAAGCCAATCAGATTGTATTCATTGGCTAGGGCAACTGTATCCTGCCTGGGGGTTTTTACATGGAAATCCAATGCCATTAATGCATTTTGTAACCCTCGTTCAAAGTTTCCAGTTTGCTGGTATAAAACGCCATATAACTGAAAGATAGTAGAAAAAGTATCGTTATCGGATGGTAATTTTTGCTTGGCTAGGGTAAGTGCTTGTTTTAAAGAGGCTTCCATATTCTTGAACTGCCCCATGTAGTAATAACAAGCGGCCAGTCCGATGGTACAAGCAACGTGTTGGGATGGGTTGGATAGGGCTGCAAAAAGATCTTTTGCTTCACGCAGATAATAAAGGGCACTATCGGGTTTGGCAAGGGCAAAAAATGCATCTCCTTTGCCTTTCCAAGCTTCGGCCCGTTCCGGGTTGGTTTTGGGCAAGTATTGGCGGGCATAAGTAACAGCCTGTGAGGCTGCCTGCAAACGTTGGGTAGGCTGATTGAGGTAATAATAGGAGTCGGCCAATCGGTTGTGGCAAAATACAACCTTTTCCCAATCTTTCTGAGCTTGGTAGTTGGTTTGACATTGTTTAAACAAGATAATTGCCCGGGCAAAATCTTCTTGATCAAAAGCAGATTTTGCCCGGGCAAAGCTTGTTGAAATAATATTAGAAGCTGCATGTTTGCTAGGCTGAGCTATTACTTTTATAGTCATCAGCTCAAGCAATAGAATGACTATCTGTATACATGCAGTCTTCACAGTTTAGGTTAGATTTTGAAAAGAAAGGAAGAATTGTTGGGTGTAAGGATCTACCATCACTGCCCGGCTGGGGTAGAAAGAAAAAAGATAGGTATCGTCTTCTGGTATACTAATATCATAATCCAAGTATACATCTACCCAAAACTCGTCATTAATACTCAGGTTTGGAATATTGACATCTACAAAATCTTGGCCTGTAAATGGAATGTAGATAGGGGTAGAAAGATCCGAAGGTTTTAAAATGATGTGAGTAATACCAACATTAATAAAAGAAGTTGAGACTTGTAGAAGATTGACAGGTTCTGAATTGTCAACTAGAGTCCGCATGGTCGCATGTCCTGCAACAGAAATCGTATATTGTCCGTTGCCTATAGGTCTTGTTGCGATTTTCGACTGGTCTTTGTTCGCAGATTGAGAAGCATTCATGGAATTACATGGGTTAAAGTACAATGAATAATCAATACATTAAAGATTTACTTTGTACGAATAGGTTGTAAGCCAGTTACTTGTGTCAATTTGCTAATCTTATATAATTGTCATCAATAAGACATAAGTATTTTTTGTTCTGGGCATTACATTATATAGACTTTCCTACAATGTATTAGAATTGACTTCTGTTTAAAATCAATGTTTGTGACATTTTTTATTGAAAAAGTACAAAATTTTATTCCAAGACGTTGCAGCAAGGTTATGCTGTTGCAAAAATGTAAATAAAATGATTAAATACTAGCTAGTATAAAAAAAAATATGATTCTAATGGGATTTGTGTGGTACATCAAGGTAATTTAGCATATATATGTATGCTGAATGTCAGTGTGTTATATGTATGGGTGGTGGTAAATCTTTTTACAAAAGCTGACTACACAAATAGACAGGAATTATGTATTTTTGCAGATAAATAGCTATGACCACCCAAACGATGAGAGCAAAGTACGTCAACCCATTTACCGATTTTGGTTTTAAAAAAATCTTTGGTGAAGAAGCCAGTAAACCATTATTGATTGATTTTCTGAATAGTTTGTTACCCACTGAAAACCGTATTAAAACGCTGTCTTTCAAGAATCCTGAACAACTTGGGGCAAGTGAGGCCGATCGAAAAGCTATTTATGATATTTATTGTGAAAGTGAAAAAGGTGAAAAGTTTATTGTAGAGCTGCAAAAAGCCAAACAGAATTACTTTCGTGAACGAACCATTTATTATTCTACCTTTCCAATCCGGGAACAAGCTGAGAAAGGGGAGTGGAATTATAACTTGAAAGCTGTCTTTTGTATTGGCATTCTGGACTTTGTCTTTGATGACGAAGACGAAGCCGAAGCCGAACGCAAAGAAGTGGTGCATGTAGTGAAACTGAAAAATGGTCATAACAAAGTGTTTTACGACAAACTGACCTATATTTACCTGGAAATGCCCAACTTCCACAAGACTGAGTCTGAGCTAGAAACCCGCCTCGATCAGTGGTTGTATTTTCTGAAATATCTGGAAGACTTTCAAAGTATTCCGCACCTGTTTCAAGAAGAAGCTATTTTTACCCAAGCTTTTGAAACGGCGGCTTTAGCCAAACTGAGTCCAGAAGAGATGGACAGCTATGAGTATAGCTTGAAAGTATTCCGCGATCTGAAAAATGTGATGGATTATGCCATAGAAACAGCCGTAAAGGAAGCTGTCGAAACAGCCGTAAAGGAAGCTGTCGAAACAGCCGTAAAGGAAGCAGAAGAAAAAACAAAGGAAGCTGTCGAAACAGCCGTGAAGGAAGCAGAAGAAAAAGCAAAGGAAGCTGTCGAAACAGCCGTAAAAGAGGCAGAAGAAAAAGCAAAAGAAGCTGTTGAAACGGCCGTAAAAGAGGCAGAAGAAAAAGCAAAAGAGGCTGTCGAAACAGCAGTGAAGGAAGTTGAAGAAAAAGCAAAGGACGCCGTTGAAATGGCAATGAAAGAGGCAGAAGAAAAGGCTCAAAATGATATGAAAAAAGTAGCAAAGTCATTAAAAGACAACGCAATAGAGATTTCCATTATCATGGCCACGACCGGACTTTCGTCTGAAGAAATAGAAAAACTATGATGGGTCATTCAGGTGTTTTCCAAGCATAAGCAGAACAATAAAAAACGACTACCCAAGCTGGATAGTCGTTTTGGCTACTTTCTCTATAGTCATTTTAAACGCAGTTTCTTTACTACTCAGAAGGTTCCCGTGGCAATCTGTAAATCGGTCAGGGCTAGGCGGTAGCTGAGTTGGGCGGCAAATAGGTCGGTTTCGGCTTTGGCAAGGGTAGCTTGGGCAGAAAGTAAGTCGGCCTTGAGATTGAGTCCGGCTTTTTGTCTATCTTCCTGAATCTTGTATTCCTCCTTGCGATAGTTTACCACTTTTTGGGCTACCTGCAGTAACTCGGTAGACTGTTTTACTTTCCGATACGCCTTTTCCACATCTGTTTGCACCTGTTCACGGGTATTGGCTATGTTTTCTTCAGCCTGTTTTTGTAGGAATGTACGTTGGCGGTGGGTAAATCGGTTGGCAGTCAAGTCCTGAATATTCCAGCGAAATGAAATACCAGCAAATCCATTGCCTGCGGGAAACAGCAGATTCCCTTTTTGATAAGTATAACCTCCAATCAGTCCCAGGTCAGGCAGGTTGCTGAAGCGGGATGCTTGTACACCCAGATCGGTTTTGGTTTTGGTCAGGGTAGCTATTTTGATGTCTGTATTGGACGAGGCAGCCTGTGTCTGATACTGCTCCAGCGACTGATTGGCCAAGGCATCTGCTGTCAGTGAAATAGGCTCCAGTTCGAAGGTTTCCACAGACGTTTGTCCGGTGAGACGTTTTAGGTCGGCGGTGTAGTCTTCCATTTGGTTACTGATTTTCAGTAGATTTTGTTCTTCGTCAGCTACATTGGCCAGCAGCCCTACTTTGCTTGCCTGTATGGTTTTGCCAGACTGCAAGGCACTTTCTACGTCGTAGAGTTTGGCTTTGGCTACTTCGAGTTTCAGGCTGGCTTCTTCTTTTTGTTTCTGGGCAATCAATAAACCAAAATACACTTTCTCTACGGCCTGTTTTACTTGTAGCGTAGCTTTGGCTTTTTCCTGCTCGGCAATCTGTACATCGGTTTTGCTGACCTGCATGCCCGTGTTGATTTTTCCAAACTGACTGATAGGCTGATAAACCTGTAAGCCTACATTAAAGAGATGATGCTGACCTAGTTCAAACGTCTTGCTTTCACTGGGCAAGGCGATGGAATTTCCGTTCAGCGGCAAGGCTCCGAACGATCCTTGTGGAATCGTCAGACTGCCCAGGTTGGTATTGTATTGGTAGGTACTGGCTACAGTGACCGAAGGGTAAAATTTAACTTTGTCTTCGTTTACTTTCTGCTGTTTTTCACTGACTTGCAGGGTTTTGATGGTCAGCAGACGATTATTTTGCAGGGCCAGACTGGTTGCTTTTTCCAGCGTCAGTTTTTCGGTTTGCTGGGCAAATGCTACTTCTGTGTACAAGGCCATTCCTGTTAGAAGTACGGCAAAAGAAAAGGAAATGCGTATGTTTTTCATAAGACTACGAATGCAGAATAGAGAATGAAATGAGTTTTTTGGGCTGAGTTTTATGAATGCTCCAGTTGGGTAGCGGGTTCAGTGGATTGCATAATGTCTTTTTTATCGGATGGTTTGATAAATTGTACATACAATACCGGAACTACCAGCAGAGCCATGACCATTGAAAACAACACACCCATAGCAATGACACTGGCCAGTGGACTCCACATCGGCGAGCCAGAGGCTATCATCGGAATAACACCAATGGCAGCAGCACTGGCTGTCAGGAAGATGGGACGCAGACGACGTTTTCCAGCTTCTGCCGCAGCCGTAGGAATATCCATGCCTTTGCGCAGCAGTTCATTGGTATAGTCTACCAGAATGATGGCATTTCGAACCACAATACCTGACAGGCTGATCAGTCCGACAAAGGCTGTGAAACCAAAATTGTTGTGCGTTACTATCAGACCCAGAAAGGCTCCGAATAAACTCATCGGAATAGACAGCATCACAATAGCCGACTCTTTCAGGTTGCGAAACTGGAACAGCAGAATGAAGAAAATCAAAGCCAAGCTGATCAGCAACGCCCGTACCATCTGACTGAACGTACTTGCCTTGTTTTCCTGCTCACCCCCATATTCGATGCGGTATCCGGCTGGCAGAGACAGTTTTTGGATTTCAGGCTGTATCTTTTTCAGCAACTGAGACGGCAGTACATCTGTAGCAGTTTCACTTTGAATGGTAATGGTACGAATGCCATTGCGGTGCATGATGCGTCCGATGTGCCACTCAGGTTTCAGATCGGCAATCTGACGCAAAGGTACGCTGGAACCTGTCACTGGAGATGCCAGATACATGTTTTGCAGGTCATCAAAGTTCTGACGGTCTTCTTCGTCGAGTTGCATCACAATGTTGATGGGTGTATTGCCTTCGTACATCGTAGACACAGGGGCTCCGTTGAATCCTGCATATACTGTTTTGGCAATGCTTGTTGTGGAGAAGCCCAGCCGATTAGCTTCATTTTTGAGCTGAATATCAATTCCATAGTAATCCTGCATGAAGTCGGTACGTACTAGTCGGCTACCGGCTGTTTGCTGGACAATATCCTGAATCTGGGCACCTATTTTCTTCAGCGTGGTCAGATCTTCACCCACCAGCCGTACTTCTACTGGAGCTTTGGTGGGTGCCCCTTGCTGCATCAGGCGTACTTGTGGCGTACCTTCTGGCACTAGTGCATTGACTTTCTTGCCAAGTTCGGTTACCAGTTCTTCTGCCTCTTTTTCGTCATGGGTATTGACCAGAATTTGGGCATAGTTGCTTACTGGAATTTCGGGCGAAAAGTTGTAGTAAAAACGGGGGGCACTGGTGCCGATAAAGGTAGCAAAAGCAGTGACACGACTATCGGCTTTTACTTCTTTTTCAAGCTTAAGAATGGCATTCTCGGTCTTTTCCAGTTTGGTTCCGGTCGGCATCCAGAGTTCAACCACAAACTGGTTGCGTTCGGCTGCTGGGAAGAATTTCTGCTTCACACCCATAAACAACAACCCAGATGCCAGAATAGACACGATACTCGCTACAATAGTGATTTTGGGATGATTCATGCACCATACAATAGCCTGGTTGTACCCGTTTTGCATACTGTCTAGTAGGGAAAATTTCTTCTTTTTCGGGGTTTTTGCCTCTTCCCCTTCTTCAGTATGACTGGCACTATGGTCATGCAATCCTTTTTTGATGAATGTATAACACAGCAGTGGTGTCAGCACCATGGCCACAATAAACGAAGCTATCAGGGCAATGGAAACGGTAATGGGCAGGGCCACAATAAATTCACCTACCGAACCTGTCAGAATAACCATAGGCATAAAAGCGGCAATGATCGTGATGGTAGCCGTTAGCACAGGCACTACCAGGTCACTGGCACTACGCCAGGCGGCTGTCCAGCGGTCTACACCTTCATCCAGCAGTTCTACATAATTGTCGGCAATGACAATGGCATCATCTACCACCATTCCGAGTACCACAATCAGGGCGGCCAGAGATACCTGATGCAACTCAATACCAAAGGCATGTAGCAGGGCAAAGGTTACAGCTACAGTCATGGGGATAGCCATGGCAGCAACCGCCGCAATGCGGAATGGCAGCAACAGAATTACCACAATGACTACAGACACAATAGCCAGAAAAAATTCGTGGATAAAGTGAGTGATGTTTTCGTCTACAATCTTAGGCTGATTGATGATCGTAGTCAGTTTCACTTCCGAAGGCAACAGGTGCGTCACTTCATCCAGTTTTTTGTTGACTTCTGCACCAAATTCGACAATGTTGTTTCCTTCATGCATTTGAATGGAGAGCATCATGGCTGGATGTCCATTCACAGACGTTTTGCTGGTTGGTTCCTGGTATTGGCGTTTCAGGTGAGCTATGTCGCCCAAACGTACCACTTCGCCTGTCCGGGATGTGCCAATAATCTGGCTGGCTATCTCAGTTTCAGTATTGTAATAGCCTGTGGTATAGAGAGGTACGCGTACCTGGTCTGTTTTTACATCTCCTGTCGGATTAATGGCATTCTGCGACTGTAACACTTGCATTACCTGCGTAAATTTAATGCCATACTGGGCCAGTTTTTCGGAGCTGGAGGTGACCACAATCTGTTCCTGCTGTTCGCCAATGCGTTTGATTTTGGATACAGCCTTGATGGTACGCAGGTTATCTTCCAGTTTTTGGGTATAGTCTCTGAGTTCTGAATAAGAAGCTTTTTCTGACTCAATGCCAATCACAACGGCTTCGGTATCCCCAAAATCCGAGTTAACGAGTGGTCCTCGTACGCCTTGGGGTAGTTCTAAGGCTTTGGTTACCAGCAGCTGGTGACGAAGTTTGCTCCAAAAAATGTCCGGATTTTTGACCGATTCTTCCAGTTCTACGTTAATCACCACTGCTCCATCACGGGTGGTCGAATAGGTTTTTTCTTTGCGTACTTCACCAAACTGAAACAGGTATTGTTCCAATTTTTTCGTAACCTGATCTTCTACCTGGGCCGAATTAGCTCCAGGATAGAAAGCTAGTACCAGACCTTGGCGAATGGTAATTTTCGGGTCTTCGCGGCGGGGCATGTGCAGCAGTGAATTTACCCCAATGGCAAATACCAGCAACAGGACAGAAAGCGTCACTTGTGGGTATTTCAGAGAAGATTTGACAAAGTTCATTTATATAATGTGTTAGTGTCGAAGAGATGAATACCTGCCTATCTGGAAGATAGATTTAATTGTTAAGTTATTGATTGTTAAGTTGTTGTTTCTTTTTTTTATTCAAAATAGGGTAAGCTGGATACTACTGAAAACCTGTTTTAAAACGAGATTTGGGTAGTTGTTTGTTACGCTAGCAATGATGTATAAGTACAAAGCAAGCCTTGAAAATGAGCAAAGAATGAGAGGTATGTTGTTTACGCATTGGCTAACTTGCTCATTGACCATTTTTAAAACATTAACCATTGAGCTATTTGACCATCAGCTATTTATTGGATAGTTATTGCAAAGCCGTCGTGCAGATTGTGTTGGCCGCCTACGACTACCCAGTCATCTTCCCGAAGCCCAGAGGTGATGACTATGTCATTTCCTACCATCGTGCCTAGCGTTACCTTACGTTTAAAGGCTTGATTTTTAGCTTTATCAGCTACAAATACATAGGCACTGTTGTCGATATCATGCAGGATTGCTTCGCCGGGCAGAGCCAGTAGCTGTTGGTGCACACCTGCTGCCAGCTTTACTTCGGCAGTCATGCCAGGGCGAATCAGTAACTGTGGATTGGCTAGTTCTATTTTGACAGTGAAGGCACGGGTAGTAGCCTCTGCTGCTGAACCTACTTCAGTTACTTTGCCTGTAAACGTACTGTCCAGTGCCGACACGTACACCCGTGCTTGCTGACCTATTTTTACATATTGAAGTTCAGATTCAGGAAGGGCTGCACTTACTTTCACTGTTCGAATATCGGATACGACAAACAAGGGCATACCTGAACCCACAATTTCACCTACTTCTGTTCCTTTTTTCAGCAATACTCCGCTAATGGGTGAAACCAGGCGGGTGTCAGACAAGTTCTTTGCCTGTAACCGATTCTGGGCAGCGGCTTGTTTGAGTCCGTTGGAAATCTTTGTAAAATCTCCTTCTGATACACTGCCACGTTCGTGCATGGTCTGGAGTCGGTTGTATTCGTCCTGCACTTGTGTCAGGCTGGCATCAGACATATCTTTGGCGATGCGGTAGTTTTCCGGCTCCAGACTGGATAACAACTGTCCTGCACCAATGGAAGAACCTTCAGGTATGGCTATGTAATTGATCTTTCCTGCAACCAAAAACCCCAGTTTAACAGTCTGATTACCTTCAATATTTCCACTGATAGAAATTTCATTGACGGTGGCACTGGAATGGGTCTGTTTGACGACCACTGGTATTGCAGGAGATGCCTGAGCTGTTTCAGCTGCGGTTTTCTTCTGCCCACAACCTGCAATATTCAGGGCTGTGGCAGTGAGAAGTATATAGGTTAGATTCTTTTTCATGTGTGTGCGTTAGTTTTTGAATGGTGCAACAAAATTCAAGATTTCAAATAGAGTTTCTTTTGACATTTATCAAAATGTGAGTTTTGTAGAAATATGTATATGAGAAATTCCGAGAAAAAGCAGACGTTCATGTACAAAGTCAACCATTTCATGGACTCCCCAGAGTATAAACTGAACCTGGTTACAACTATCCTCATTAATAATGATTTCGAGTTGTTCCTGTGTCAGAGCTTTGGTATCCGTACTATGTGTCATGTACATAGGATCGGACTGTGTGTAGTAATATACCTGAAGTTTCTGAGCAAATTGTTTTTCCAGATTCTCCAGCTCGGCAGTAAACAGCTGATCTGTAGGTTTATGGCTATATAGCAAGGTCAGATGTGTATAGTTTTCTACGCCTAACTGATAGGTAAGTAGTGGGAATATATCCCTAATGCCTTGACTATCAGTTACAAATACACAACGACAGGTTTGATGGGCCGCTCCTGCAGGTGTAGGTTCAGGGGTTTGATGTACATTCCCCTCGTTCATATGTTTCATCGCACGTATCATTTGTATTAAAATTTACAATACAAAGGTCTGCACTTGCAATGGGAATGCTTTTGATATATGTCAAAAAAAGAACAGACTTCTGGCTTCCAGCCTTACTTCCTTATACGGCTCAAGGTCTCTTGTGTAATACCCAGATACGATGCAATATGACCCAATGAAACCCTCCGAATCAGAGATGGATGATTTTCGATCAGGGCATTATATCGTTCCTGGGCACTTTGAAACTGAAAAGCAATGATTCGTTCGTTTGATTCAATCAGGAAATGGCGGAGTACATAGCTGGACATTCGTTCAAGTTCAGGATAAGCATGCAGGTATTTTTCAAATTCGGCATACGGAACTGAGTAAAGTACCGAGTCTTCAAGCAGCTCAACGGTATAAAAGCTAGGCTTTTGGTTAAAATAGCTGTCAATGATCGAATAAAAATGGTTTTCCTCTACAAACCGATACGTGATGTCTTTTCCAAGGCTATTGTAATAGAATACCCGCAACAGGCCACTTTCGATAAAATACAGATGTCGGCACATCATTCCCTGTTGTTGTAGTACATGACCTCGGCTGAGGTCTGCCTTCTTAAAGGCTTGACTGAGAACGGTTTTAGCCTCTTCTGAAAGACGCATGACTGTCTGTATAAACTGAACCGGATGCATACTAAACAATAAAACATAAAACTAAAAAGAACGCAACAAGATACAAATATTCAGCATTTTAGCTACCAGGCAGGATTGCTCATTAAAAAAAATATTTGCTTAATTTTGTCGGTTGTGTGTCAAAATATATGATGGCAAAAAAAACTATTTCTTGTCGCAAACCCATTTTTTATCCCTGTGCGTTGAAATAGGATTACCCCAAGAAATAAATTTATATGTAACTATCTGATAATCAATAAGTAAAGCTCTTTGTGCATTTTGAAGCATAACCCCCTTCCCATTCAGCAATAGTAGGGCCTCTGCGCAGATTCAGATCGGCAGTTTTGGTTTCTGTATGTAAGACGGAATTTCTAGAGATGAATAGGGGGGTATAGCAGGAAAAAATTTTAAAAAAATGTATGACTCAAAATAAGTGCCTATTCCAACAGAAATAAAAGGATTGAATCTAAAATATCTAGGACTTACACAACCTTCTCTACTTCAAGCCCTAATATCTTGACTTTCATGATAATAGAGTAAAGCCCGAATGTCAAGATTTTTACAAAAAAAATTTTGGGTTTATAATAAAATTTTAAGAAAAATATGGCAGCTTTATCAATAAATAATTTCTTAAGTTAGATAATCTGTAAATGAAAAGTGTCTGGATCATAACAATGTTTATACTACTCTATTCAAACACTATTCCGGCTCAGAGCTTTGATGTAGGAAGTTGGAATATCTTAAATTTGAAATATAATAGTAGTGATAAATGGAGTGTATTTGGTGAAGCACAATTACGTTCATTAAAATTTTATAGCAATTTTCATTACTACGAATATAAAGGTGGGGTTAATTATAAAATCTATAAAAATGTTACATTAATGATAGGCCTAGGAAGTTATCAAACGTATAAAGAAGGCGGTGATTTTGTTCTGCCAAAGAACAATGATGAATTTAGAATTTGGCCACAAATTATCTTATTTCAATCAGTTGGTAAACTAAAAATAGAACAACGGTACCGGACGGAATTAAGATTTACAAGCAGTGGTTACCGTAATCGTTTTAGATATAGGCTTGGGTTATCTTATCCTTTTGGCAAAGAAAGAAATGGGTACAAACCTTTTCAACTCAATGCAAGTAATGAAATCTTTTTCACTGATACGGAACCTTATTTCGAAAGAAACAGGTTGTTGTTTGCTTTCAATTACAAACCTTCAAAAGCTACGACTTTACAAATGGGTTATCTACATCAATTTGACTATAAAATAAATGATGAAACAGGTCGAGATTTTTTTCAAATAGGCTATTTTATTGAATTGTTCCGAAAAAAAGCATTAGACACAACTACTGATATAAAAGACAATTAAGCAGAAGTAAGTATTTAATTGAGTCTCTCTTTACTCCAGAACACTGATTTTATCCACTGAAAAGGGGCGAAACATACTAGCATAGGTCGTGTCTATGTCATTTTTTGCATCAGTAGTTGTTAATCCAATCAAATTTATCTTGAATGATTGTATCTTTTTCTTTTTTGATATAGGTAAGAAAAGAATCTGCCACGGGTGAATGTTTTTTGCCTGTAAGCCAGATCAGATTCCAGACAGACTGAATGGGGAAGCCCTGTACCGGAATAATTTGTAATTCTCTATTATTCAATTCGTTTTTAATGCCTATCAATGGCATAATAGAATACCCCAACCCAGCAATCACGGCCTGTTTGACGGCCTCGTTAGAAGTAAGTTCCATTTTCTTTCGAATAGGTAAGTGATTCTGCTCAATAAATCTTTCCATGATAAGCCTTGTACCTGAGCCTTGTTCCCTGTAAATCAAGGGCAAGGTCTCAAAAATGCTCCTATCATAAGATGTTTGCTTGAATTGATGTTTGGTGTCACCAATCAGAAATAACTTATTCTGTATCAGATCTATCTTGTCTATAGATAGTGTATCTGGCAAGACCGAAACCAATGAAAAATCTACCTCATTATTTTCCAGACTCTGAATCACCTTTGTTTTGTTGGTTACATCCATCAGCAGCTCCACACCTTCATTGGCTCGAATAAAATCTGACAAGAAATAGGGCATTACATATTTTCCAGTAGATACAATAGATAGCTTGAGCTTGCCCGTTAGCAGGCCTTTATAAGCCAGTGTTTTGTAGTTAATAGCATAGACCTCATTGAGAATATTTTCGGCAGCTATCATGATTTCCTTTCCAAAATCTGTGATAAAAAGCTTTCTGCCAATAACTTCTGTCAAAGGTATTTCAAACTGATCCTGAAAATTTCTTAGCTGGATAGATACCGCAGGCTGAGTCAGGTTTAATTCTTCCGCAGCTTTGGTGATGCTTTTCATTTGAGACACTTTCAGAAAGACTTGTAGTTGATGCAAGGTATAGTTCATAAATTTTATTTATGTATTTCATTACAAATATATATAAAAATATATGATTTTAATTCCAGACTTTTGTGGAAGTCAATCAAAAAAATAAATTCTATATGCAAAAAATAACCGTAGCAAAAGGAGATGGTATAGGCCCAGAGATTATGGATGCCACATTGGACATCATTCTGGCCGCAGGAGCCAACATTGAAGTAGAAGAAATAGAAGTAGGCGAAAAGGTCTATCTTTCTGGCAATACATCTGGCATCGCAAAAGAGTCGTGGGATGTAATACGACGAAACAAAATATTCCTCAAAGCTCCCATTACTACTCCCCAAGGTGGCGGCTACAAAAGCCTGAATGTGACCACCCGCAAATTTCTAGGTCTGTACGCCAATATTCGCCCGTGTCGGAGTCTGCATCCTTTTGTAAGTACCAAGCATCCAATCATGGACATTGTCATTGTACGGGAAAATGAAGAAGATTTATATGCCGGAATCGAGCACCAGCAAACGGATGAAGTAGTGCAATGCCTAAAACTGATCAGTCGGCCGGGATGTGAGAAGATTGTCCGTTATGCTTTTGAATATGCCAGACAATACGGCAGAAAAAAAGTGACCTGTTTTACCAAAGACAATATTATGAAGCAAACCGATGGGTTGTTTCACCAGGTTTTTGATGAGATAGCCCGTCTGTATCCCGACATTGAAAATGAACATTGGATTATTGATATAGGTGCAGCTAAGATGGCCGATACGCCTGAAATATTTGATGTCATTGTTATGCCTAATTTGTATGGAGATGTGCTATCGGATGTGGCTGCTCAGATTACTGGCTCTGTAGGACTGGCAGGCTCGGCCAATATAGGAGAAGAATGTGCCATGTTTGAAGCTATTCATGGGTCGGCTCCTCGGCGGGCAGGACAAAATGTGGCCAATCCGTCTGGTTTGTTGCAAGGGGCCATCCTGATGTTGACTCATATTGGCCAGTCTGCTATAGCAGAGAAAGTACAAAATGCCTGGCTCAAAACCATAGAAGACGGCATCCATACCTACGACATTTATACAGAAGGGGTGAGCAAAGAAAAGGTAGGTACCAAAGAATTTGCCCAGGCTGTCATAGCCAATTTAGGCAAAACACCCACCCAGCTAAGTGCTGTATCCTATGCCAAAGATATGACCCTGCACCTGCCCAAATACCAACGCAAACCAGCTCGTAAAAAAGACTTGGTCGGAGTGGATCTGTTTGTACACTGGCCAGAAAATAATCCCAACACACTCGCAAGTCTGATACAGCAACTGGATTCGGAGGGGGTAAAACTGTCTATGATTACCAATCGAGGTATTAAAGTATGGCCTGAAGGATTTGAAGAAACCTTCTGTACTGACCACTGGCGGTGCCGTTTCAAACCCAATGAAAGCAATACAATAACCAAAGGACATATCATAGACCTACTCAACCATGCCATGGAAAAAAATATAGATATTATAAAAACAGAAAATCTATACGATTTTGATGGAAAGCCTGCCTTTTCACTAGGTCAGGGACAATAAAGGTGGTTTGTGAACTGTGTTGAAACCTGTGCGCATGACGACCAGACATCTACACAGGTTTTAATACAACCCAAAAATGCTAAAGTCTGTTTTTTTTCACCTAATAACTTATACAGAGATGAAAATCAACCTAATGCAAGGCTCTTTTGAGACCAAAGATGCCCTGGAGATGATTACTAAAATGATTGCGGTCAAGATAAAGTTTCATGAAGATAAAATCAGCAAAGGAGATTCTGAGGAAGACATTAAAATGAGAGAAACACGCATCAGACAGCTCCAGAAGGATCTCTACGATACCAGAAGTTATATAGAAAAATTATCAGAAGATATTACTATTCAGGCAGAGATAACTATCCATGCGAATCAGGCTTTAGGAAGATGAATTTGCTATTAAGTAATGACATTTATTGGTAGGATTTTGAACTGTGCTAAGGCTCTGCTTTCCAAGCTAATTGTTTTTCAACCCTTGATTCGTACGAATGATGGAAAATGAACAAACTTATAAACTCATAGAAGGAATATTTGAACCCGATCAAGCCAATAATATAGTAATGGCATTGATGAACTATAAAATCAACTACCATAGGATAGAAATGTTTAGTATGGATGAACGTGGCATGGGGGATCCAGCTTATTCTCAAAGACGTATAGATGAACTAAAAAAAGCCATCGCACACGCCAAAGAGATGATCCACGAAGCTGCCGAAAAAGGAATTAAACTGCGTGTAAAAAGTTCTATTGAAATGGTAATTATTAAATAATGTAAGTTCGATGGTTGAACGGCCATTTTTTAACCATTCAACCATCGAACTTACGTTAAATAGATTACTTCATCCATAGCTTTTGTCTCACATACGAATGGGTCTGATATCTTTTTTTCTCTCCTAAGGGAATGGAGCTGTTCATGCTTTGACCCATCCGTTCGTTACGGTTGTTGGCAAAATAATTGTATACACAGCCTATGTATTGAACTGATTTTTAGTAGATGACAGGCCTAAATACTTACACCTGTCATGATTACTCGCCACTATTTCCTGCCAAGCATATACCTGCTTGTACTGGTATATCTGTTAGGTGCGTATCCTGCTCATACACAGGTGCGTAAACCCAATGTTATTCCGAACATGTTTTTGGGTTGTTAGTGTATATCATTGTTTTTTGCGGCGGTTTTTATGAGCCATTCGCAAGTCTGGCAAGAGAAATGTACTCAGTAAGCCTGTTAGCTTGTCAGATGACGTTTCATTTGTGCCAGCCATTGGTCTATTTCTTCGGGTTGTAGTATGGTATCTACTAGAATATCAGCTTCTAGGTTGTAAAACGTACGTTGAATGGGTAAACCTCTTTGATAGGAGGGCGTATCTAACAGTACTACTCTATAGCCTTGAAATACAGGTATATGCTGAGGGGTTCCTTCACTCCATATCCAAAATTTTGATTCGGCGTAGGTGGCATCTGTTTCTGCGTTTTGCTGAGGTTGCAGGTATTCCCAGGTACACATATTCCATTTTCCGACCACAGACGGTTCTATTTGTTGAGGCCCATACCCTTTAACCACATCTATATATTCTTCGGGTAGTTGTATGGGGTCATTGATCTCTGGCATACTCATCAGCAACAGTTGTAGCTGAAAATTATCCACTACGCCGCTCATTCTGCCACAGATGCCTTTGCGTGCTACCAGGTCAATGACCAAAATGGGTTCGTCAAATAGCACCTCAAATAACTTGGAAAGCCAGTAGCATCCATCACTATAATTCTGATAGTCAAATACATCTGATAAATTTTCTTTTCCTTGTATAAATTCCTGAAAGCCAGAAGAGAAAATTGAAACGCCACAGGCATAATAGCTATTCAATGCTTCTATTGCTTGTAGCTCTGCAGCGTATTCGGTAGATAAATCTTCCTTGAGTTGGTCAACGAGTTCAAATTCATCTATCTCGTCATCTTCCGTGAGTTGGCTTATTTTTTGGGTGCAAACCGTAAAAAAAGGTGCGGCTTTTTGGAGCAGGCTTTTATAGAAGAGAATAAAAGTAGTACATATAGGAGCTGCAGAATATCCTCTTTCAATTAAATTGCCACAGATCAAAGAAGCCATTGAGCCATGACTAATGTTTTCTAACCCAAACAACTGGCTGAGCAAGTGCATGGATTCTGCTACATCTGCATCAGATGAGGTGTCTACTAGCTCAAAATAGGCGTTGGCACACGTTTGTATGTTTTCTTCCGAAGCACTGTTTTGAGTCAAAAGCAGACTCAGTTCCTGTGTTTTTTGTCGTAAGGTCATGGGCGTGGTTGAATAAAATGCGTCTAAAGTTGACAAAAAAAAATGATGTGATGTAGTCTTAGATAGGTTTACTTTCTTGAATTTTTCCCATGTCAGGTTATCTTTCGTGTACGCTGACAAACGGGCATTCTGACATATCTATGTTCTTGAAAGAATGCCCTTAAAAGAATTAAAACTTACACAACATAGTCTACTTCAAGCCCTGAAGGGGCGCAATCCATCAGCACAGGGTGAAGCCCTGTGATACGATGTGCCTTTTGCCTACCCTTCTACTCCTCAATCATACTTACGGCACTCTTTGCTACTTTTACAGGTTGTCGCAAACCTTTGGCTTTTAGCCTATCAGCTATGGTATGAACTAGAAAAATAGAGGCTTCAATCTCTTCTTTTCTAATGGCTACACTCTCTATATTAAATCCAAACGGAACCGATCGTTCCAGACAATAGGCAATCAGTTCGTCTGCAATATGTAAACACACTTCCGTTGACCGTGCCAGGATATTTTCACAGGCTTGGAGTTCTTCTTTCAGGGCATCCGGGATATGAATGCCCAGCCATTCCATAAAATGAAGTGTTTTGGCTGATCCACAGGTAGTTAAGGTAAAGATAATCGTAGGCATGGGCTGTCTTTTGGCCTGACAGGTAGTTTGTAAGGCATCCAGTACGTTTTTGGCATAGTCTAGGTTAAACACACACTGTGAGATAAAATACGACACGCCTAGTTCTACTTTGTCCAGAATCCGTACATCTTCGTCGTTCAGTATGGCATGACGTTCGGGAATAGTAATGGCTCCAACCACAGAGTTTGTCTGATGGATACTCCACAGCTCGTAGGCTTCTTTTAAGCTGGTTTTGACTGGATAATCTGGAGCAGGAATGCCCACAAAAATAGGATAGAATCTGTGTTGGTGAAGTTCATCCAGCCACAAGGCTAGTTCCTCTCTGGAGAATTTACCGGCTGGACGATAGATGATTTTAGGAATAGAAAGACTTTTCAGGTGCTGGCTAGCAAACCAGAACGGATCCAAGGCACTCATAAACGGAAACGGACGTTCCTCAGACGTACGTGCCGACTCGTCCTGTACATCATATACCACCAAGGCATCTAGGTCTAATTCATGCAGACGAGCCAGTGTTTTTTCGGCTATCTCTGCTACTTTTTCGGGCGTAGTACCTGACTTCGGCGGAGTGATTCCATAGAGTAATACACCGGATTCTCTGGACTTGATCTTGTTTACAAACATAGGGTTGTCTGACTGCTGTTGAAAATAGGGGTTAAGTTAGATAATGGTTGGGAAGTTCAAACCCTACATCCAACGCTAGTCCCTCTCTCAGACAAACTTAGTAGGATTGGCGAGAAATACCATGCATATACGCAAAAAAAGTAGGTGTTTTTAGGTAGGAGTTTCTGATCTGGAGTCTGATACAAGCTGAATGAAGCTTGTTTTTTTCTATAATATTCCAGATTCTAGCTCTTCTAGGTAAATAAATTCGGGCGATTGTACACCTGCCTCTTTTCGGATCTGGACTAAGGCGGGAGATTCAAAGAACTTTTTAGCTGCTTCAAGGGAAGTCCATCGGGAGAAGTGGACAATTTTGTTGGGATCTTTTTCATGCCGTAGCACCTGGTACGAAATTTCTCCAGCTTCTTTGCGTATGGCCGAAGCTGTATCAAAGACTTTTTTCCAGGCTGTATATTCGGCTACTTCGTGAATGATTAATACATAGTTCATGGATGCTAACGGTCTGATTTTTAATGACCACAATGATGATTGACTGGGCAATGATAACTGTTTTTTTGGTAACAGACATGTCTGTGTCTCAGAAGGTTTGCTTTTTTTCGATTTCAGGCAGGGCTTCGTCTATACGTCGGGCTAGTTCTGGCAGCTTAATGGTGGGTACAGCTGGAAATAGGTGGTGTTCCAGGTGATAAAACATACTGAATGTCAGCTTGTTTTTCCAGCCACCCCGTTGGGTACGTGCCAGTTCTGGACTTTCGTGTGTGTCATGATGTACTGTCCAGACGGCAAAAAAAGCCATTAGAAACTCTCCAACTATCATGATGGCTATGTGGTAGATCAGAAAATGAATCTGAAAATAGAAAACGACAAAGGCAATGATGGCTATAGAAACCAGCTCCAGTATAACATTCCGCTTATAGACACGATTGCCGAGTTGCAACGTCACTTTGTGAATCAGGAACATATGCACCGGCCCATACAAAATAGCTCCATACCAAGTCATGTTGGCAGATTTGCCTTCATAGTCTTCATCCTTCAGGCAATATTTGTGGTGGCGGATATGGTTAAACTTAACGGCATGGATCGAAACCATCATCAGCAGACTATTGAGGTACAGTGAAAACCAAGTCAGAAATTTGTTGGTACCCAGAGAGTTGTGAAAACCATTGTGTACCTGTCGCAAGCCTGTTAGGAAGAAAAACGCAGAAAATGGCAAGGCCAGCCAGTAATACCCAAAGTAAGCCAAGGTCAGAGACAGCACAAACCATGGAATGGTCAGGTTGTTTTCAATCAGCATTTCCTTGAATGTGAGACTTTTCAAATCTTTCCATTCTACCTTTTTAAGTATTTCTTGATGTGTCATAGTTGTTTAGTTTTTAGGGTTTACAAGTGCACAAGGCTGCCCCCTGTGCCGATGGATGTCGCCCCTTCAGGTAGGCTGTCCAAAGTCTAGTAATCTTCTGTTATAATTCGAGTACTTTTGTTCTTCTAACTACTTGATTTTCAGATAAATGCTCCTTGTTCCATTGGGCTATATCTGCCATAGAAATACTTTCCA
>JACCDR010573839.1_pt1 | contig 42914 bp, 77 predicted proteins | sample 7446431 | NCBI WGS metagenome assembly JACCDR01 (sample SAMN15323443, study PRJNA562643) | freshwater metagenome | isolation source: river surface water | place: USA:Blue River Watershed | collected 2017-08-17
ATGGTGATTGCGCGCTGCATGCACCCGGACTGGCCCGAGTGGTGGAAGGCGCGCAACGAGCGCCCCGTTGTGAGCCCTGGTGCTGGCATAGCTTGCAAGAAGCACGAGCCCAAAGAGACGCCTAACGTGTTTTAGGCGCGCTTAGTCAGAAACCTGCCCAACATTTAAGCAATGCCACGCCACTACCGCCTGATGTCGTCTGCCGTCAGAGACGCGCGCGCCGAAGCCGAGCGAGCCGCAGGCATTCCCGACAGGATCAGCGAAGACTTCAGAACGTCCTGCACGATTGACCTGCGCGGTTCTGGCGGGCCTTTGTACGTGCTTGAGCCGCGGCGCGGTTACGTGGCCTGGCGGGTTGTCGCAGACGGCAAGGTTCAGCACTGCGCGTCACTCAAGCAGTGCCTTCACTGGATTGCAGACCAGCAGGCAAGGTGTATGGCTATGAGGCATTGGCGGTGAGATAAAGCGGACTGACGATCCCGTGGTGCGTGGCCGCAAACTGCTCGGCCCTGGCCTGCTCAACAAACAGCGCCTTGAACTGCTGCTGATCACCGAACAGGACCATCCAAGCGGCGGGGGTCACGATGGCGTCCGGTTGCGGGAGGTTGTCTGCCCGTAGTAGTAGCCCACCAAGCCGCCGACAATGGCGCTGATCAGACTCCCCGCCAACCCGGCCCTTACGTCGTCCGACCAACTTGCGGTGCCGATGATCCCGACGAGGGAAAGGACAAGGATGTAGACCAGCGGGATAAGAACCATTGCAATCCAGAAGCTCGGGCTTTTCAGGATCGAGCCTTCAGACATCGCGGCATCAGCTTTGCGCGCCCCGTCAACGCCTCCTCCGCCGCCCTCGGTGATCTGATACCAAACCGATTCAACGGCCTTGTCTGCGGCCTCTTTGGCCTGTGGATCGCTTGCAATCTTTTCGACTGCCTCTTGCGCGTTTGCAGCCCCGACGGCGCCGGTCACTGCCTCAATGACCACCTCTGCGGCCTTGACGTTCCTCTGTGCCACCTCGGAGCCGCCAAACATTGCCCCGAGTTTTGGGATCATCTTGGCAAGCTCAATCACTGCCGGAATCACAAACGGAGTCATCTCGGTCCTCTCTTCCTGCGGGCCAAACGTCCCGCCGTAGCGTTGATACACCTCTAGAGCGCGCTCCATGGTCAGCGTGGGCTGGCCGTAGGGAGAGCCAGGAAGGCTTGCCCATTCTTTGGCGCATTTCTCGATGGCTTCCTTGATCCGGCCCGCCATCACGTCGTCAAGTGCTTTTCTGCGACGGATCAGATATACCGCGCCTTTGTCTTGAGACTCAGGAGAAAAATCGGGCAGCCCAAGTTTTGACTTAACCTCGTCCCAGGTGCGAGACAGGAATTGATAGGCGCCAGCCGCTGAACTGTTGACGTTCAGCGACGGGATAAACACCATCTTGCGCGGGTGGTCTGTAAAGTCGTCAAACCGGCCGCCACCGACAATCATTCGATAGGCTTCGTCCGTCTGCGATGACTCGCCCTGCCGGATGACGCGCAAAAAAGCCGCAAGGTTTCCGCCTATGTCAGCCATCTAGCACCTCGCGCCAGCGGATCACCCGGCCACCCTCGCGCGGCGGATACTGGTCAAGGTCAGCGTAAGCTTGCACTGCCTCAATGCAGCCGGCCCGGGTCCAGTAGCCGCGCGACCACCAAGCGCCGTGCCACATGCGCCAATAGTCGAAAAACTCGCCCTTGGCTCGGGTGCAGTAGACGCCCGGCTCGGTCGGGCGGTCGTCGGTGTGCCATGGTCCCATCGGCATGTCATGCCCCCCGGAGTTGGATTGATGCCAGCGTTACGGAATGGACAGCCAGATCGCCAGTTCCACGAGCGCAGCAAGGCAGGCCACCGCAACCGCAACCGCGGCAGCGATGTGCGTCGGGCGGATTCTGCCGAGGTGCGACTTGAGTGCTTTCACGCGCGCCATGATGGCTCATTTCACGTCTCCTGCGACCTGTAAGACCATGCAGTTGCGGCAACCGCAAGCAGCATGATTGCGACGGCAGTCAGGGTGCCGATGTCCAACTGAAACAGCGATGAACACTGCGCCTGACCTTGCGGGACAACCCACGGCTTGAATACGTACAGCACACTGCATCCGGCCACCATCAGTTCCTCTGCCGCCCACCATGCGGCCACGGCGACAACGAGCGGATGCCACAGCCGATAGACCACAGCGAACAACAGCGCAATCCTGGCAACTGCGCCGCAGGCATTCCAGACTTGCGCTGCATGCTCTGGCGGAACCATCGCCCAGCCATAGTGCAGGGCAACGCCGAGCGCCAGAAGACCTACTGCAGCACCGTAAACGGCGCCGCGATCGTGACTTCGACGGGCCATAGCGAGTGAACCTTGTTGCATCTGTACTTGAGCGTCGTAACGAGCCGCGCCTCGCCAATGGCGGCAGTCGGCGGGATGACAATGGAGGCCGACAGCCGGCCTGGATGGCGGCGATCCATGTCTCGGATCATTTCGGCCGTTGCCGCTGCGTCGCCAAGATCAAAGCGGGTGCCTGCCGCATCGAACACATAGCGAGAGAAGTACGCCGAGCACGGCCGGTCAACGTCTCGCCACACGGAAGCGCGAAGCACGACAGGGCTTCCTCGTTCACCCGCCGCCGGCTCGTAGGTCTCGACCTTAAAGGGGACGCGCCTGTCCATTGCATACCCGGCGACGATCAGCGCAGACAGGAAGATCACCAGCTTTGCAACCCATAGCCAGCGATCTGACCATCGAATCAGTGCGTCGGTCATGGTGAGCCAGCTTGCTTGATGAGTTTGACTACCCAGTCCCATAGCACCGTCGTCCCAAGTCCAATTGCGGCCACCCACTGCGCCGCGCCTTTTAGCAAGGAAAACAGCCACTGACGGTGCTTCCGTTCGAGGATAAGTTCGTCCAGGGCCATGCGATCCGAGTCCGACAGCTCCGATTTGCTGTCGGGCTTCTGTTGATCTTCTGCCACGGTTGCTCATTTCACTGGAGTGGGCCCGCCGCCGCCACCGCCCTGGGCCGATACGTTCCCGCGGATGGCCGCCGCCAATTCGCGGTTGGATGCAGCAAGCTCGCGGATCGCTGCAATCAAGTCACGGATGATGCTCATTTGTACCTCTGATAAAGACCTTCACCGATCCCCAGCAGCCCCTGCCCCATCTGGGACATGGAAGGCGCAGAACGTGAGTTCGTCAGCCCGCCGAGCTTTGCCAACTGGTAGGCAGGAGTCGCCACCAGCAGGGAAAGCGCCATCAGCGGGTTGTCTGCCACGGTTTCGCGGGCATAGGCGCGGTGCTCTCGACCAGCCAAAAGCGCTTGCGTGGCGGGATCTGTGGCGAGCTTGCGGCGCCGCAGCAGTTCCGTCTGATCAAGGTTGTCGATGCCGTCTAGGAGCCCCATGTGCTAGCCTTGTTTGATGGATGCTTGGGCGTGGGCGCTTTTGATCAAGCCGTTTGTGCTGCTGCTGGTCGCGGGCTGCGTGCTGATCCCTGTGCGATTGCTCATTGATCGGAAGTTGAAAGATGGCAAGCTGAAGCGGTTTCTACTGTGGCGGCTGCCCAAGTAGACCAAGCGGAATCGTCGGCGCGTACCGCAGACTTTGATTGCCCAGCAGTCCAAGCCTAGACGGCACTTCCGTCATCGACAGCAGGTTTGCAGCGTCTGCCGGGTCTGTCGCTGCTTTGGTCAGACGGTCCAACACTGCCCGCTCAGAGCCGGCCAACTTCGACAGGCCCGTGTAAGGCGCAAGGAAAGCCTGCAGCACGTTGCTTTCAGACCATGACTGCGGCATTCCGGTCGGGCCAAGCGTCCTGCGCAGCAGGTTCTGCGCGGCCAAGTTCTGCGCCGTGTTGGAGCCAATCGCCCGGCCCGCGTCTTCGGCATTGGCTGACCGGGCCATGTCCTTTGCCACGTTCTGAAGCGTCTTCAGGTCGCGCTCGGGCATGAAGGCCGAGGCCGGCAGATCAAGGCCGGTTGACCGCTTGGTTGACTCCATCGCGGACTCAAGCGCGGCGGCGTAGGCGTTCTTCAGTTCCCGCCCGTTGGCGCCAGCGCGAGCCAATGGGGACTGCATTCGCGTCATGACATCGCGCGCAACGTCCATGGAGTTGATCTGCCGCGACATGGCCGCAAAGTTCTGTCGGGCCTCTTTGTAGGCCGGGGCGATCTGCTCAACAACGTCTAGCAGTTCGGCCTTGGTCTTGGTCAGCGCCCGCAGTTCTTCCTTGCCGACAGACGAGCCGACGCCAGTCGCAGCGCTGATCTTGTTGTCCAGCGCCTTGACCATGTAATCAAGGCCCCTCACGGAGCCGAGTTCCGTCAGTTGCTCGCCGTTCTCTGCCGCCAAGTTCCGAGCCACTTGTTGGGCCGACCTGACGGACGGGCGCTGTAGGATTTGGTTCAGCTTGTCGGCATTCTTTGCAAGGCCGTTGGCGTCAAACCCTGCAGCGATGGCCTTTGCATAGTCCTCACTAGCAAAGACTTGCCGGCCTTCCTTGATGCCCTGATAGAAGGAATCCTGCCCGGCGATGTCTTGCACTGCGCCAAGCCTTGCCGCTCGCTGCGCGTCAATCTGAGACTGGATCAGCGGCCCCGTTTCCGGGTTGTTGCGTAGCGTCCGCTCAAGCTGGGCCAAACCGGAATCGTCAGCGGCCTGCGCCATGGTCGGTCGGCTTCCCGGCACCAGTGTCGGTGCGGTGCGCATGTTTTCGGCGGCCTTTGCCGGGTTGCTTGCAAACTGCTGAAGCGTCCGCGCGGCAATTGCCTCTTGCCCGGTCTTGGTGAATGGCTCGACAAGCCCGCGGCCACCAGACACAGCGGCGCCCAAGCCCCGACCAAGCAGCAAAGAACCGGGGCCAAGCGCGCCGCCCAGCGCGGTGTTGCCGATGGTTTCTTGCGCGCTCTCGCTTGGCGCCGCAAGGCCGGTGCCGGCGCCAATCATGGCCGCGCCACGCAGAGTTGCAGCGCCCGGGATCAGCGCAGTCGGGGCCAAAGCGGCAACGCTTCCAAGCACGTTCCCGGCCATGCCAGATCCGGTCTTGAGCAACGGCTTATCAAGCCGGCGAGACTCGGCTACATCACCCTGCGACGCCTGCCCGAACATTTGCTTGAGGCCCAGCGCAGCATCAGACAGCCCCTTGCCGACACCCGCGCGCAGCTTGTCAAACTCCGACATGCCTTCTGTCGGGTCGGGCGCCGTGTATTCGACCTTGGAGTAGAACTGAGCCGGCTTGATGTCGGGGTAATACTTGCGGCGGATGGCGATCAGCAGTTGATCGTCTTCCATGTCCGCATACATCGGGAACTTGGCCCGAATCTCTGGAATGCTGATCTTGTCCATCAGTTGCCCCGGATGCCCAGCGGATCGCTATCGTTTGCCGGTGCCTGCTGCATCTTTGACGCGGCGCCGCCGGCCCTGACCTTCAGGCTTTGGATGTACTGCGGGATGGCCGCGATCTTCTGGCGCGTTGTTTCCTGCCGCTCACCAAACTGCGGGGTTAGTTCCTGCACCTTCTGGCGCGCTTCGTCCATGTTGACGCCTGCGCCAGTGGCCGCGCGAAGCAGGGCTTCACTGAGTGACGACGAAGCCTGAATGAACTTCTGTCGGTCAGCGGATCGCAAGGCATTTGCAACGCCACCCACAACCGGCGCCTTCTCAAGCGCATCAAGCGGGCCGGGGTAGGCCGCCGCTTTGGGGTTGCCTTCCTTGTCAAAGCCGGCCGCAAGCATGTTCTTGTATGCGTTCTCGGCCTGAGACAGCCAACCGGCCGCCTTACTTTGGTCTTCGGTCGCCTTGTCTGCATTGGCTGGGCGCACGCCAGAAATGATGACCGGGCCCGACTTGGTTGGATCTTTTGGCGGGGCGAAGAACACGTCATTGCCTGCCGCATCTTTGCCGGCCATCGGGGCGCCATAGCTCACCCCCACGTTTGTGGCCCCAGCTTGCGCCAGTTGCCGTTTGGCGTCGAACAGCGCCTTGTTCAACATCGGCTTGCCGTCAGGACCGGGAACAATGAGGTTGTTCAAGTCGGGCTTGTCAGGCGCCCGGTAAGCCTCGCTCACGCCCTGTGGGCCAATCTTCACCAGCGCGCCGCCGACTACCATGTAATCGTCCGGCTTGGACTGCGGCATCAACGCGCCAATCTCCGGCAAGCTCAGGCCGGACGCCAGCGCACGCGGGACGCTCATCTGCATGGGCGGGCCTTGGCTTGAGTCGATGGCGCCGAGGTAGCTTGCGCGCTGCTGATCTTGCTCTGCCGCCTTTTTCCGCCCGGCCGCCGCTTCCATCAGTTGCTGCATCTGCATCTGCTGCATCTGCTGCCGCATCTTGCGGTCTTCCGCTTCCGTGCGTCGAGCCTGGTCCTGCTGCATCGCCCCGAACAGCCGTTGTCCGAATGACATCGGTGTTGCAGACGGGCCGGCAGCGGCAAGCAAGCCCAATGCCTGCATGCCCTCATCTGAATTCAACGCCTCAAGTAGACCTGCCATGACATGACCCCTATAATGTACGTGCTGCGGATAGCCTTAGCGGGCGAATCGGTGATTCATCGCCACCTTTCCGCAGCCTCCAGCGATGCGTCCATTGATGAAGGACAAGCAGTGAACGAACTGCCTATTGATGAACTCCGCAACTTGTTGGAGTACAAGCCGGATACCGGTGAACTCGCTTGGAAAGTGACGCGGAATGGCAAAGTCCGCGCCGGCATGCGGGCTGGCTTTGATGAACGCGGCAAATGGCGCGTTGAGATTGCTGGGCGCCAGATTTACGCGCACAGAATTGCATGGGCCATCGTTCACGGATACTGGCCGACACACTTCATTGACCACATCAATTGCGACCCATCCGACAACAGGCTTTGCAATCTGCGGGAAGCAACTCCGGCCCAGAACAGCCAGAACAGGCTCAAAGCCAAAAGCGACTCTCATTCCGGCGTTCTTGGCGTCAAGCGCAACGGGAGAGGATGGCAAGCAAGAATCCAGTTGAACGGGCGCCTGATGGCCCTTGGAACATTCCCAACCACCGAAGAGGCGCATGCTGCTTACGTAGCAGCAAAGCGCAGACTTCACCCGTTCGGCAATCTGTAGCGCCTTAGCCACCGAACCTCCCGTAGCTTTGGGGGTTCCATTGCTCTGCGGTCGGCGCAAAACTTGAGCCAATCAGGCCCCGCCCCGGGTTTGATCGCTGGAACTGGTTTGCGCCCGATGCGTTGGCTTGGAAGCCGCCGAGAAGACCGCCCGCGTTCTTGTTCACCAAATCCAGCAGCCCGGCCATGTTGTTGTAGCCGGCCTGTTGCGCGCCGTTGAACGGCTGCTGCGCGTACTGCTGTTGCAGTGCTGGCAGTTGGTCAATCAGCCCCTTCAGCATGGGTTGCGCGGGCTTCCACGGGTCGCGGCTGGTGGTTTGCTCTTGGTCCTTTGAAGACAGCGCGCCAGCAGCAGCGCCAAGCACGCCGCCGAGGTTCAGGCCGGTGCCAACAGTTTTTGCGCCAGTGTTCAACACGTCGGCGGCGTTGACGGCATTGCTTGCGGTGTTGCCGCTGTTCAGCATGCTGCCGAGCGTGTCGCTTGCCGTGCCGCTGGCGAGGTTCTGGCCGGCATAGCTCGCAGCCGTGCCAAGCTGACCGCTTCCGAGCGCGCTGTTGATGGCTGCAGCGTCCCATGCGCCAACACCGCTTGCAACGCCTTCGCCCAAGAATGCGCCATCAACCATGCCGCCGGCAGCGGCCTCGCCAGCGCCAGCCGCCGCGCCACCCATCGCGCCGTTCAACGCATTGGCGCCGTAGTAGCCGCCGACAGAAGCCGCGAGGAACTTTGCAAGGCTCAGGGCCTCGCTATCGCCGCTGCTGGGGCCGATGTAGTTGCCCTGCGCATCAAACACGTTCGCGGTGTCTTGGCCCCACGTTTCATGCCCGGTCTGCTGATACAAGCGGGTGATTGGGTCGCCGTAAATCTCGGTGCTTGATTCGCCGCCGCCGCCGGTTCTGCCGATCACGTCACGCCGAGTGTCAACAGTAAACCCCTCCAAGCTGGGGTCGTATGACGCGCCGCCCTGGCCGCTAGCAATAGCCAGCAGTTTCTGAAGCAAGTTCGGGTCGAGTCTGTCCATTTAGCCACCCCACATCTTGGAGCCGAGTTGATAGCCGCCAATGGCCCCCAAGACAGGGTTGCCTTGCAGGTTTTGAGTCTGTGAACCACCCAAACCGCCGAGGCCCTGTCCGATGTTGGCGAACTGCGCGTAATAGTTCAGCGGCGTGTTCTGGATGTTGGTTGCGTTGTTCACGCCCTGCTGATTCCATCCCATCATCTTGTCGATCAGGCCAATCTGGTTCTGCTGGCCTTGGTTCATCCAGTTCTGATTTGCGTTGTAAACGTTGAGGTCCAGCGCGTCCGACTGCAGCCCATAGTTGCGGTCGGTGTTGAACTGGTTGCCGTACAGGTTGGCAAGCTGGCCCGCAAGGTTGTTGTTCGTCTCGCCAATCGCCAAGCCCTCAGCGATGCCCTGCCGACTGCCGCCGTAGCCGCCCGCAGCAACAGCGCCGCGCCCGATGCCGGGGAGGATGTTGCGCTGCAGGTTGTTGGTCACCTGCCGCGTGATGTCCTGCCCCATTTGCTGGGTGTACGGGTTCTGCTGACCCGGCGGGCGAGGTTGATTGCCCGGCGTCTGCGTCGGGCTGCTGTTCGGCATGTACGGATTGGGCGGCGGTTGCTGCGGCATCGACGGAGGCGGGCCGCCTGCGCCTGGCATCGTCGGGGGCTGCTGGGGCTGTCCAGGCATGGACAAGCCTTGCTGCTGAATCCATTTCTGCGAGGTGCCCGCGTCGTACCCCATGGCCTTATCGACCTGATCCGCCCCCACCCCGTACTGCTGGGCGTAGGAGTACATGGCATACGGGTTGTTGCCGATGCCTTTGTCAGTGACGAATTGCTTGATCTGGTCTGAGCTGTATTGCGACTGAGGCGCAGACGGAGGCGGACCACCAGCACCCGGCATCGTGGGTGGCTGCTGCGGCATCAACGACCCGGGCGGCATTTGCTGCCCACCCGGGCTGTACAACTGCTGGTAATACGGGCTCATCTGACCGCCGCGAGGGCTGCCCTGCGAGTACATCCCGCCACCCGAAGGCACCCAGCCTGTGCCGTTAAGCGTCCAGCGCCCACTGTTGTCGGGCGGAGGGCCGAAATTGCTGTTTTGGTACATGGTGTGTCACCCGTCTGGGAATGGTGCGGTCGGTGGCGTGAATGCAGCCGTGTAACGGGCCTTGCCTTTGGTGATGCGGATGTCGTCAAGCCGGCCGTTGTATGGCTTGTCGCTGTTGTAATTCAGGCCGCCGATCGTCAATTCGGTTGATGTCGCGGAATCAATGGTTCCGGTGATTCCGCCCAAATACTCGACCACCCCATCAAAGAAGATGCGCAGCGTTGTTGACTCTCGCGTGATGGCGACGTGTCTGTATGACGAGCCAATGCCGTTTGTGCTGTTTGTGGTCTTTGCCGTGAAGTTAGGCGTTGACCCGACCGCATAGTAGAAAGTGAGGCGGTTGTTGATGTCTACCGTGGAAAGCCAGGAAATGCTTTGACCCGACAAGTTCGACCAAAGCCCAATCAGCGGTTCCTCAAAAGCAACGCCGTTCCATGCGTAATGGCCGTGCCAAAACTCAATTGTGAAGTCGCCAGATCCCAACTGCCAATCCGCCGACGTGCCCGCTGATAAGTAGCCGGCCGTCCCGTCAAACAGCAGCGCACCAGTGCCAAACTTGACGTTTGACGTGTCAATGGCCGGCGTGCCAGTGGCAGTGATCGTGTGATTGCTGCCGCTGCTGTCGATGATCGTGCCGCCGTTGCTGCCGTCGCCATGCAGCAGGAGGACGACCTTATCCCAGTCGGGATCGACCGACGACCGAGCGAGATATGGCACGTAGATCATTGCGCCGCCCTCGTGAAGAACAGCGTGATCTTGACCCCAGCGCCCGCGATGGTTGAGCCGACCTGATCGAAGTCGACGGTCACTTCATCGTCAATGGCGAAGGCCGAAACGCTGATCACGGCAGGCGTTGCAGCGGTGTAGCTGGTCTTTTCGCCAGCATCGACACTGAGCTTTGTCGATAGAACGGTGCTGGTGTTCTTGTTGATGTCTGCGATGAACGCAGCGCCAGTCGGGGCCGTGGTCAGACCCGCCTTCACAGCGACCAGAGTCGCCGCCCAGGGCATGCGAAACGTCGCCTTTGCCGTGCCCGTTGTGATGGCTGATGTCTCGTCACTGCACGCAATGATGGCTGTTTCGAGGACATCACTGCCGCGCCCGAACATGGGCACATAGGAGCCGCCAAGGTACAAGTACGGGCCGATGCCATAACCCGGGTTCCAGTTGCTGCCGTCAGCGACGTAGAACTGCCCTTCGCGGGGCTTTGTCGGGGCTACGTTGGTCGTGTCGTAAGTGACCGTCGGAGTCGAAGCAACCGCAGCTTCAGCGATAGCCAGAAGCTCGCGCGTGATCCACGGCGGGGCTTCTTTGGGGAGTGCGCCGGGGGTGTACGACATCAGAAGTTACCCTGCGGCTTGATGTCGTTGCCCACCGACTTGATGCGCCACTGACCGGCGCCAGTGGACGTGACGCGGTAGCCGACAAACCGGCCGGACACCATGAAGTCAGCCTTGCGACTTGTGCCCACGGTGTAAGTCACGCCTGATGCGTAGCTATAGGGGCCTTCGATGTCGTCAGAAGAAGCCCCTTCGACAGTCAGCGACGTACCCGCGTCAGCGTCCACACGCAGAGTCACGCCGCGGTGCAGCTTACGCGTGTCAGGGTCGCCAAACGACAGGCCGACACGGGAGAACGTGGCAGTGAAGTTGGACCCGTCTGCGGTGTCGCCTTCGTCCATCAGGTACAGCTTGGTGTTGGCTGACGAAGCTAGGAGGCGGGTTGATACGTCAATGGAATCCCACGGGTCATCATCGTCCGCCCAGGTGTCGGCATTGGCCGCCCATGACTCGTTAGCCGGCGCATACGTCCCAAAGTGGGCATGCGTCAGGTTGGGGATGGCAATCTTGGTCCATGTGTCGTCGTTCCAGTTCCACACCAGAGCGACGTTAGGCCAAGTGTTGCCAGTGGTCGGAATGCACACCCACACTTCCGACTTGTCGCGGTTGGACACGACAAACGAGTTCCCGTAATTCGCGGGGTCGATGTTTGCCGCCAGCCAGCGCCGCCACCTGCCTTGAATGATGGACTGCGGCTCGTTGGCATAGTGCCGAATCACGTCGGGGCCGTTGGTCAGCACGACATGGCCGTTTGGCGTGTCGGCTACGCAGTTCTGCGTTAGCGCGCCAAAGCCACCCGGCAGCTTGAACACTCGAAAGATCGAGTTGTTCCCGAGGTACTGCATGCCGTAGCAGGATCGCTGCTTGTAAATGATGAACGTGTTTCCGAGGGCCAGGCCGTCCACGATTTCATCGTCCGTCTCAGCCACGTCCAGCTCGCCCGCGTCCTTGGTCGGGTCGCTCTCGTCCCAGCTATCAGGGATGAAGCCAGGCGCCGCAGCGTGGGACCATTTCACCATCGAGGCGTAGTTAGTTGACCCCTTGGTGACGTTCAGCGCAATAAGGTAGTTCTTGAAGCTACGCAGCGCCTTGCAGCGATGCGTGGAAGTCCAGCCCGTCAGGTTGGCAAGGTTTCCGCTGCCGGCCCAATACTTCGGGCGGTCTGCTTGGTTGTTGATGATCAGCACGCCACCCAACACGCAACTGGCGATCTTTTGCGTCAGGCTGCCGGTCAGCGCAGTGCCAGTGATGTTTGTCTGCGTGGTGCCGTTGTCGGAGTAGACCGAAGTTAGCCCCACATGGACCCAATAGTTCGCGCCGGAGTTTTGCAGGTTGGCGATGTGGTAAGGAACAACGACGGGCGTTGTCAGTGTGGCCGCATAGCCCTCAGTCTTCATGACGTAGCCATCACGAAACCTGACGTTGTTTCCGTCCGTGCAGACGTTTTCCGCAAGCTCGTGCGACACCTCGTCGGCAACGATCCCGCCGCCAACCGGCAGCGTGATGATCCCGTTACGAGAGCGGCCCTGAAGCATCAGTGCTCCTGAATCCAGCCGCGGGTGGCGTCAACGTAGCGCCACGTTGTCATGGTCCCGGCCGCATATCCTGAAAGCGTTTCATCTGCGGCAGTGGTCTGGATCGGCTGCCCGTTTCGAGCGAGCACGTTGCTTGTGCCGCCGTTGGTGAACACAAACCCGCAAACGTCGCCAGCCGCTGGACTGGCCGGCAATGTCATGGTCACTGCCCCCGCGTTGGTGCAAACGTTGATCTGTCCAGCAACAGCAGTGCCTGTAGTGCCTGTCACCGTCGTGACCGCCCCATAAAGCGTCTTTTTCGCAAGCTCGACAAGCGTGCCTTTGATCAGCCGAAAATGATCATCGCCTTGACTGCGCGGGTCACTGCTGGTCGGGTTGGTGACGACCAGATCGGCAATGGTCGGCGCTGTTTCGAGTCCCATGGGCTACCTCAAGGCGTGTTCATGGAGTCGGGGCGAATCACCATCGGCCCCAGACTGTTGCGCTGCACTTGGCGAATGCGCGTGATGGCAGCTTGATAGGCCGCGCGGTGCGGCAGCGGGTCGTCTTGCGTGTAGGTGCAGGCCCAGGCCAGCGCGCCGAACAGATAGGCGTCGGGGTGATTGGTCAGCAACCAGTTGGTATCGCCCGATGCGGACAGCGCGGTAAAGGACTTGTAGAAGTCCACCTTCACGTCGCCTGAACTCGTCTGGAACACTAAATTCGTGCCCTTGACGGTGTAGGTGTAGGTCGTGTCTTCTGCGATCGGCGTGAACTGCTGCGGAAGCACGTAGTCAACGACGATGCCGTTCAACGTGACCTGACGGGCCTCCAGAAAGCCGGTCGGGATGGCAAGCTCAGTCGAGGTCAGCGCGACAGAGGTCGAATCCTCCATCTCACGGACGCGCAGATCACGCCGGATGTCCGCCTCGCAGAGCGCGACGAAATCTGGAATCTGAGTCGTGAGGTCCGAACGATGCAGCCAGCTAGCTACAGCGGCTTTCAGTTCGGCATTCGTTCCAATCGCCATCTAGCACCCCTCGGGGCGCCTCGGCCCCGCACGTATGCGAAGCCGGTCCAGCGTGGATTGTCGGCGCAGGTATTGTACAGCTACACCCCAAGCGCGACAACAAAGCCATCGCGGCGCCGAACGAACGTCAGAAGCTCCCAGCGGGCCATGATCTTCGGCAGCCACCATGACGGGGGCTCTTGGATCAAGTGAGCGTTTCGCCCGTCGCTCAGAACCTTGATTGCCGGACCGAGGTGGACGGAGAACAGCGCCCGCTTGATGGTCTTGCTGCGGATGTGGTCTAGAACATCGTCCAAGTGATCCGGCTCGATGTGTTCTAGAACGTCGATGCAGGCCACGCAATCGGCGGGCTCCGGGTCATCGGCATACGCAGGCACTGCCGGGTCATAGCCTCGGTAGTCGATAGGCACGAGCAAGGCGCCTCGGAGGCTCTGGCGCGATCCGCAGCCGTAGTCCAGCATGGTGCGCGCTTTGGTCGAGCGCAGCATGTCGGACACCACGTCGCCAAAGCCAGCGCCGGCCTTGCCGTAGTCGCCTGTGGCGTGTAGCTCGGCCTGCTGTTGGCGATAGCTCTCGCTAATCAGTGACATGGTTGACCCGCTGCAACTGTTGGAAAAACTCATTGCAGTGCGGGGCCGTGGCATACTTTTCAAAGGCCGGAACACCTGCGGTCCAATGGACTAGCTTTGCCTGTTCGTTTTGGCCGTACTCGTCGGCAAGCCAGTTCCACTCGATTGGCAGGCTTCCAACGACATCAGGCCGCAGCCACGAGAACCTGTGAAGTTCTGGGCCGCTCATCTTCTCCACGTTCTCAGGAGTCATCTGCCGCCACCCGTAGTGCGCGCAGTTGATGAGCATCAGGCTCGACCAGTTCTTCCGCGGGTAGTTGTCATTCCGCGCTTCCATCTTGGTCCCTACGTACTTTCGCGGGTGCTTGGTCTTGTAGTCGTGCTGGACGACTTGAACCGCCTTGTAGTCGTTTCGCAGCGCCCATAGCTCGCTGATGTCTGCTCGCATGAGCATGTCTGCGCCGTCTGCAAACACTGCCCAGCCGCGGAAGTTTTGCAGGAACGGGATCAGGAAGCGCGTGTAGATGAATGCGTTTGTCCCGTCCCGGTGGCCTGCGTCATAGAACGACTTGAACAGGCTCAAGTGCAGCGGAATGATGCTGACAGGGCTTGTCGCGCGGTTGATTAGCGATGAATTGAATACGTGCGTCCCGGCCTCTTCCCGAGGATCGAAGCCCACAAAAACAGGGATCACCTGAGCATCCATTCTTTGCGGTCGCCCTTGTAGTGAACAGCCAACCGGCGAGAAACGTCCTCGTCTGGCTTGTTGGGCGTGTGATTGAAGTTGTTGCAGTGCAGGCGCAACACGTCAAAGTCGCGCGCGACATAGGCGACTGAAATCTGATCGGCGCACCAGTGGTCGCACTGATGCCGGCGGCACCAGTCAAGGCACGCCTCCCAGAATTTGGCGTTGCGGTAGAACATGACGCCGCAGTTGATGGGCATCAGCTTGGTGATGTCCTCGCCCTTCGGCCCCCAGATCGGGCCATCGCGCCAGGTCAACGCAACGTCAAACGGCAGCGAGAACACGCCCGACAGATCGGCCTGCACCACTACATCAGTGTCCAGCGCCAGCACGTCACCACTCAGGCGCGACAGGTGCGTCATCTTGAAGAACATGGGTTCTTGGCCGTCCCATGCTTCGCGGATCGGCGTGCAGCCATCAATGGCCGGCGTGTCCATGTCAGTCAGTTGCAGGATTTCAACGCCCGGCATGTGCCGCTGGACGTAAGCAACCATGACCTGCGCGTATTTCGGGTCTTGGCCGGCGTGCAGAAAGGCGACCCTCAACGGTAGTACCTCCGCAACACCCCGCCCAAGTAGTCGCCGCCCCAGTGAACCGGCGCATCAGCGATTCTGGACACGTCGATAGGCTCACCATCGCCGCCCGGGTGCTCTCGAACGTAGGCCCGCTTATCGGTCAGTTCCTCAAATGCGGCAACGATTTCGCGCATGGAGTAATCCATCGGCGCGGCCACGTTGACCACCTCATTGCGGGCGCCATCCTTCAGCAGCCACCGGACAATGGTCGAGATGTCGATGGTGCAAATGATGTTGCGCCGAGCATCCGGCATCACGTCGAAGCGCTCCGACCGAACGACCCGCGAATGGATGTAATTCAGCAGCGTGTGCGGGTTTGATGTCTTCCCCGCAACGATGGGAAGCCGGCAGATCAGGTAATCGCCGCGAGACTTCACCAGTTCTTCAAGCTCGCGCTTGTGCAGCACATAGTCTGTATCAGTGGTCGCGCATGTACTGAAGTACACGAACAGGCCGGGTCTGTGAATGTGCGATTGCAGCCGGTCGCGGTCGCGCTGGAACTCGTCTGCGTCCACGCACTTGGAGTTGCTGACGCCTGCCGCGTACAAGATGCAGTCCGAACGGTCGTCCAGACACGAAGCAACAACACCACTTCCAACGATCATGCGGCCACCAAGATGCGGGGTTTCATGTCTTCAGCCAGGCGCTTGATTGACGCGCCCCACTGTTCGCCATGGGTCATGCGGTACAGCTTCACGCTGTCAGCCGGATACCAAATAAGCGAGTTGTCGCCCGTGCGGTAGGCATAGCGCCACATCGGAACGGCATTGACCAGCACCCTTGCAGACCGGCCCAGCGCCCCGCAGGCATGCACGACGGTCGTTGTCACTGTCACCACCTCATCAAGCGCCATCAGCAGGGCTACGGTGTCCTCGTAGTCGTCCTGGTCAATGGGCGGCGTGATGACCTGGGCCTTCCCTTGTGCGTTCCACGCGGCCACTTCTACAGAGTTGTCGCGGTAGCTCAGATCAATGAACGACCCGGGCTGATCCATCACAGGCGCAAGGTCGGCAAGAGTGACGCTGCGCAGGTGCTTCTGCGTCTGTTGGATGCCGCCTTGCCAACTGAGGCCGATCCACGGCTTTGGCATGGCAGACAGCCAGTCGCGCCACTTCTGCACCTTCTCTGGGTCGGCCGTCAGGTACGCCTTCCGCGGGAAGCTCAGATCGGTGTTGCGGTAGAACTTCGGCAGCGCACTGATGTGGATGTGCGCGTCAATGTCCTTGCCTACAGACCAATCCTGACCGGCGCTCTTGAGAGTGCCGTGGATGGTGCACTGCGGGAAGTTGCGCTTCATCAGCGGGACCAGCCGCTGCGCGCATTCGAGAATGACTTCCTTGCAGTCCCGGATCATCTCTGGCAGGCACTGGCCAAACATGATGATGTCGCCGAGCCCTTGATCGCACTGGACCACCACCGTCTTGCCGGGCGAGCCATCCCACGTCGGCTCTTCCTTGTCCGGCGTGTTGTACACACGGACAACCAAGTGGTTGCCGTACAGGTAATCCTGCGAGGCCCAGCCGTTAGCCCAGCGACCGAGAGCAAGGCAGGCCATGGCCTTTGCAATGTGGGCGATGTAGTTGTCTGGGTCGAGCGACAGGGCCTTGTCGGCCCACTTGATCGTGTCCGACCACTTGCCCTTTTGCGAGTAGCTGGCCGCGATGTTTGCCGGCGGCATCGGGTCGGCAGGCAGCATCTGGCAAACCACCTGAAACGCTTTGATCGCGTCGTCCCACTCGTTCAGGTCGTGCAGCGTGGCGCCGTAGTGCATCCACAGGTTTGGCTGCCGCTGGTCGAATGACAGAGCCTTGCCGAACAGAGGCAGCGCAACGCCTAGATTGCCCTGCGTGCGCATCAGCGAGCCGGCGAGATACAGCAGCTCAGGGCTGTCTGGCTCTTCGTTCAGCGCGGCATTGACGCTAGTCCACGCTTTCGGGTATTGCTCGGCCGCGATGAGGCGGCGGATCTGCTTGGCCGCACTCATTCGGAATGGTGCCCGCTGGTCATCTTGAACGCCTTATATTTGGTGTTCAGCAGTTGGAACATGCGGCGCGCGTCGTTCCTGTCGAAGAAGTCGACGCCATCTTCCTGCTTCATCTTCAGGATGATGGTGTTCGGCACCTTGGCGTAATGCCACCAGTCTTCCTTGATGCCCTTTTTGCTGTAGTCGCCATCCGTTGCCCGGTAATGTGCGATTTCCAGTGCTGGCGTCACGTCCTGCTCATGCGTGATAGCCATCGTGTCGTCGTGTTCCTGATACTGGAACCAGACACGTTCGCCCGTGAGCGGGTTGAAGTCGAGTAGGCGCTTTGTCATCGTGAAAAGGGGCCGAGTTGTTAGCCCGGCCCCCCAGGCTACTTAGCTGACGTTGGTTGCCTTGGTGTTCGCCAGCGGCGACTTGCAGACCAGCGTGTACTCGGCGAGCATCATTCGACGCTCGGCGTCACCGGTCTTCGCAATCTCGATGGTCTTGAACGGCCGCAGGTAGGCGACTTCCCAGGTCTTCATGTCGAGACAGAAGACCGTGGTCGAGCGCGCATAACGGCTCAGTTGGATGTTGTGGCGACCGTAGGCCGACACGTACACATCCGCAGCGCCGATGATCTGCGCCTGCTGACCAGCCGCCACATCACGGAAGCGGGTCGCCAGACCGGTAAAGCCGCTGATCGTGTTGTACAGACCAGCGCCCACCAGAATGGTGTCCACTTCACCACCGCAAGACCACGACTGCGACAGCATGGTCTTCAGGCCGGCTTCGGTGAAAGCCGTGGCCGAGCCGTCAGTCACCGGCGACGTGGCAAAACCAGAGGCCGGGGCCGTGGTCGTGCTAGTCGTGGTGCCGTTGGTGTTGATGTGGTTCGGGAAGTGAATCCAAGCCTCGGCACCGGCAGAGACGCGACCAGACACCGACGTGCCAGCAGAAGCCGGCTCATCGGACAGCAAGTCGCGCTCCATGTCGCGCTTGATTTCCTTGCCCGCCTGCGCCGAGTGGTAGGCCAGTTGCGAACGGAAGCCCGCGGTGTTGACAGCCTCAGAGGTGCCAGTCACCGCAAATTCCTTCTTGGCGATCTGGGTGTAGTTCTTCAGGCGCGACGGCTGCGAGCGAGCCGTTGCCGAGAAGTCGTCACCTTCGACCGCCGCGTTCTTGGCCGGCGCAGCAAGGCTGTCCGTTTGCCACTCGTGCGTCGTGCTCTTGCACGTGCCCCGCCCGGCCTTGGTCATGAAGACCGTATCCATCGGGGAAATGTCATAGATGATGTCCCGCAGGTCTTCCCGCAGGACGTTCCCGCTCATGTCATACGCCTTGGTGGCGCCGACTGGTGCAGCCATGATTAACCTCGCATGTAGAAAAGTCGCGCGGCAGCTTCGACAGATCCGTCCTTCTTCAAGGCGGCCCGCGCGTCGCGGTATTTCTGCTCACTTGCCACGCCTGGTCCTTTGGATGCCCCGGGCTTGACGACCGGGGGAGCTTTGGCGGCGGTTTCGACGGCAGAGCCCTTGCGGGACTGGATGGCGTCGTACTTCGCGGCCTTGTAGATCGCGTGCAGGATGCGCGGGTCCGCATAGCGGCCCTTCACTTCCTTGAGAGTCAACCCGAGGGTTTCGACCTGCTTCAGCATCGCGGCGTCTTCGCCCGGTGTGTAATGACCAATGGCCTTCTTCACGCCTTCGACAGCCAGGCCCCACTGCTTTTGATAGTGGGCTTCCTGCATCGCTTGCAGTTGCTGGGCCTTCGACCCTAGCCCTTGCTCGCGTTGGGCAATCTCGCGGCGCAAGTCTTCGCGTTGGTCACGGATGCGCATGGCGGTGCCCGGGTCGCTGTTGTAAAGCGTCGCGGTGTCGATGCCGTCAAACTCTTTCAGCCGCTGCTGCATGGAGCGCAGTTCGGCCACTTCGCCCATAACCGTGCTGGTGAACTGTTCGCGCGCTTCAGCGTACTGAATGCGATCCTCGGCGGTCTGCACGAGGGTTGCCGCGTGCTGCGTCTTGCGCGTGTAGTCCGCCTGCCGAAGAAACGCATCCTTCAGCGCAGCCGGCACCTTGTGGGCGGTTCCGTCCTCTGCCTCAACTTCCACCAGATCGTCGGTTGACTCTTCAACGGGCGATTCCACCTCGTCGTCGGTCTGTTCGGCGTTGTCTGCAAGTTGCGCGGGGACTTCTTCAGTCGCAGCCTGCTCCGGTTCCGCCGCTTCAGGCGAGAACGAAGCCATCAACCGTTCCTGAATGTTGGCGTCCGAGTCCGTGGATTGTTCGGTCGTCATGCTGTTACCTCTGGCCTTGGTTCATCTTGTCCGGTCAGGCCACAGACCGGGGATAGAAAGACTCGCGGATGCGGTCCATGAATGACTGCTCTTGCGCCTTATGCGCATCTACGGATAGTTCGGCCGCATAACGCTCGTAAATGCGGTGCATCTGCCTGTGCAGTTGCAGCCGCTTGACGATTTCAAGTTGGCGATCAAGGTCCGGCTCTTTTTCAAGCTCGCAGACCAGCATCTCCCGCAGTTCGGCGTGAATGGCCTTTGCAAGCTCATCGTCCAGGTGCTGCTGGGCTTTCTCGGCTTTTTCGCGTGGCGTCATGCAATGAGCATCAAAACTTCTTCGTCGTCCTCTTCCTGCTGCCGCTCTCGCTGACGCATCAGGGCCGTGATTTCGATGTCTTTCAGGCGCTGGTCATACGTGGCCTGAATGTCTGCAATGACCTTGCGCGCGTAATCCGCAAGCTCGGGCGGCGCTTCAATGCTTGGAGCCTTCAGGGCCTTGCGCGCGTCCCTGATGACCTTGCCAATCGGCCTGCGCTGGCTGGCATTGGCCCGCTGCAACGCTTCATCAGCCTTTGCCTCTGCTTCTTCCTTTGCGCGGTCAATCAGCGCTTGAGCTTCGGAATAGTCCGAAACTATCACATCCTTGCCGTCAATAGCAAGAACGTATCTCTGTGACTTGCGGCGGGATTTGCCGGCGCCGACACTCCGAACCGCAATAACTGCGCCGTCGCCCGTGTGTTCAGCAACGCCCGACACTGATGCGGGATCGGCAATCAGATCGCCCGTTGCCGTGTGCAACGTCAGGTGTTGAGCCGCACCCGCAACGGTTGCCGCATCTGCCGCAATGGCGCCAGTGGCCGTGTGCAGCGCGTAGTGGACAGCCGTGCCCGACAGCGTGGAGGCGCCGGATGAAAGCGCGCCGGCCGCAGAGAACGAGCCGGCGGAAGACAGCGACGCGCTGCCTGCAACCGTTGCGGCATCAGCGGACAGGGCGCCGCTGGATGTGTGCAGGGTGAGGTGGCTTGCGGACCCTGCTATCGTTGCCGCCTGAGCCGCCAAGGCCCCGGACGCTGCGTGCAGCGTTAGGTGGCTGGCTGAGCCCGCCACTTGAGCGGCGGCGGCGGCCAAAGCGCCATCTGATGACTTGGAGCCGCCGCCGGCCCCCAGCACCCGATACCACCCGCCATCCCCAACGCGCCAGCCGGTAGCCGCGTCATTGACGCGATACCACCCGCCATCGCCAACACGCCAAAGGTAAGCCACTTAGGTATCCCAGCCCCAGGCGGCGTAGATGGTCGTCGTGGTCGCCACGCAGATGCGCATGGCGGCCGCGTCTTCAGTCGGAGTGACGGCGCCGGTTTGGAGCTTTCCGCTCCAAGCGGTGCCAGACAAGCCGCCCCACGCCCCAGTGCCAGCGCCAGTCGGGATATTGGTGCCGCTTGACGTATAGGCCGCTTCGCCGCTGGCAAAGGTCGGCAGCGGGCTCCCAGAAGTCACGCCGAATTTAGATTCAGGCCAAACCTCCGCGTCGGTCAGGGGAGTCGTTGAGCCGTCGCGGGCAATCTCAATCTTCGGCGTGATGCTGGCCCCAGTCGGAATCTGGCCCCACATCCACGGCAGGACAAACGGGCCGGCGCGGGTTGCACTTGCGCTGGCGTCGATCTTCCATGACAGCGCTTCGCCGTTGTATGTGATTGACGTGTTCGCAGTGGCGCTGCCGAGGGCCGAGTAATAGCCGTGAATCCCGACTGTCGAGCCGGCCTTGCAGTTCTTCAGCCGGACAATAGAGCCTGAATCGTTGAGGTTGCCGGCGCCTGACATTACCGTGTAGCTCGACGGCAGCACGCAGTCTTGGAACTCGATCCGCATAGGGGCCACGCCGCCATCGGCAAACAACGTCGCCGACGATGACGTGGCCCCGCCAGTGCAGTCAAAACCGCTGATCGTCCATGCTGCGCCTGTGGTGTCGGCGGTGCCGCTGCCGCTGAACACAGTGGTGACAACTCCCGCGCCAGCCGTTGCCCCGCCGAGGATTTCACCGAACGAGCCAAGCCGCACGACCTGCGCCGCGCCGGCTCTTGATATGGTCAGGTTCGTGATGCTTATCCACGACCGAATGTCTGCGGGCGTGCCAAGCAAAGCACTTAGGTTTGAGGATGAGTTGTTGAGGTCTAGGTAAATGTCTCGCCCGATGAGCTGGCAATCATCAGCGCACCCAAGTCTGATTGCAGTGCCGCCGCCAGAACCCGTTGCACGGACTGTTAGCCCCTTGACGTTTATCTTCTGCGAGGTCGGGTCTATTGACATCGGGGTGGTGCTAGACGAATTACTCACATACCCGCTTGTCCCCATTGGGGTGTAAACCTCTGAGGCATCCTTATCGACGGTCAAAACAGTTACGTTGTTGACGGTCGGGCTGAATGTGTGCGCCGATGAGTTTGCGGCCTCCTGGCTGGTGTAATGCACAAGCACGACATCGCCGGCAGCCATGAGCGACTGGAGGTAACTCAGGAAGATGCCGGCAAAGGTCCAGTCCACCGTGCTGCCACTGGAATAGCCCGGCGCGCGGCAGGTCCAGGTGACGGTGCCATCCGTTATCGTGCTGCTGTCAACGGTGTATGACGCAGACCACGCGGGAACAGCGCCGCCGGAAGTGCCCGCTGTCGTGCACTCCCAGACGTACCGCTTTGCGACCGCGTGGTTCGTGCTGGCGTCGGAAATAGCCGGCTGCATCCGCGCACCCAGCGCGTACACAGTCGAGTTCGCCCGCTGCGTTACCCCGCTTTGAGCCCAGCACCGATAGGTGGCCATTTATTCCTCGTTGCCGACGATCTGCTCGTATTCGATGCGAGCCAGTTCTTCGTTAGTGTTGGCAATGTGGAAGTCGGCTTGCGTTTGCGCGCGGGCTTGCAGGTCAGGGCCTGAATCAGTGCGGAAGTTGATCTGCCCGCGGGCCGAATCGTCTTGGTCGTACATGCGCAGGATGCAATCGGCGCTGCCGTCAGCGGCGGGCGTAACGCTCAGGGTATGGCGAACGATAGGCATGGCTTATTCCCCCACGGCTGCGCGCAAGGTGCGGCGGGCGTTGATGAGCGCGTTGAAGCGGGCTTTCGCGGTGTTCCACTGAGCGACGCTGTAGCCGAACTCGTTTCGGACCTCGGTGTCGGTCAGGTCGCCGGCTCCGATCAGGGCCATGATCCGGTCAGCGACGTGGACCGTTCGATTGCCGATCGAATCGCGCATGTCAGCACGCAGGCGGGCCAGGAACTGGCCGCGGGTTTGGTGTTTCAGCACAAGGGCCATTGGTTACTCCTTCGATGTTTCGGCGAAATAGGCCGCTATTGCCAGCAGCGCCAAGACGAGCGCCTGGCGCCGCGTCACGTCAGCCCTCGGCGGGCGCAGGGGCGGGAGCCGGCGGGATCGCGTCAAGCGCGGCCTGCAGATACTTGAACTTTGGAAACAATGCCTTGTCCCACATCGTGTCAACGCGCCGCCACTCGCCAGGCGCAAGCGTGGCGGCCACCTGATGCAATAGCGGCGCTCCCGGGTTAGGCGGTGGCGGAGCTGGCGGCGGATCGGTTGACGGATCACTACCTTCAAGCGACGCGCGTAACACGCGAAGCGCCTCATTGACAGCTACAAGGCCGGCTTCGGCCGCGTTGAATGCGGAGCGCTGTTCTGGATTCATTACGGCATCGCCGTGTATGTCAACGACGAGCACGCCACCGTATCGCCAGCGCCAATTGTCAAGCCGCCGGACAAGTTGATGTCAGAGCCTGACGCGGCCACTGCGCAATGCACCACCACAGTCCCGCCGCCGGTTTCAAGCGTGGCAGTGGCTACCGCCGATGCGTTGCCCGTGGCGTTGGTGTCGCTCGTGATACTGTTTGCCGTGATCGCCCCAGACGATGCGGCGCCAAACGCCGGATTGCCAAACGCCAAAGTTGCTACTGCAGTGCCAGGGCTTGCCGCAGTGCCTGACAAGCGAAACACCAGCTTTGCAGTAGTGCCGAGGTCTGAATCAACCAGATCAGCAACGGTGTTGCGAAACGCAACCGGGTGAGTGACTGCCATTAGTCTTCCTTCCGCGCTTCGATTTCTAGCGCCTTGTCTTCAATCTCTGCCGATGTGCCGGTCAAGACGTATTCCTCGACCTTGCCGGTAGCCTTGCGGGTGATCTGAATCACGGCCTGCATCACTGCCGGCTGCGTGGTGAGCTTGTTTTGTTCCATCACTGCACTCCAATCGCTCGGCCGTCAGGCCCGCGGACAATCTTTCGCTCTCGGCCGCCCTTTTTGAAGCCGACAGCCTTGCCGTCAGGCCCGCGGATGATTTCCGCCGGCTGCGAGGCTTCTTCTTCAAGCCTGCGGATCGTTTCAATCAGCTTGTCAACGCGCGTGTCAGGCGCCTTGCTGATTTGCGCGGTGTCCATCGTGGTCTGCGCGCTCTTGTTGGCGATTTCCAGTTTCACGGACGCATCAAGCGATGCCTTCCACTGCTCGAATTCCAACTTGCGCTGATCGGCCTCGGCCGCGTAACGTGCATTCAGTTGGGCCAGTTCGGCCTGCTGCTGCATCTCTAGCTGCTTCTGTCGCGCTTGCATTTCCTCGCGCTGCGCATCGACTTGGGCTTGAAGTTGAAGGCGCTGGACTTCGATCTGCTGTTCCGCTTGAAACTTCTGCTGATCCTGCTGCGCCTTGAACTGCTCCAACTGCATTTGCGCCTGAGCCTTGACCTGCTCAGGGCTGGGCTGCGGCTGTTGCGGGGGAAGGGTCTGCGGGTCAGGCCAGAACTTGTCCGGGTTGCTGAAGCCCGCGAGCTTGAGGATTTCAACGTTTGTCGCGCGGATGTTGTCGCGCCCGACAAGGCCCATCGGCAGGCCCACCTGCATTTGCGCGCCCAGCACGTTGCCGAGCTGCTGCATCATGCTTTCCTTGTTGCCTGCGCCGACGCCAACGCTGATGCGGACATCGCGCTTAGTGCGCCATGACTGGGGATCGACCGTGATCCACTTGCCTTGCAACTTCAGCGTCAGCCCCTTGTTTCGGTGCTTGCTGATCAGCTCATGAACAACTGAAAACAAGTATTCGACAGCCGGCGCCATGGTGCGGGCGATGTGCTCCGTGCGCATGGCAGAGTGGCTTTGCATTGCCACCGTGGTGCCGACCGCCGCCTTGTTCATGGCGTTGGCTTCAAGGCCTGCCGCGCCACGCATTGCGCCTGATCGGTTCTGGCGCTCTTGGTCGAAATACTCCAAAGATCCGATGATCTGGTCAAACGCCAGCGGGTGGACCAGCGGCATGACGTGGCCTTCGCCGGGCAACGCGCCATCCAGCAGGCGAATCACGCCACCAGGCCGGCTGTCCACCAAGTCGGCCAGGTTCACGCGGTCGGACACCACGTTGCGCCCGTTGTTCGCCAAGTACAGGTTGTCCAGGCCGCCGCGCTTGACCGCGGTCTTGATATCCTGAATGTCTTTGACGATTTCCGCAATGCTCAATCCGATGTGCCGGTGCGGCAGCGGCTGCGGCGTCATCGACGCGACAGGGATGCGGGCAACCGGCTCGACGTGCAGGATGGTTCGGCCAACCAAGATGCAGTAGTACCGACGCGACACGCCATCGCCTGCATCGCACATCACCCAGGCCATGGACGCCCAGACCTTGCGCATGATGCCGGGGCCTGATTCGTCGTCCCAGCTTGCGCCCTCTCCGAAACGGTCGCGGGCGTCGTCCACCTCGCTGTCGTGGTCCTCGCTGTCGGACACGTCCTCGGGAACGTCTAGACCCATCTCGCGCAGTTCGGCGATGGTCTTTTGTTCCTTGTACTCAAAGAACGGGCAATCGTTCAGCGTGTAGTCGGGCGTGTCAACGTGGACCCGCGTGTGTTCGGGCGGCAGCACCTTGAGGCAGACCTTGCCCTCGTTGGCTTTGCGCTCGATCACCACCGTGTGCTGCATGACCGGCTGCGCAGGCGGCGGGGCCTGTGGCATTTCCGGCACTGGCTGGCCCTGCTGCTGGGCTTGTGCGGCCACTTGCTGCCACTGAGCCCGAGCCATTTGGTATTGCTGAAGCGCTTGCTTGTAGGCTTCCTGCGCCTCGCGCGTGGCTTCCTCGTCAACCGTGGCCGAGTGCTGAACAACGGCAACGCCATCAGTCAGCAGCGCGGCAAGCTGGTCCTCAGATTGGTTTTCGTACGTCTCGCGGACCATGGCGTCGGACTCGTCCCAATACGCCATGCAATAGCCGTTCATCATCAAACTGGCGTCCATCAGCCAGTCGCCGAAAATCTGCTCCCACTGGTTCTGCTGCGTGACCGTGTGGGCAACGATTGCCGTTGTCTGGTCTGCGCCCTGCTCGTCCTCTGCGCCTACCGGCACGAACTTGCAGATTTCGTCGCTGCTGGACGCGAAGATGCGCACCAGTGACGGGATGAGCGTGGAGATAGTCTCGTACACGCTGCGGTCAACCACCTGTGACCGGCCCATCGGCGCCGGCATGGTGTTCATGCCGAGATACGCCTCCATCGCCTGAGCCCGGCGGCGGCCTAGATCGCTGTTTTCGTCGGTGCCGTAAGAGTTCTCGCGGCCCGAGTCGATAGCGGCAAGCAACAGGTCTTTGTCGATTGCCACTTACTTCCCTTCAGGTAGCTTTTGGCGGTCGGCCTCGCTTCTTCGGAGGCGGCGCCATTGTAGCAGAAGCTATCGGCTGCGCGTCAACGATAGGCGCAGGCAATGGCTCGGCCTTCCACGCTGCGTCCGGCAACTGAGTTTTCACACTTGGCCTAGGCGCCCAAGACATCCCCTCCTCGTCAACGGTGATGACGTAGCGCCTCCCGTCCATTTCTTCCACCCGCGCCCGCAGCGCCTCAATCTCGCGCTGCATCGCCTTCAGTTTTGCCATGAGGTTCATACGATCCCTGCGTTGCTGTAGTTGATCGGCTTCATTTCCTGCCGCGCCCCTGTCTTGTCGATGCTGACAGCCAGATACCGGAACGCATCAGACCCGTGCGACGCCCAATCGTGAACTGGTGTGGGCCGGAACTCGCCCAGCTTCTCGTTTAGCTCTCGGCGGTAGTTCTGCAAGCACTCAAGGCCGCGCCGGGTCTTCGTCTCATCGAACACGCACCGCGGCCACACCATGCGGGCAGCGTTGATGCCGTCCTCAAGGCTTAGCTTCGGCGTGATCTTCACCCGCCTGCCGAGCCCGGTCAGGATTTCCTGGGCGCTCTTGCCGCTGGTCAGTTCGCGGGCCTGCGCATCGTGCGGCAGCCAGTCGTAGCCGTAGGTGTAGGGCTTGCTGTTCAGCACTCCCACGTAATGGCTCAAAGGCTGGCTGTTGGATTCGTAGTAGTCGATCAACCGTACCTCAGAGCGCAGGCGCTGGGCAAACCAGATGGCCGTGCTGTCGCCAATGCCGATGTCCCAATGCGTCGAGACTTCCAGCATGGGGTCGTATGGCACGACACAGAACCTGTTGTCAGCCCTGGCCGCCTGGTACTCGCTGGCGTAGATCGCGCCCAAAGCGGGCACGTCAAAGGCGCATTCGAACTCTTGCTGGTATTGCGCGTCCGTCATCGTGCGCTTGGCGTCTGCAAGCTCGTCAGCGTCCAGCGCGCCAGTCTCTGACGCCTTCAGTTCGAGGTATTGCCAGTCTGGGTCTGTTCTGGCCTGCTCTCGGATGTCGAAGAAGTGGTTTTTCCCCTTGGGCGTTCCGATGAACGTAGCCCATCCCCGCCTGTCAGCCAACAGCGGGCGGATGATTTCGCCCCAGACTGTCGGCCGCTGGTCGCCGTACTCGTCCAGCACAACCCCATCAAGGTAAATCCCTCGTAGCGCGTCAGGGTTGTCTGCGCCAAACAATCGAACACGGCTCCCGTTCTTGAGGTCAATTGCAAGCTCCGATTCAAGGATGCGGTCAGCCACCGGATGCCCAAAGCGCTTCAGGTAGTCCCAGGCAATAGCCTTGGCCTGCGCGTAGTACGGGGCGATGTAGGCGTATCGACCGTTCTGCTTCTTCGTGGATAGCGCAGCCGTCAGCAGGTCGAACACCGTCGCCACGGTCTTGCCCGCCCGCCGGTGAGCCACGATGCACGCCCAGCGCTGTTCACGCTCGTGGTACGGCAGGAAGTACGGCCGAGGCCGGTAATCAACGCTCGACACGCGATGCTGGCACAGGCCAGGTGATCTGAATCGGGTTTGCTGGGTCGCCAGTCAATTGCACCGGCAGCAGTTTCGGATAAATGCTCGCCCAGAATGCCCGCTCGTTCAGAGGATCTTCTTTCGCCCAGGCAATCAAGCGGTCAGCCCCGCCCAAACCCTCAGCGGCCAAAGCAATAGCCTCCTTGGCCGTTCTTGTGGTCTTGCTGATAGCTCCTTTCGGCTTTCCTGGATTCCCAGGCCCGAAACTCCCCGAATTTTTCGCCATGTCAGCCCCCCTTCAATAGCCGGGCAGCAGTCAGCGCCCCTTCCACATCCCGCACCGTAGCCACTGGCCCACCTATCCACGTCGCCAGAAACGACTCCTGTAGCTTGGTGTACTTCTGAGCGCTTGGCACCTTCCGCCCGTCCTTGATTTCCACCAGCATTGTCTTACCGTTAGCGCCCACTAACAAGTCTACCGGCAACTTCAGATCCCACACAACGCAGCCGGCAGCGCGGAAGGCAGACACTATCTCCGCCTTGTTTGCGTCTGTTCTAGCTGCTCTGCGCATCAGCCGTAGGCCCTCGCAATCGCGCTGTCATGCTCGACGTATTGGCCTGGCTTCATCGCAGTGAAGTAGCTTTCGGGCCGGTCCACCTTGAATCGCATGTCAACCGGCGTTGGCAGAACAGTGATGCGAGTCTTCTCCGTCCTCACGATCTCTCGGCTGTCGCGCGATGCAAAGCCCGCGGCTACCTGAGCCCGCGTCCGCTCTGCCGCCCGGCCCATGCCCCATGTCTTGCCCTTGCCCGCCTTGTTCTTGGCCCTTGCCGTTGCCTCGTGCTCCGGCGCGAAGTACCGCACCCGCTTCGCAGCCTGTTGCGTGCCTTCAGGCAAACAGCCAATGTGCTTCAGCAGCACAAGCTGGCTCAGCATCTTGGCGCACTCTTTGGAGTTGCTGTACTCAAGCTGGGCGAACAATTCCGATGCGAATGCGCCGTCAGGCAGAGATTGAAGCAGCGCCAGTGCCTTTGCCCTGCGCGGGCTTTTGAATTCCATGTACAGCTCTCCAAGTCTTGGATCCAGTGAATTCGGCCAAACCAAGAGCCTCAAGGCTGACCAATGCGGCGTAAATTTGCTCATGGGTTATGCCGATTGATTGCCTAAGCCTTATAGCCGTTTGCGGGCCATCATGCCTCAGTATGGCAAGAATTTGCGCCCGCATCAGAACACCTCCAGCTTTCCGCCGCTATACCATTCAATGGCCGCGCACGTCCTGATGGCAGAAAACACTTCCTCAATCTTGGCTTTTGCCTCTTTCCCGGCCATTGATCTTGGTTTGCTGTTGGCCAACTTCTCCCATTCGGGTGAAATCCAAAGCAGATATATCCGCGTTCTGTTGCTGATAACAACATGCCCAAAGTCCGTAACGTAAACGCCGCTCATGTCACCCGCCTAATGGAGCCCATCACGCGGCGCCTGGCTTCTTCGCTGGCTGCCCGCTCCTCGTCTGTCATCTGGGCTGACGGCTTGAAGTATTCGTGAGCCGGCACAGTCCCACGCGATTCATGCTCGCCATCTGCCGGCGCCTCCCATCTTGCCTGATTCAGCCATACAAGCGGGGCAGGCACAAACTCGCCGCCAATCCAGCCCTTTGACTTCTTCTGCGCAGCCAAGGCCGACATGATCTGAACCGCAATCTCGTCGCACCCAGCCATCTTCCACTTCTTCTCGCACTGCTGTCGCGCAACCTTCCTCGGGTGCCTTGGCCAAGCATCCCAGAAACGATCAAACAAAACGCTCCCCCGCTTGCGGGGGCTGGGGGGTGGCGTATTTGTTTTCTCTGCTTCTCCTTCTTCTTCTTCTTGGGATGACGGCGGCTTACCGCGGCTTACTTCGATTACATCCATTACGGTAATCTTCTTCTTGGCCCTATGGCGAGCTACAGCCTCACGGTTGGCGGCCCGCCTGTCCTCGTCGTTGCGGATGGCCCTGTACTTGGCGTAGTTGACAACCATCCAGCCCCACGCTCGATGATCTGAAACGCGAACAATGCGCCTTCCGCCTTCATCTGGCGTCCTCGACTCAGGATCTGGCGCCTCAAGCCGATCAAGCGCCGCGCGAACTCTATCAACAGGTAGGCCAACCTCGTCAGCAATGGCGCGAGGGTGGATGTCAACAAACCCCTCTCCATCGCAATGAGCAAGCAGGTTAGTAAACACCAAAAGTCCGTCCGAGTCTCCCCTCAGCGTCCCCTGGTATATCGACGCGAACAGCTTTACATACATGCTGTAGCCCATTCTGTAATCCTGTAATCTTACAGTAATTGCCAGGCGCCATCAAGGCCTGTAGTTCTTCACCGCGTCAATGCCGGCTTGAGCAATGTCGTATACGCTCGGGATGCCCCACCAGCTCGGCAGCAAACCGCCGGCCTCATGCATCTCCAGGCGGAACCTTTCGATGACTTCCAACTGCTTCTTGGTGTACGGCTTCAGGTCTTCGCGCTTGACAGCAACAGCGGCTTTGCCCATCAAATCCTCCATCGCCTCACGAGCAACCATTGCAGCAGCCAAAAACGCCGCAGTGTCTGGCGCCACGTCGTACTCATACCTTCGCCCGCCATCCTTGTATGCGTAGGTCAAACGGAACTGACCTGGCTTCATAAAGTCGCGGTTGTAAGCACTGGTGCTATCGCAATCCAGAACGTATCGCCTGCCTTCTTTGCGGTATAGGGCCGTCATGCCGTCCACCTCGTGGCCTTCACGACACGCCAGGTCACAAGCTCCCGGCCGTTGACGCGCCGAACGCCTTTTCTGATTGCCTCTGTCGGCCTCAAGCATTCCTCAACCCGCTTCCACGGGCTGGTGCTGATGCCGTAGGCCAGCATGTCCAGGTACGTGTGCGGATACTTCAGCTTGGCGATCAACTGCCGGCCCTGCCTGGTGTCTTTCACGCTTCACCTCCTGCGCACTTGGCGCACTGCCACAAACCAACAATCCGCCACTTGCGCCGGCCTATCAACAGGGCTTGGCGCTGGTGGCACCGCATACACGTCCAGGCGCTTGTGTGCCCTGGGCCTGCGCCTTGCTGTGGCGCGTCTGCCGCTTGGCGGCGGTCGTCACTTGTCATGCTGCAAACAGATCCATATTCTTTGCCGTCGCCGCGGCAAGGTTTGCCACGGCCTGATGGTAGTAACTCGCCTTCAACTCCACGCCGACAAAACGGCGGCCCATCTCAAGCGATACGTACCCCTCGCTGCCAATGCCCATGAATGGGCTTAACACGATGTCGCCCGGGTTCGTCCACAACATAACGCCGCGGCGGATCACGTCAAGCTGCAGCGGGCAGATGTGGCGCTCGTCGTCGTGCTCGCGGGCGCTCATGTATTGCAGGGTGTCGCTCGGGTTGATGTCCATCCACACCGGGCTGGCCACCTTCTGCCAGAGGTCCACCGGGTATTCCTCGCCGTGCGTCACCCGCTCGCAATCGCCAGGCGCACGCACCGTGATGAGGTAGTCGGGGATGCCCATGCGGCACATCGCAGCGTTCTCGCGCACGCTCTTGTGCAGCAGGCCGAGAGCCTTGGTGCGCTGCATGGCAGTCACTGGGTCCTTCCAAATCGTTGCCTTGGCGTGGAAGATGAAGCCGTGCTTCTGGAAGGCGCGCAGCAGGTCGCCGGGGAAGTCCTTCAAGCCGATCACGCCATCGCGCTCCTTGCTGCTGGGCATGTCCATGCAGTGGAAGCTGACATTGCGGCCTGGCTTCATGACACGGCGAAGCTCAGCGATCAGGAAGTCGAAGTGCTCAAAAAACTCCGCGTCGTTGCGCACATTGCCCATGTCGCGAGGGCTGTTGCTGTAGGTGTAGAGGCTGGCAAACGGCGGCGAAAAGATGCTGTAGCCGATGGAGTGATCGGGCAGCCCGCGCAGGGCATCCACGCAGTCGCCATGGATGGCGGTGTAGCGCTCGGTCGTGACTTGTTCAATGCAATTCATTCTGCGTCCTTCAAAAATGCCGGCACCGTTACGCGGCGTTCGGCGTTGTAAGTATTCGTGTGGCGCGTGGTGCCAACCACCTGCGCCATCACGGCTTCACGGGTTTCAGCGCTCAAACTCTCTGACATGGCTTTGGCGTCGCGCTCCTTGCGCTTCAGGTTTGCAACGACAGCACCTTCTGCCGAGCTGGCGAATATGTGCACGTGCACGGCGCGCGTTTGCCCGAATCGCCAGCACCGGCGCACGGCTTGGTAGTACGCCTCGAAGCTGTCAGTAACGCCGACGAAGGCCATGCGCGCGCAGTGCTGCCAGTTCAATCCGAAGCCTGCAATTGACGGCTTCGTGATGAGCACGCGGATACGCCCGGCCGCGAAGTCGGCCAGCCGCTGCTCCTTCGTTTCGATGTCGTCGCTGCCGCGGATCTCTACGGCGCCCGGGATGGCCTGGCGCAGGGCATCTCCCTCGTCGTTCAAGTCGCACCAGACAACCCACGGCTGCAGGTCGCTGTTGACCTTCTCGGCGCACTCCGAAACGCGGTCTTCAATCGACATGCGGCGGGCCGTGCGGCGCTCACTGAGGGTCTGCGCCTCCATGGCAAACAGCATCCCGCCGAGCGGCATTTCAGTGCTGACGGTGTGCTCGTGCAGGTGCAGCGGCGGCAGGTTGTATGCGCTGTCGTCAAAGCCCAGGTCGGACGGCTTGCGCACCATCGCGCCCCACTGGCTGACCCACTGCCAGAACAGGTGCCGCGCGTGGCCTTTCAGGCGCCAGACGCTGGTGTCTCCGCCGTCGTGCGTGAAAAACTCGGCCAGCATTTCCTGCCGCGTGCACACGCCCAGAAACTCGGCATGCGTGCCCAGCTCAGTCCAGTCGTTTGGCGCAGGCGTCGCGGTCGCGCAAAGCTTGAACTGCGTGGACCTGAAGGCGTCCAGCAGCGTGCGCAGGGTCTTGGCGTCGTGGTGCTTGATGCAGCTGGACTCATCCAGCACGACACCTCCGAATCGATCCGGGTCGAACCGGTGCAGGCGATCGTAGTTCGTGATGTTGATTCCTGGCCCCGCGTCGGCGTCTTCCCGGCATTGGACTGTCGTCCCCAGACCAAGTGCGACGCTCTCTTCGACCGTTTGGGAAGCCACCGCAAGCGGGGCCAGGATCAACACGGGGCGCCCGGTGTGGCGACGCACTGCGTCAGCCCACGCGAGCTGCATTCGAGACTTGCCGAGCCCGGTGTCGGCAAAGATGGCTGCGCGGCCGCGGCGTATGGACCATGCGGTCAGCGCAGACTGATGCGGGAACAGGCTCGACGGCACCGAGAAACCATCGGCAATGCCGGTGCTGGGCACGGTGCTGAGCTTGCGCAGCACGTATGACTCGTAACTCATCTACTTGTGCTCCAAAAAGAGCCCGGAGCCACACGGCCCCGGGCAAACTACTCGCCTCCAGGGGAGGAGCGCCCCGGGGTCTCTAGCGAGTATGGGATGCGCCCTTCGCATGTCCAGACATTGCCTGACAGCACGGGCTCGAACTCGGCGTATTGAATACGCCCCGCTCCTTGCGGAATCATTCTGCGGTCGCACAGCACGCAGCATGGGCGCGGCTTTCCTGATGGGCCAATGACGCCAGTACAGCGAGCATCATCAGCGCCCATCACTTGAACATCTCCGACCTGATCGCCCGCAACAGCCACCGATGCAGCTGCATGGCCGGTACATTGATGCGCACGGCCCCGGCCTTCGACTCGTGCGTGACAACAAGATCGCCGCCCGGCTTGGCCTGGCTGACCTTGATCTGTTTGACGGTGATTTCCATGGCTGAATCCTGCCGGCCGATCTGGCAATCGTCCATTTGCTTTTGTCTATCTGTTTGCATTGGTCGATTGAAACAATCAACTAGCCACAGTGCAACAGCAGGCGCAGTATTGAGCCCGTCAACAGGAGCAAACATGAACGTACACCCTGACAGATGGTCCGAACAGTACACCAAGATCCTCAACCATCTCGACGCCTCAGAGATATGCCATGAGCTGTCGGACGTTGCAAACTTGATTGGCAAGCTGACCGCAGCCAATCGGCCAGACATCATCGGCCGCGTCGTGGTTGGGGTGCTAAGCGCTTACGCAGCGCGCTGCACGGATCACTCTCTTGATTGCACGACTGCCAGTGCTATGGGAGCGCATGAGGCAGCAGCCATTGCGCTGCTGAGGTCGCAATGAGCCCGCTTTTCGTCTTCATGTGCGGCGTGGTGGCTGGCGTGATCCTGTCGCTGGTCTGCTGCTGGGCTTTGTCGGCCCTCATTGACGAGCCGATGATCTGGGGGCGCCGATGAAGAACGTGACCACTCCCCGCACGCTGGCCGACTGCACTTTCCGCACCGGCTATCAAACGGCCCAGCTACCTCAGCGCTCACGGCTTGCTGATGTGTTGCTGGCCACTGCAATCGGCGCAGTCTTGGCGGTTGCGCTTGTTCACTGGTGGGCATCATGACTGACATGCAAGTTGGCGTCATGTACGTCGTGACGCAATCTAGCGAATGCCGTGAGTTCCAGGTGGGCGACTGCATTTGGCTGGACAAAGGCGGGGCAATCATGAACTCCGTCGTTGGCGGCTGGATGCCAGCCGAGGATGTGCAAGCGGCAACCCGCGGAATGAAGATCCAACCAGTGGAGGCCGATCAATGAAAGACTATCCAGACACCATCCCAAGCGAGTGGGCTGCGTCTGCCGCAACCGAGATTGGCGCCGACGATGACCGCGTGGAACCTGCAATGCAAATGCTCGGCTGGCTGCTGCTGTGCGTGCCGTTTGCCGTTGCCATCCTGGCTGTGGTGATCTGATGGAAACGCTCGACCGCAAAGACTGGCCGCGCGTCACGATGAACATCGTGGTTGACGGTGTGTCGATGACTGTCGGCCTTGATGTTGACTCGCCAGACGAGCCCGGAGAGATCCCCGCTGAGGCTTGGTGGGTGTCGGCTGTCCACTTCTGCGACGCTTGGTGGCCGCGGGACATTTTCACAAACGGTGACGCGCTTGAGCTTGACGCGGCGCTTCACAAAGCAATCAAAGAGGAACGCGATGCGCTACTGTATGACTCTCTGGCATGATCTGATGATGTCCGTTGGCACTGGCATCGCCCAGTTCCGCTACATCCGCCGGCACCTGCGCCAAGGCGGCAACCCTGACCAAGCGAGTTTCTGATGTCCAACATGGACCTTTGGCGCTCCGTCATGATGACGGACCCTGGCGCCGTCAAGCCGATCACCGGCAAGAGCTACCAAGGCAACAGCCCAAAGCCGTATTGGCTGATTGAGCGGGCGACCGAGGTTTTTGGGCCGGTCGGCATTGGCTGGGGCGTGACGGTCAAGTCTGAGCGCTTCGAGCGCATCAGTGAAACCGACGTGCTGCACGTTGCCGTGGTTTCTGTCTGGTACGTGCGCGACGGTAAGCGGTCCGAAACATTTGACCAAATGGGCGGCACAAAGGCTGCCTACAAGACGGCTAAGGGCGTCTTGATGGTGGACGAGGACGCCGGCAAAAAATCAGTCACTGACGGCATGGTCAAGTGCCTAAGCATGATCGGTTTTGCCGGCGACATTTTTAGCGGCCGCTGGGACGACAGCAAATACGTTAAGCAAGCCGGCGAGGAATGGGAGCGCCGCAACGCAGAGCGCGACGAATCGCCGGAAGCCAAGGCCGAGCGCGAAGCGTGGGAAAAGCGCTTGCCGGAGCTTGAAGAACTGGCGAACTTCATGATTGACGCGCACCAGAACGGCAAGGATCTGGACGCCATCCGCGTTTGGTACGACCCGGCCACGTTTTCGGCTGACAACCCGACAGCCAACGAAGAACGCAAACATGTATGGGGCTTGCTGCGCGAAGTGTCGAAGCTGCGAAGCGCCATCAAAGCAAACCAGCCGGAGTCCAAGACAGCATGATGATGGTGTCAAAGCGCGAAGAACAGGTGTTGCGCTGCCTTGCTGAAGGCATGAGCACCAAAGAAGCCGGAAAGGCTCTTGGTATCTCAGGCGAGACTGTCAAGGACTATTCAACATCCATCCGTCGCAAGCTGGCAGCGCGCAACACCGCAAACGCGGTAGCCATTGCGGCTAGGGCCGGGATCATCTGATGTTTCCAAAGTCGCCGCAATACAGCAGCGAAGCCTGGCGCCGAGCCGTGGCCTCGCTCCCATGCGCACACTGCATGCGCATTGGCTATACGCAGGCGGCACACCCCAACCACAGGGGCAAGGGCATGGGCATGAAAGCGCCAGACTGCTGGACAGTGCCACTGTGCGTGGACTGCCATCGAGAGTTTGACCAAGGCACGCAGTGGGGCAAGGTACAAAAGCGCGAAATGATGGACGCCTGGATCATCAACACGATTCTGCAACTCGCAAGTCAAGGACTGGTGAAGCCGTGATTGACCCGATCAAGTGCCTTGAGTTCATCCAAGCCAATGCCGGCAAGCTGGCAAAGGCAAAGGCCGAACGGATCTACATTGAAGAAAGCCTGCGAAGCACGAAGTCTCTGCAGATGCAGCAACACGCAGGGCTGCCGGTGTCGGCGCAAGAGCGAGAGGCTTACGCATCGGAAGAGTACCGAACGGCGCTGGAGGGCCTGAAGGCTGCAGTAGAAGCAGAAGAGTCGCTTCGGTGGATGATGGTTGCGGCGCAGGCGAAGGTAGAGGTGTGGCGCACGATGTCGGCCAATGATCGGCGGATAGATCGTGCGGCGGCCTAACGCAGCAAGGCGCCAAACGTTTTGGTAACCGGCGCCCTTGGGCGTCCGGTTGACCTGTAGTTAGGCAACAACCGACAGGAGAAACGATGTACGAAGAACTTGACCGTCGAATCTTGGATGCCGTGAAGCGCAACACAAGTCCTCTGTACGACAGCACTGTGAACAGTGAGGCCGTGCGGATTGCGGCCGCAACAGGGCGCGAGGCGTTCCGCGTGACCGATGGCCGGCTGCAAGCGCTGCGCCGAAAGAAGCGCATTCAATGGCTGACAAAGGCAGCAGCCCCTGGGCATTGTGGCGGGTGGCGTCTTGTTGTTGCCTAACGCAGAAGTAACCGGCCTTGGCCGCAACAGGAGCAACGATGACTGACCAAGCAACGCCGGCCAAGGTCCGGTTGACTGACTGGTTAGGCGGCTGGGTTCCGCCGCCAGGGTGGACTGTTGAAGAACCAGAGTGGTTGCCTGACTGCGTGGTGATTGGAAACCGCTTGTTTGGCTGGGCGACGGTGGACATGAAGGCGCGATTCTTCGGCGCCGGCATTGGAAAGCCGCGCCGCTGGTCGGGCCTGGATAACAGCCCCGGATTTGTGGGCAAGGGCTGGCAACGCCTGATCATGGACGCAGCGGAAGAACACCTGCGCGCCTGCAATTAAGCCGCCTAACGCAGAGCTAAGGGGCTGACAACGGCCCGAACGGAAGGAAGCGAACCATGACAACAAGCGAACACAGCGAGCCTGACAAGCCGTTGGCAGTCCCGTTGGGCGACCAGTTAGGCGCGCTGGTGCCGCACCTGCAATCTTTGCGGCAGTGCGCCGACTCGGCCTGCGACGCCGCATGGCATGACGAAAGCTGCAAGGCAGACGCCGTGAACTGGGGCGACTTCGGCTGCGTGGGCGCCGAGGCTTACGTGACCGAGGATGGAACGCACGGCCTGCGCGTGCTTATCGAGGAAGCCGACCCCGGCTGCGTGAACGTGCACAACTTCGTGCGCGACTACCTGACAGAGCATGGCTGGCCGGGCGTTGATGTGGTTACCGAGTGGTAGCGCCGAACGCCCGAGCTAACGCGCGGCCGTAGGCCGTCGCGTTGAGCGAAGTGTTAGGCCCCATGTTGCCGAAGCGTGCGATTGTTTGCGTGTTACAAAAAAGGCCTTGCGTAGTCTAGTTGTTGTGCTACAGTAACCACATCAACAACGCAACCGGAGAGCACCATGAACCAAGCCACCCAAGCCGAACAGACCCGCGACGAAGCAATTGAGCAGTTCAACGAGCGCATGAGCAATGCCTGCACCCAGGCCGACCGCGACGAGGCAACCCGGCTGCTGGCCGGGCGCCTGTGCAGCATGGCCGACGCGCAGCGCCTGTGCCGCGACTGGATGGCGCAGCAAGCCCAGGCCGCACGGGAAGCCCGCCAGTGACCGACGACAAGAGCAAAGGGGGGCGACCCCCTGCGCCGCCACAGATGCAGCGCGTAAACGTGCCGCTTCGCCTGCCGCGGTGGCTGGTGGAGTGGATTGACCAGCAAGACGGCACGCGGGCCGATGTGATTGAGGCCGCGCTGCTAAAAGCGCACAAGTTGCGCGCACCGAAGGACTGACATGGACGACAAGGAAGCGTTTGATCTGGTTCTAGCCAACGCGGTTGCGGGCAAGTACCCGAACTGGACGAACGAGCAGCGCTGCGAGTTGATGCAGGTGCAGCTACCGGCCAGCGGCTACCGCACTGACTTGGAGAAGCTGCACGCCGACATGCTGGCCGAGATTGAAACGCTGCGCAGCCAATTGGCGCACTGGAAGACGTTTGCGGTTCACGCCGAAGGTGAGCACGCAGCCTGGAAGAAGACGGCGATTGAATTGGGCGCCGACAAAGATTGGACGCTGGTGCCGCGAGTGCCGACTGACGCGATGGTTGAGGCCATCTGTGCGGCTGTAGCGCAAGCCGACTGGCCGCAGGCGTACTTTGAGCCGGCCCAGCAAAGGCGCCGACGCGATGCCCGACTTGCTTGGCTGGAAGCGGTTGCGGCAGCGCCGAGCAAGGATGGCCAGCACGGAACCCAGAACGTAGGCGTTTTGCTGGATGCACAGCGGCGACTCGAAGAGTGCCCGACCGGCAAATTCGACGACCCTGCCAGCGACTGCTTCGGCAGTGGGTGTTTGGGGCCGAACGCAGAGGTAAGGGGCGCGCAACCGTGAACCAAGGACAGACCATGACCACCACAACCGAGCCAGACAACGAGCCGTTGCGCGTCCCCTTGAGCGACGTGTTAGGCGCGTGGCAGCCAATTGAGACGGCGCCGCGCGATGGCACCAACGTATTGTTGGTGAACCGAAAGGGCAACATGGCAACAGGACTGTGGCAGGGGCGCGGCGACATGGCCGGCTGGTGGCTGCGCGGCGGGAACGGCCCTAATGCGTTTTTCAACGACCACCATGGGCCGACGCACTGGATGCCCCTGCCGGCCCCTCCGCGTAGCGCCTAACGCAAAGGTAACCGGGTGACGCCCGACGAAAGGACCGATATGCAAACGACCGATGCCGGCGGCACTCCGGTTGACCGACCAGTTAGGCTGGACCCGGAGCGCGCTGCCTTTGAAGAGTGGCAGTCTGACGCCGGCCGATGGCCAAAGGCTGTGGAACGCGACGGCGAAGGCTACAAGCTGGCCGCGAGCCAGGCCGCTTGGACCGCGTGGCGCGCTGGATGGGTGCGAGCAAGGAATGCAGAGTGCGAGCGGTGCGCGGCCCTTGTTGAGCCTAAGAACGACCCGAGCGACTGGACAGAGTACGCGCATGCGTGCGCCGATTTGGCGCGCAGGATTCGCAGCAAGGCCTAACGCAGAGTTGACCGGCCTTGGCCGCAACGGAGGTACGAATGAAGGATGAAGCCACGCCGGCCAAGGTCCGGCCGAACGACGGGTTGGGCGTCTGCCACCCGGAGCGCGCAGAAAGCCTGCGCGAGATGATTGCCCGACTTGAGCGGCAGCAGTTTGAAGAATGGGCGATCCGCGAGCGGTACGCAGAGCGCGACCACACCGGCCTATGGTTTTTCGGGCAGCACTCCGGCAGTACCTTGTGGGTCGCGTGGCAGGCGCGCGGGCTGATGCAGGTCCAGTGCCGTGGCGTCGCGCACCACGGCTGCAACTACCTTGCGGCGTGCGGCGGCGTTTGCAACAAATGCGGGCAGTCTGTGTGACGCCTAACGACAGGTTCACCGGCCGCCACGCCAGTGGCGGTCCGAGTGCAACCGCCTGTTAGCCGGCCGGCTCCTTAGCGCGCTTCAGCACCGCACGCGCCCACTCTTGACCGCAACGCTCGACCTTCAGACGCACTGCCTGTGGCACGAACAACACGATGCGCTCCAGCTTCTCGCCTTCCGCCTTGCGCGGCCTTCCTCGGGGGTTCTTGGGCTGTTCCATGCGCCGCATTGTAGTGCACTGAAAATAGTTCTTGCATCCTGTTTTTGAGTGCAGTAATATTCAGCCATCGACAACGCACCGGAGCCAGCCATGATGACCACCACCGAAGCCAAGACCCTGAAGTACGGCGACGTTGTGCGCTACGGCGCCGCGCAGCGCGCCATCGTGCAGCGCGTGACCCGCAACGGCGTGTGGGTGAGCTACGACGGGCTGGGCCCGAAGCGCGGCCAATACATCACCGAGCGCGTGAGCGCTGCTCACCTGGAGCGCGTGCAATGAGGGCCAACTGGAATTGCCGGTGCCCGCGCTGCACCGGCAGCCGCGAAGCATTCCGGCACCTGTGGCAGTTCTACGCGCAGCCGCTGCTGGCGGTGCTTGCCGGCGTTGCGCTGGCGTTTCTGTTTTGGGGCCGGTGGTGAGCAGCAAGCCGGCTAACGAAAAGGGTAACCGGCCTGCGTAGGCCGAAGGCCGTAGCGGGTCCGGTTGACCCGCCTGTTAGGCCCTGTGGCCGGAGCGTGACGAAGATGGCGAACCTAGCTTGCAGCGGCCTTTGGCGCCGCAGATGCTGCGAAGGAGCAAGACCTGCGCGGCTACTACCCGATGGCTGCCCGCGTGCTTGCCGACGAGGTGCGGCGGCGGAAGGCTGAGCAAGTGGCGCTGGCCGAACTGGTATTGAAGACCGGCGAGCTGATCGAGCACTTGCAGAAGACCGGCCGCCTGAAGCCTTGCTTCTACATGCCGGAACTGGCCAATGCGCGCAACGTGCTGGCGAACTGACAAGGAAGACTTGACACATGAACTGGCTGAAGAGCTTTTTATGCGCGCACCGCTACGAGTGGATGCGCAACATCTACGGCGACGAGATCAACCTCAGTGGCGGCAAGCGGTCGCTATGGGGCTGCACCGAGTGCGGCAAGGTCCAGGCGCGCGACGACCTGCACGACGATGGCGACCTACGCGGCATTGCAGGCCCGCTGCCAGAGCGCGGGTGGGATTGATGGGGCCTAACGCAGAGGTCACCAGGCGCCCATAAGGCCTGGCCCAGCGCGCTATGCCGGCGGCGCTCTGGTGCACCGACAGTTGGGCTGGTGGCAGATGCAACAGAAGCGAGGTAACGATGAGCGACTACCTGATAGCCCACATTGGGCACACTATCAAAGAGCACGAACACATCACCTGGTGGAACCCGGATAGCTGCGGCTACACCATTTGTATCGACAAGGCCGGCCTGTACAGCGAGGCTGAGGCGCGCAACATTTGCCGCTACGGCTCTTGCATTGCAATCACGAAGCCCGCTGCTGAATCAGAAGCCCGAAGCACCCCCTACTTCCGCCGGAGCGACGGGCGACTTTTGAAGCTCTACGACGGCGATCAGCACCGCGTGGTCCCGAACTCAATCGAGGCTTGGCGCTACCTCCTGGCTTGGCGCCTTGAAGGTTGCGGCCGCCATGAGAAACCTACGCCGATGAGCCCGAAGAAGGCCCGCGCGATTTACTTGGACGCCATACCGGCCTGAAGCCCAACGCAGAGTTGACCGGCCTTGGCCGCAACGGAGGTACAAGTGAAGGATGAAGCCACGCCGGCCAAGGTCCGGCCGAACGACGGGTTGGGCGTCTGCCGCCCGGAGCGCGCCAATGCCTGCGAGCATGGCTGCAACGGCTGCAACGGCTGCGACGATTGCACCGACTACGAAGACGAGCCGGGCGACCAGTGCTTGCATTGCCGCGGCGATGGCATGGACCCGGACTGCGATTACTTGCTGCCGTGCCCGGAATGCGGCGGGAGCTGGTGATGGCAAACGTGACGCTGCACTACCGCGCCGACCGGCTGCACAAGACCTGCGCCGTGTGCGGCGTGAGCCTGAACCGCGGCGATGGCGACCGCTGGTGGCTGCGCCACACATGGACAGACCGCCGCGACAGCTACCACGAAGGCAGCGGCTGCTGGCCGACCGATTGGTTTATGCCGTGCGGCCGGCTGCCCGATGACAGCAAGACGCCCAACGTGTAGCTCAGGGGCCGAGCCCGCCCAAAGCTACGAACAGAACCGACCTTGCCGGGCGAGGTCCCTTGCAGCGACAGGTTAGAGCGCTGGCTGAGAAACGAGGAAACCATGGACCTGAAAGTAGACACCAACGAGATGCGTGAGCTGATTGGAGAGGCGCTGTTGCGCGCGATCGACGAGAAGTCGCGCGAGGCACTGATTCAGGCGGCCATCCGCCACCTGCTGGAGCGGGACAGCAACGCCTACGACAGGAAGTCGCCGATCGAGCGCGCGTTCGCGTTTGCTGCTCAGTCGATCGCGATGAAAACGGCCGAGCAGATGCTCGCCGACAACTCCGAGTTCAAGGCTGCACTCGAAAGCATGGTTGCCGAGGCTGCCGCGAAGGTGATCGGAGACGGCCGTGCGCAGATGGTGGAGAACATCGCGAAGGCCATCAGCAAAGGACTGGAGTCGCGGTAGTGCGGCTGCGCTCTAACGCTAGGTTAACCGGGCCACAACAGCACGAGGTGAACGATGAGTGACGACAAAGCTACCGCAAACAACGAGAGCCGGCCTGCTGTTTTGGCTCCGGTTGAACCGTCAGTTAGGCATTCGCGCGAACTGGACTTCACAGTTGTTGCCGTGCCCCACGGCCACCACGTTGAATTTAAGGTGTACGACATCGAGGGATGGCAAGAAGGCCAGATGCCCGGCGTGTTTGACGTGCCGCTGTGGCACCGGGATGGCGCGAGCACGCACCCCGACACCGTTGACACGCTGGAAGAAGCGAGTCTGTACCTGCACGGCAGCGTTAAGTGGGATGGGTGTAGCAACTGGTACTTTGATGAGCAAGACCGCGTGATGCTGCATGGGTGCTGCAGGCGCGACGTGCTGCGACTTGGCGAGGTGATGGCGATGTGCTGGGACTGGACCGCCGAGCTGTGCCCGGCCTGGAATGCCTAACGACAAGTTCACCGGGAGACAACGCGATGACTGACCAAGCAACCGGCGCGAGCGAGCGCCACGAGGGCCGGGATGCCGTTGGCTCTCCGGTGCAATGCCCTGTTGGGCGTCTGGCTCCGCGGCGCGCAAGCCTACGCGGGCCGATGCCGGTGCGCTGCGAGATTTGCCAATGGCGCGGCCGGCGCCTGACACCGAGAAGCGCGCCGTGTCCTGCCTGCGGCTCGCGCGTGGAGTACGCATGAGCACCTGCGACACCTGCAAGCACCGCACCGGATGGGTGACGGAGTTCATCCGCACCGGGCCCCAGAAGATGGTGATTGCGCGCTGCATGCACCCGGACTGGCCCGAGTGGTGGAAGGCGCGCAACGAGCGCCCCGTTGTGAGCCCTGGTGCTGGCATAGCTTGCAAGAAGCACGAGCCCAAAGAGACGCCTAACG
>JACCDR010080234.1_pt1 | contig 42893 bp, 81 predicted proteins | sample 7446431 | NCBI WGS metagenome assembly JACCDR01 (sample SAMN15323443, study PRJNA562643) | freshwater metagenome | isolation source: river surface water | place: USA:Blue River Watershed | collected 2017-08-17
GAAGAAGCAGACAGGCACGCAATATAAACACACTTTAACTAAACAGGTGAAATAATGCTAACAGACATTGAAAATGTAGAAAAAGAAGCGCTTGAAGAAGCTTATAGAAAGATTGCCGCAAGAAAGATTGTAATCGAACGCGGCCAATCATGCTTCTGTGTAAACGAAAACGGCTCTATCGTCCCTGCAATTGAATATTATGGCAAGTATTTTAACCTTCACGGTGATAAATTAGATGGCAATTGGGAGCGGTTGTATCCTCGCAAGAATCTGCTATCATTCATCCTGAAATCAATTCTTGTTGTTAGTCTTATCGCCTTTGTTGTTTTGTACCTGTAGTAGTGCTCGTGTATTGCCCTGTTCGCAGGGCTTTTTTATTTGGGGATTTATGGGTGATATGAGAGAAACATTTGATTATATGAAGGAGCTTAATAGGGAGCGCAAAAAGCGAAACCTAGAAAACGCAACCCCTGATGGCTGGACGTTACACACAGAATATCACTGGTCACGACTGCTTAATGGAAAGCGTCTTGATTACTGGCCTAGTAAAAATAAATTTCAATACAATGGAAAGGTTATGAGCGGGGATGTTAATTATTTTATTTCAGCAAGATCACAAAACCTCAATAAGACAAACTAAGATCAGTTGATTGACTCTATTTTTCCTGCTTTTTCATGCCTTTTTGGGGTATGTGAAAATAAGATCTGATTCTATTTTGTCTCTATCAATAATCATCTGATCGGCTTTGCGCTTCATTTCAGCGGCTTCAGCTGGATCATCGGTTACAGCGTCAAAGATGTTTTTGTGTTCGAGTTGTTCAGTCATTTTGAATTCACACAAGCCAAATGAGCTATTTCTGTTCTGTCAGCGTATTCAGCAATGACTCCCGCAGCTTCGTCAATCCTTCCGTACAGGTCGGCAAGCATAGGTCTGGCTTCTTCACTGGCAGCGCTTGAGGTGGAAGTTGATTTGCAGGCGCGATTACGATATTCGGCTGCTTTGAGTTCGTTGCGCAACCGATCAGCAATAGCGGCAGAACTATCAAGGTTAGTTTCGAGATCTTTGATTTTAGCGTCTGCATTCTGCGCCTCTTGGTTAATTTTCAGTTGTCGATCAACAATGCTATTCGCTGCCATTTGGCTCATGGTCATGACGGTTTCGCGGCAGGAATAGAGATTATCTTTGGCTTCAATCACTTTCAGTTGAGCGCTTCTGGACTCGATGCCTTTTCCAACATAAACGCCAAAGACAAACAGCGATAATGCCGTTGCGGATATTGCGATTAGCTTTAAATTAATCATAGGTCAGCCCATGCGCCACAGCTTGCACAATAGCAGCCGTCAGGCGTTGCGTACAAAAGATGATTCCCGCAGTTGCAAAGATAGTGTGGCTTATCTCGAAAAACGAAATGCTTTAAAACACCCTTTTCAGATTTGCACTCTGGGCATTCAATTTGAAACGTACCAATTGGCATAACTCCAATCCATTCATGCCTGCAAGCAAGGCAAACAACCTCGCCCGTCATGTGCGGCCTATGCTCTGCCAAATTAATTACGTTACTGCTCATCTTTAGGCTTACCTTTGGTTGTCATCCAGCTCTTATCCCATATCGCGTGACCGGTTGCAAATCCTAAATAGATAATCCATAGATCCCAGTTAAAAGGCTCAGTTGCGTTGTGGTAAACAAAGAATCCAGCCGCAAGAAAGTGCGCTGTGCAAGCAGCGAGACGAGACATTGATATCGAGCCATCGGACTTTGAGCAAATCAAATCGCCCAATAACTTGACCAGCAATTTGCTGATCATGATGGCCCGTCCCCGCCGCTGCCACCCATAATCGCTGGGTCAAGTAGCTTTTTTTGCATTTTCCGGAATGCCCGATATTTTTTAATGAGTGCGACTATGACAAGTCCGATGATGTAGGCGGTACCAACAATCTGGCAGATATTACCAAACGAAAGGCCAAATAAAATTGGCACATCCATTGGCGATACAGCCGAAACAGCGCCCAAGCTGCCACCTGTAGCGGCAGTCTTTATTGCTATTGAACCAGCGCTACTTGATGCGCTTTCTATCACCTCTGACTGCTCGCTCATAAATCACCCTAATTAAATAAAAAATGCCGCCTATCAGATGAATTGCGATCAAAGTCGCCAGCGCCCAGAATTTTATCTCGCTTACGTACTCCAATCGCTAACCCTCCTAGTATAATCACCACCTCGAGAAAAAAGCACGTTTGAATTATATACGGACTTGCTGCGCTGACAAAGCTGTGAGTGTGCGTGATGCTATACTCAATAAAATAGATAAAGAGACAAATCAGGTTTATAGACTCAACTCCAATGAGCCACATTCTTTCCCGAATTTTCGAGAAGTGATAGATCAGTGCGATATAGATAAACGACAAAAGCGTCATTTGTACAAACCACCAAACCCCCTTGGTGAAAATAGGGACAGCGTACACGCCGAGCGTGATCAATAGAGCAGTCATGCCATCACCAAGTTTTTAGCTATACGACGAGCCCAGCCTTTACCAAAAACAGACCAGTTGTTTAATGTGGTCAGGTATTCCAATCGAATGCCAGAGTATTCAGCCGCAGAGACTTTCTTGGCAGCCTCAATAGTTTGCCTGCCCATAATGCCATCAGCCGAAACATCGGCAGCGACTTGAAGCCATTTGATAGCCCGGGTAATACCGGAGTTAACTGCGGCATCAAATACGTGGAACCTTAAATCATCTGGAAGCTCATCGGCGCGAATCTTTGACCAATAGACCTTTCTGTAAATATCCTCGGCCTGCTCAAGAGTGAAGTCTTTCATATCGCCTTGATAGCCATTTTCCCGGGCAACAAGCTCGGTTATTCCGTACTTTGTCTTACCTCCAGGGTCAGATGGATGATCAACAAACCCGCCTTCGTGCTCAATGAGCAATTTAAGCGATTCCGATAGGTTCATTCTTTACTCCGCACTTTGTTAGGATTTCAGTCCAGTTCATTTTGACTCTATTGTACAATTCTATAAAAGAAGTCTTCACCGCCTGCCGCAGCAACGCCATTCGCCATTGTTATAGTGAAATCGTTGGTTGATCTCGCTGTTGTTGGCCAGCCTCTTGCGACAATTAAAACACCGGCAGAATCTTCCCCGGTCTGAAGAAATACGCGAGCATTTGGAGCAACGCCTCCGTGAGTAACAGTTGTTGTTACAGCGGATCCAAGTGTCGCAGTACCGACTAGTGCAGCATCGGTATAGCGATTTCCATCACAGTTACTTGTCGATGACAACGAATTTATACCGATGCTACCGACTGTTTTAACTGTGTTATCTAAAATATCATTGTATGCGCCATTTATTTCAACAAGCATGTATTCAGTTATCGAACGGCCTTTATTTCTTGACATTGACGAATTAACAACACGTTCAATAATTACTCCAGCGCGCAATCCACCGGTGACAAAATTTTCATCTACTTTTGATGACTCTATACTGTATGGAGTGATCGCTCTTACTCTAATATTACCTTCGTCAAAAGCATCGCCAAACCCAACGACAGTATTTTTGCTAACATCAATATCTTTAGATGTTAGCCCATCGACAACAACATCTATTCCGCTAGTTAAGTCAGATGATCCGGTATCAGCATAAAGTTCATTGTCTTTGACTATTGTTCCATCAAATCCGCCGACATAACCGCTTCCGCCAAGTACGGCAACATAAATCCCAATCTGTTGTATGTTTGTAAAATTATTATTTGTTATCTCATTATATTTGCCGTCATAAACAGATATTGCTCCTTTTACGTTATCGCCGGAATTTCTATAAACCTTGTTGTAGCTTCCCTCGATCCTGATTGCATCAGTAATCAAAGCATCGGACACTTGATTGTTGTAAACTTTTGAATTATCAGTAAATAGATAGCATATTTTTTCGTGAACGTCAGCAGTATTATTATAAAACTTAATATTTGTAGTTTTTCCTGCAAGACCACCAGAAAAATATCCTGTAATCAATTTTCCGCCGGATGCGTCAGCCTCAAAATTATTGCCAAAAACTCTGTGCCCAGCCCCCCCGGTCGATCTTAGGCCGAAATATGCAGTGTGACCCACGGTATACGTGACAACTCCACCAACCCAACGGCTCACATTAATAATCGCGTTATTGCAGTTGTATAGCAAAATTCCAACTTTTGGAACGGTGTCGATTTTATTTATCGAGCATTTGAAATTATCACCGGTGACATAAACCAATCCTGGGAACGTCGTTTCGTCTCCAGAGTTTGTATCATCTATTGATCCGTTACCCTCCAGCGCGCCCTCTCCTGTTATGGATGCATCATCGCCCGTCACTTTCAAAATATATGGAGGATTTGACTGCATGGTGCCAAAATTTGATTTTAAAATTCCATCAACTCGCAATGTCATTAATTTGTTTATATCTGCCGCAGCACTAAGACCTCCGGTTGCATCGATTGTAAATGTACCTGATGGAGGTATTACAGCAACGCCCCCTGTTGATGTGGCAGCAATCAATAGTTTCAGTGCCGCAAGATTTGTAGCAGCAGAAAAAGATGCTGCGCCACCAAACATTTCAATCGTTAACTCGCTATAATTAATGCGCTCCCAATGCCTACCTGCCGTAGCACCGTTGGTTTTGGTTCCGCCGTCACTTGTGACAGAGCCTGCCTTACCTTGGAAAAATCCACCACCGACCCCACCGCTTGTATGCTGCTTAACATAAACAACCATTCCCAAAGTGGTTTCTGGCGTTGTGGCTAGATCGGCGAAGGTGTTGACTACTGTTGGCTTAATTGAATCCAAATATTCATCATTTGCTTGACATGTATCAAAAGCCTCTCCGAGCTTAAAAGTGTCTGATGCGTTTCCTGATGTTCCGCGATCTATTGTTTGTATTGCCATTACACTTTACCCCGGTATTAAAAAATTGTACTTCAATTTGGAACGCCTATTGCTGTTATATATCCAGCTTCTATAGTTGTGTTTGTAGCTGATGATGTGTCTTGAGCCCATTTTAACGCCAAACTGGTGGCCCCTGACTCAAGTCTTACCATGGCGTTAAAAGTGATGTAAGAATCAGAGCCAGCCAGACCAGCAGTGAATGAGGCTGATACGCTCCCGTCTTTTGCTACCGGAGTTGTCACAGAATCAGTTTGCGAAAATATACAAGAAAAAATAGCATTATTTATACCATCATCGAGCGTCAATTTAATGCCATTTCCTGCGCCGCCGCCGTTGTCGTTCCATCTGATCTGACCGGAAACAGCATAAATATATCCCGTTGGCAGTCCTGTCAAAACAAGATCAGGGTCTGCAGTTTCTGTGGTCGTCGATCCTCTTGATGTGGAATTGTTTTTCCTTGCCATTTTTGTAAAACTAACAACTGTTCCAGCAGCCTTTAGTGCTCCGTAAAAATCAAGATCTCCAATCACCGTTGAGCTTCCGCCAACCGTTGAATTTCCGGTAATTGCCGCCCCTCCTATTACAGATAGATATCCGCCAACCGATGCATTGGCGGTCACGATAAGATCATCGCCTGCAGTAATATCTCCGGCAGATGTAATATTTCCAGCTGCTGAAAAGTTTCCATCTTGGTCAAGAAGAAATTCAGAACCCAATTCTGTAGCAGTGCCAAAGTGAATTCCAATAACATCATCATTGCCAATGCTTGTAGGTCCCGCAAAATAACTAATCCCGTATCCATCGGCATTTCCAAAAGACCAAATCGGGTTTCTGGCGTTTAATGTGTAATCAGTGGTAATAAATCCGCTTGCCGAATCTGCTTCGACACCGCCCAATGAAATCAGGTTATCAGCGGTTAAATCACCGTTAATGGTTACGTCAGTATCAAACGAAACATCAGACCCAATGTGATCGATAGGCCAGCCGGTTTGAACTACGCCAGCGGAGTTTCTAAGCTCTGCACGCACGACCCCATCAAACCAGATCGGCGGGAAATTGCCCGCACTATCAGCCGTAGCGTAAACACCCCATGAAACTGTTTTTTCCTTGTTCTTGAACACCTCTTTAGGTGTAGAGCTTTCGTTCTCGAAAAAATACAGGCGAGAATGGGGCAAGGTTGTCAGTGTGTCTGAGGTGAACTTACTCAGCGGGTTAATAAAACTTTGTGTCATTTATCTTCTTCCTCGCCAGTTAAAAATGGAACCAGTCCAACAGCTGATATTGACGCCAATCTGGTTTTGTTTTGGCTGCTTATGTACTTTTTGTACGCTTCCGTATTCTCAAGCTTTCGCATTGCAACAGCGCGTTTTTTTGCAGGCTCAGCCATAGAAAGAACTGCAGTTCTAAACTCAGGACTGGCAAGCAATTCATCAGCGGCTTGTATTGATGGCGTTTTTTCCTTGGTTGCCATTTTCGCGGTATTTGCTATTACTCTTGTGGTTGGTCCAACCACAAATCCAACAGGTGATTCGGAAACTTTATCTGATATCCCGTAAAGTTTGGCTACTATACCGTCAGCATCATCAAACTTCTTGAATATCGAATTAACAACACCTGTTCTAACGCGGTTATTCGTCACATTTGCCAAACCTTGCGCCAACAAGTAAAGATCATCAAGTCTTTTCTCTGCGCCTTCAGGCAACTCCTTCATCAGGGTTTGCTTGTTTGTTGGCGATCTGCCTAATTGATTGTACCATTTTGCAAAACCATTGGCGTCAAGCTTAACGTCACCCGCATAGGATTTTCTAATAATAGCATCTAATGCGCCCGATATAACCGAACCTTTTTGTTCTGGCGGAACGGCGCTGATTATCTTTTTGAAAGACTCGTTATTCCCTTTTGCTAGCATCATTAATGATGATTCAAGCTTTGGCATCACAGTGCCAAAATTATCCTTACCAAATAAAAACTCACTGTTTTCCTGCAAAGAAAAACGCTTTTTATCCAACTCTTTAACTTCTTTCCATAGCTTTCCGGCATTACCGCCTATTTGATCAGCAACACCTTCTTGAAGCTGAGAAAGCTTTGAATAAAGATCCTTGAGGGTTGCAACTTGTTCGGTTGTATAGGTTCCTTCTGTGCGACCTATTGATGCACCAATATCTTTTCTGAGTCTATCAATATCAAAATAGGTCGGCTTACCTTGCAGCGCCTTAAATACATCACGCTCAACAGTTGATAAACCTTCAACACCTTTTTGTGATTTTGAGCCTCTTTTTGCCAGCTCTGTCAATAATGGTTTAGCATTTACAATAGTTGATTGAGGCACTAATTCATCAATTTGACTATAAATTTCACGACTTGCACCGCCTAGTTCTTTGATCTGGCTTTGCATGGTTGATTTAAGGTTTTCACTAACAACCTCTTTATCAAGATAGCCTGAAAACTTCTCAATGGTGTCTTCAGCTTTCTTGGTAAGATCCTTTGAGTATTTAATCAAGGACTCACTTGTTTTTGATCCAGGCACCGCTGCAGCAGCTCCAACAACCTCTTGAATCGGTGCCTGATCTGTCAATGTGGCAAGCGGCGCATCAACCCCCAGTCTTTCGGCTGCGGCTTTTCTTGCTGGATTTATCTCAATGGATGCTGCAAGGTCTTCAATTCTCCGTGGTGATTGCGTGGTGGCCGCCTTAGCTGTCTGCGTTGCAACTTCTTCAGCGCTTGCCAATTTGGTCAAATCGTCAAGAGTTACACCTTCTTTTTCCATCGCAGACTGAAGCTCTGGAGTCGGCGCGCCGGTCTCGTCAAGAGCTTTTGCGGAACTACCAAACCACTTTCTGACTAATGCAGAAGCGATGCGATTAAGACCAGCACTAATAACTTCAGCCCCACCGCCCACAGCAGCTCCAACCAGCGCACCTGTCGCCACATCTCCACTAGTTCCGCTTGCAATCGTCGCACCTTCAACACCTCCAACTAATGAACTTGCCGCAACCCTTCCACTAAATGAAGGAATGGCACTCGCACCTAATCCGGCTGGCAAAAATGGAGCTGCCTGCCCGGTAACTCTGCCTATTGTCGCTTCAGGACTAACGCTCTCAAGCGCTGCCATTCCTGATGGATTAGGTATATCTACATTGGGTAATATTGCACCGTATGGCGTGTAATCAAGAAAGTTTCTAGCTCCACGTGAAACATCAGCCATACCAGCGCCAATACCAGTAAGCAGCTTATTGGTTGGCGACATATCTTCAATAATGGCTAATTGATTTGGATCTTCAGCTGCCATCTGCCTGATGGCATCAATTCTTTTCTTTTCGGTTTCCCAATTGGCAAGACTGGCTTCATCTGACAACCCCTTCATGCCTGCATAATTACCAAATCCTGATTGATATTGTGCTGGCTCTGGTTTTGCTGGATAAGGATATTTCGCCTCTATTTCTGGTGTTATTTTAGACGCCATTTTCTCCGCTGCATCCATAGCAGCATTAGCGGTAGCCTCGTCGCCTTCCTCTAAAGCTTGGCGAGCAATATCAAGCAGTTCTTCTCTACTGGCCACCGGTTAACCTCCGAAGTCTTTCGGCTGCTGTTTCTTTTTTGGTTGTGCTTCCAGTTATGCCGGGCGTCATTGAGCCTTCGCCTGATCCGCCAATAGGAGAAGCTTTCATTTGCATTTCTTTCCATGCCTGATTGATGCTAACTCCGTCTTTTGTGCGGACTGTGCCGTTTTTGGCAATGAAGTCCGCTTTAAACTCGGCATATTCTGCTCGCTTCTCATTGAGTCGCGACATTGTTTCAAGCCAATTTGCGACATATTCTGGTGATGACTTTTCAGTCGGGAATGGCGCTTTTGCTATTTCAATATCACGATCAGTTGCAGGCCCTGGCGGAAGGTTTTTAATAGCTTCACTGTTAGATATCTCCAGAGCTTGTTTCTTCAATTCGGTAATTTCATCCTGATTTCCGGTTTGCTCTTTCAGGTATTCAGCCCATGTTGATTTCAAACCACCTGAAGCGGCAGAAGAACGAAGTCTTTCAGCCAAAGATTGGTATCTGGATGATGAAGATCGAGCTGAGTAAGCCTCATCGCTTGATTGGGCGACCTGTTTCTCAGCAAATGGCGACAGTTTTTCACCTTCTTGCGAAGACATGCCAATCATCCGGCCGAAAGCCTCTGCTGATGGATCACCCTCAGCCACAAGTCGCTTATATGTCTCCAGATCCTTGGCGTTTGCAGTCTTATCTTCATTGGCTGATCTAGGATTTGTGGCAATCACGTTACCTTTTGCGTCATAGCGAGTATCGCCCAATGTAAATTGTTCGCCTTCGCCCTCTGGATTCATAGTTCTGTAAAAAGTAAACAGTGATGTTAGCCCGGTTTGTGGATCTTTCTCCATTAAGTCGATCCATTTGTCCATTTGTGGAGTTTCAATCCCAAGTTTATTTCTCTGTTCTTTCAGCTCAATAGCACGCATGTAGGCGTCTTCTGGATCGGACTGCGCACGCATGTAAAGGTCTGCCGTGTCGTTCATTATCTGTTGCATTTGGTCGCCAGCATTAAGCGGAACGCCCATTGATTTGGCAACAAGCATGTATCCTCTTGGGTCTTCAAGTGCCATTTGATGCAGCTTTGAACCAGGCTTTAAATTTGGAACAGCCTCAGCAATAAGTTGACCCATTTTAATTTCACGACGACGATTTTCATCCGCTTCGATACGCTTTTGGCGAATATCCAATATTCTGCCCATATCTAACGTTTGAGGATTTGCGATTTGATCCATGATTCCCATAGTTATGCCTCTTTACTCTGACCGGCTTTGTATTCTTGGTAGCCTTGGATTCCGCCTGTGATGGCATTGGCGACCCCAATGGTTCCAGCCGCGTTAGCTTCACCTATCTTACTATATCCCGTTGCTACTGTTGACGCCTGTCCACCAGCAATATTAGCCAGAATAGCCGCCAAGTTTTCAGACGATAGTGAATCTTGCATTCCTGCCTGATAGATAAAATCAGTGACAGTTGAAATATCTTTCGCCATTGCATCACTAAGCGCTATACCTTTCTGGTTAAGCAATTGCGAAATATTGGCAGCTGCTTGAGTAGCGTTTTGCGCAATTTGTTGCCCAGCCTCAGTTCTACCCTGTGAAACCTGTCCGGCAGTTTGAGTGATTAACCCAGCGCCCTGAATTCCAGCACTCAAAGCAGTATCAGCCAGATCTCTTGATAAGCTGGCCTTTAATGTCTCTTTGCTTAAATCACGGTTAAACTGGTTTTCGTAGTCCTGCGCTGCTATACCTGCCGCCCTATCTTGTAATTCAAGCAAAGTATTGCCGCTTAATAATCCACCTTTTGCAGATGCACTTCTTTCCACAGCTCTTTGCATTTGCTGCATCTGAAACTTGGCAGCGGGTGATTCTGCGTAATTGGTAGTCCCTAACTGGTTAACGCCTGACATTGCATTGGTGAGATCAGACCTTGCTACATTGGCACCAGCATTTAAAGTATTCATGCCGCCAGTTAACCCACCGGTTAATGCTTGCTCGCTACCAATTAACCCAGTAGGCGGAACATTGACGCCCGGCGTGATTTGTTGCGTCACCTGTGCCGTATTAGCAGCAGGAACCGGTTGACCTAATGTGACAGGCTGAGTCAATGAATTAACAGTCGTCGGATCAATACTTGGCAATGCCGCAATAATAGGGGTTTGATTAACTGCGTACATTTAAACCTCCAGCTCTTGCATCAAATACAATGCCGCTACCACCAAGTCTATCTGTAAGTGTTTGTGTTGGCACTTGTGTTTGAGGCGAATTAACTGTTTCTGCTATCCCGGTTCCAAGTTGCGGAAGGGTTGCAGCTTGAATCCCTGAGTAATCAACATTTGGCTGAGCCTGATTAACAAAACTCATATCAACAGGAAGACCTAAAATCGCATTATTGGCTTGCATCGCTCCCTGACCAATAACATTTTGAGCGGATTGATTCCCTTGCACAAATGGCTGCATTCTTTTCAATGCGTTAGTTTTGTAAAAATTTAGCGCCTGATCAAGCCCAATCCCCTTTCGCCTTGCTGCATTGCTAAATAGTGCTATTGCATCGTTTCTTGCTCTATTAGTAATCTCTGTTGATGCCTTAATCCCTTTTTTTGTTGCGTCAGAAGCTTCATCAGCCGCCATATATGATCCAACAGCCCCAACTACAAGCGCCCCACCTACGAAGTAAGACATAACTTTTCTTCCTCACAAATCTTTAAAAACTGATTGTAATCGTTTGTCACAAGAGTAGCCTCACAATCTTCTACTGTATTGCAATCAGTTGCATGTATGGCTGTCCAGAGAGTGTCTTCGTGCATATAGAGCGCTCGCTTACTACCTGGCTTTCCAACAAAAGTACATGGTCCAACTAATCTGATAGTTTCCTCGTCACTTGCAACCGTCACATCGCCATAACTAATAATGCAAAGATGTTCTTTAATGTGTATCTTTCCAGTTACAACCGATCCTTTTGGCATCCAAAGCTCTCTTGCGTAAAGCCCTTTTGCAAAATAATGGACTGGCTTTAGCTCTATTTGTGGGAGTGCAAGAATTTCTTTCTCAAGAGAATAAATAGCGTCATTCTGATTTGTTCCGCCATCTTGGAATATCTGTAAATTCATATCGCTACCCACCCAAGTTTGTCATTGCCACCAATATCTGACAGCTGCTTGATGTATTTTACCGCACCAACGCCGCCAGTGGTATCTAAATACTCTCGACCAACTCGTGCCTTGTAAATTCCTTCCGGGGAACCTTCTCCAATAATCAAAGACATAGCATTAACTTCTTCGCTAAACAATTGAAGGCTTTGAAGTGGCCTGCCTTCATTGTCAACAACAGGTATAGATCGGTGTAGTACGTCAGGCACTAATGACAATCTCCCCTTTAACTACGACCTTTTTAATAGGCTCATCACAAATAAATTTAGGCGTAAATGCCCGGGAATATCTTCCCAAGAGATCCCATGCAATCACGTTTTCATACTCTCCGGTAACTCCAATATCTCTGGTTATATCAGGAGAATATGAACGGCCAAAGTCATCGCTAATAGCTAATCTAATCTTTGGATCTGAGCCTTCGCCGGAAATAGGCGCAGTGCCTGTTTCCATCAATAACTCAACTGAATCCACCGTGAAAGGCTGACCGTTATTCTCAATAGGCATTGGGACAAAATAGCTAAAGATTCGCTCGTCATATTCTTTGTAAGCTGATTCTGACATTACACCAATGTTTCCCGTGGAACTGTCACCAACCAAAAACACAGAATAGGCCGAAACCAATGAAGAAACACGCCAAGGCTTATCCTCTCCGTTAATTCTGGATTGTCTTTCATACCAAAGCCCCGTTGTTGCATCGTATTCCATCGTACAGACATCAGGAACAGTGAAAGCAACGCACGATCTACCATTAAGCGCCCAGCTAATGGCCCATGCGTCAACAAGCGCATCACGTCCGCCAGCATTTAACTTTATATCAACCGCAGGAGTAGAAATTTTTACCGGTGCGCCGCCGCTGGTAAACCAAACCCCTGGCTGCTCGTCTGCACCACCGCCTATCCAGATTAACCCATTGTTGAATTCAGTTAACGATAAAGGAGAAATGCATCCTTTGTTTTGATTGCCTGAAACCGCTTTAACGAATGGGAACCCAGCTCCAACTCCAACATCTTGCCACTGCTCAATAGTCTTTGATCCAAAAAGATACAAAAGTCCGGCGAATTCAATCACGGCAACCAGTGGATCAGGGTCAGATTCAGCGCTTGCGAAGTCTGTAGAAATATATGTTAATCCATCGCGAAGATCGGAAATAAAAAACACGTTCGATTCAGCCTGAACAAAAACAAAATATCCGTCTATGTACCAAACATCAGCCGCAGGGCCTCGAAAATTAACGCTTGAAACCTGAACCAGCCCACCGGCCACGGTATAAATCCAAGCGTTCAATGTGATATTGGCGTCAGGCGCAACAATGCAAAGCTGCTCGCCGTTATCAACCATAATAACCTTGGCTGAGCCCTCAATCGTTTCCGATCCGCTTACGTCAGTGTATGAGTAGGTTCTAACACCCATTGATTCAGAAAAACTTACTGCGTAAAGCTTGCCGCCATTCACGAAATAGGGGATTCCGTTCATTTCCCACGATCCACGATTTGAATCTGGCAACTCCACAGCTAAGTCGATGCCTTCAGTGCCAATCAATGATCCATCGGTAATTGTTTGGGTTTGTGGAATATGGGGGCGAAAGTTAACGCAGCGCTTTGGAGATACCGGAACGGACTCATCTGCGTAATATCCCTGTGCAATAGGAAAAGGAATGCGCATTATCACCCCGGTTGAAAGTTAAATGAATCGTATTCTTCGTCGTTCGACAATGCTGTGTTTAGATGTTTGACTGCCAAGGCTTCAATTTTCGCAAGCCTTACCGGATCAATATTGTATGTTGCCCCAAGCTGCTCGGCGACCGCCCACTTAAAAGCAAGAAGCCATTCGGCTGGAATTAATACATTTTCGGTTTGATCCTGATTCACGTATTGAGGCTTTACAAACGTAAAACGGATAACCTGGTCACAATTACTCGGCGATTGCCAAATAGACAATTTCCCATTTGTTAATTGTGGTGAGTAGTACCAAGAATTAATATCGCTGCTAGTCTCGGTTTTATTTACGATTCTATAGTAACTGTCACGAGTTTCCATTCGCAACTCTTTCTCGTCTCCAGTCTGGTTTGGCGCACCGCGAGCCTGAAGAACTCTGACCGGTCTATCTATCTTGGTGGTGTAGGTGTAAATCGAAGCGCCTGATTCTACAGAGGCAGACAGCGGAGTTCCTATCGTTACGCTGACACCGGCTGAAATACTGGATATGGTTGCCCATTGGCGAACATTAGTTGACAGCTTAATCCCGATATTATCCCCAATAGTCATACCTGATGTAGTGGAGCAAGGAATAACAACCGAGCCGGACGAAATAGCACTGGATGCAGTGGCATAAACGTAATCAGTAAAACAATGGTCGCCGTTTGGCCCAAGGGTGTACTGGTTTTGATTTGCTACTAAAGGTAACAATGCCTCAGTTTCAGACCAAAGATGAATATTCATCCCTTGCCATGCTGCTAAAACATCATTCGCTTTAGATTGCGCAAGAGTAAAGTGATTCGATGTGATAGGCCTCTCAACCGCAACGATACCAGCATCACGTAAAGCATCTCTACATACTTCCCCGAATGTCTTTGTGTATACGCCTGTACTCATATGATCATGCTCACATCAAATCTGATTGGGGCTTCGTAGGGCATTTGTAAATCGTAGTAAACAACCAGATCATAATAAACGTTATTAGCAAGTAATGCTGGATCTGTTTGATCTGGTCTGGTTTCTTTTGGCGATCTTTCGGTAATCGTAGGCAAGAAGTCCTGCGGGTGCCTTGGCTCCCAGAAATCCTTGCGTACTATCATGCCATTCCACATCTTTCTGGTTTCGCTTTTCTTACAAACGAACCCGCTGGCATCACATTTTACAAGGTAATCAGACATCAGCTTGTGTTATCTTCAATGACACGGTAGCACCGGTGCTGAATGAGTTAACATCCAGCCGGATAAAGCGTGGTGTTGAAGTAAAGTTAAGCCATTTGCTAGCAGTGATCCCAGTAGCGGCGGTAGAGTCTACTAGCCAATCAGCCGCCTCGCCAGACTGAAGATCACTGTTCGATGACTGAATATCGAAATTGATGGTTCCTGTTACTGTGACCTGCACGGCAACTGGCGCGCTTCGATGATTCAAGGCTAGCGGGGCGGTGACATCACCTGTCGCCCAATCTGCCTCAACATAGGTTTTATTGACTTGCATTACAACCTCCTAAAAGGGGCGCTAGGCCCCGTTAATTATGATGCGTCACTATCAGCAGCAGGAATTAAAATTCCGGAGGTGTCAGCAGTACCGCTCATCAGGTTGTTAGTAAATCCATATGCAGAGCCAGTCGTTACAATCAGCATACCGGCAACATCCAGAGACTTGACCTTGTTGTCGTAAACCATACCGGTGTTAGTGGTAGACGTGCGAGTAATCAACAGCCCGCCAGTGGCGGTATCGGTGTTTGGACGGAATACTGTATTCCTTGCCATTTCGAGGTTAGTAACAACCAATGCAGCATGGGCAAGCAAGCCAGAGGTGTTGTTGAGCACAGCCAAAACAACTTGGTTGTCATTGATAGTGACGCGATCAGTGTTTGCCAGCAACTTAACTGGTGTTGTTGCAGCAGTTGTACCTAACCCAAAGACTTTGTTTTTGTTGAAAGTCAAACCATTGGCACTTACAGACGCAGTGGTAGTAACGCATGCAACAAAGTTCAAAATAGACGAGCTGTCGCGGAACTCGCAACCCTCTATAGCAAATTCAACAGCAGCATTGTTTGTGTACGCACTGGCTACAGCAGCAAAGTTTGCAATGTGTAAAATATTAACAATGCTGATATTCGCGCCGGTAACATTAATGGTTGCCGCCGCAGCAGTGTAGGTTAATGTTGGTCGCAATGATCCAGAGCCCAAACCAATAATGCTCACACCATTAACACTGAGTGTAGTGGTCGCATCAGAAATAGTCTCGGCATGCCCAGGCATTACCATAACAATATCGCCACGACCCGCCTTACAGCGGCTTACCGCGTAGGCAATTGTTGAAAATGGCTTTTGGTAAGTGCCAGGGTTTCCGTTTGACCCAGCAATACCATCTTGAGCCAAAACAGATGAGTTGTTTACAAAGTAGACTTGACCTGGTTGTGATTGTTGCAGCGGAATACCGCGAATAGTCACACCATTGGTAAAGCCGTGAGGGTAATTTGAATATGGCATTTGAAACTCCTACAGAACCGCAGTACGGTCGATTGAATATTCTGTGTTCGAAAAAGGGAGCCGAAGCTCCCCGCATTAAGCGCCTTGAGTACCAAAGATGCCTTGTGGATCACTGTAACCAGTGCTGAAGCGCATATACGCTTTGTAGCGCTGGTTGTAAGTGCCGAAGTCCATGTCTTCGCCAAACTCCAAGGCAACGCGATCATAAAAGGTCATACCTTCTTCAGCGTCAGTGCGAATAAACCATGCCTTAGTGTTACCATCAAGGAATGGAGACAACACATAGCCACCGGAAATGGTGCCTTTGACAGCGTTTTTGTCGTTGTCAGCAGTGCCACTGCGCAGATTCGAGTTCAACACACGGTCGAATTCAAACATCTGATCAGTGTGACCGATTAAGGTCTTTGGCAACAGCTTACGAGCAAGGCCACGGTCATCTTTGGCGCGCATGATCAACTTCAGCATATCTTCCAAAGCAGCTTCGGAGAAGTTTGCATCAATCGCCAAGCGGTTTGAATAGGTGCCGCCATTACCATTCAAGTGAGAAGTCGATATCATTGCAACACCATCACCGCCGGTCATCGCTGACGCAGTAGTAAATGCAGTGTTGTAAAGAACATGCGAACGCACTTCACGGGTAAGGTTCATTGCGCGAGACAATGCTTGAGCACCCTTGCGGTAATAGCTGTATTTGTTGTCGTCGATTGCCTCGCGAGTAACAACAAAGCCTTTACCGTAAGCAACGTGCACAAACTTCGGCGCGAATAATTGCTTGGTTGAGTCCATTTCAATGTCATCGCCTTCGTTTTTAACTCCAGCAAGACCCATATTGGACATTTGAACTGTCAGCTCATAAGCACCTTTAGAGGCTTTTTGAACATCAAACAGCTTTGGATACATCGGTTCCCATTGTTTGTTAGCGTTATCCCATACGGCCTTAACGCCTAACTGCAATAACCGTGGGGCTGATCCAGTATTAATAGTTCCGCTCATGATTATACTCCTGCTGCGCCAGCTACATTGGTTGAGTTGTTAACAGCCACGACAACGCGGCTGCCCAATACACCATCACTACCAGTCAGCAATCGAGAGATTCTGAACTCAGTGGCAGCGGTAGTAGCAACACCGGTTTTGTTAACAGTCATGTTAGAAATGGTCAATCCACCCGAAACAGTTGCAGCAGTTGCCACCAATGGGCAGTTTGCACCAACATCAGTAACGAGCATCGGGCCATTTGAAACGTCAACTTCGTATTCTGCGCGAGGGTCAGTATTTACCAGAACCTCACCGGCAGTAGAGCCAGCAAGACCAAGATCAGTAAATGATTCAGTTGCGAAATTGGGCACAATGCCCACGATAATTCCTGTTATTGCGGCACCAGCGGCAGCGGCATCGACTTGCTGAACACCATTAGCATCACCAGTAGACGTAATAACTACGGCATCACCAATAGCTAAACGGGTTGAGTGAGTTGAAGCAACAGGGAATTTTTTGATTTTACCACGAGGATCTTCGCTCTGAGAGCCGATCCAACGAAATCCACCAGGCATGATAGACCTCCAAAAATGAATTAATAGAATGAGTGAAATCTCTACGTTCAATTCCGGCAGGTCTGCCGCCTGAAACGGGTGTTGCGGTTACATTGCGAAGGGGTCAGATGTGACCTTGATTTTGTTTGTCTCGCCCTTAGGCGTGTAAGATTCGACGCCATCGACGCCTAGATCTTCATTGTCACCAATGCTATCACGATACCTTCTCATTTGCAAATCATCCATTTCTTTCTTCAGTGATTCCTCAATAGCCATCAAGTACATTGTGCGGCCTGCTGAAGGTCTGGTAATGTTTACGCCTTGAGCGTCAGTTACATGGCCCCACCATTCACGAAGCTTTTGCTCTACTTCGCCCTTCCCGGTTTCCAAAACCCACAGTCCAACATAGCCGGATGGAACAGTTCCAGGAGGAACGCTGAGATTCAGCTCAAGGTCAGCCGTGTTTGCGCGCTCTGTATAAACATCACGTTTAAACTTAACTCGTGCATCAGTATCGGTGCGAAGATTATCAGCCGCTTTCATTGTCATATTTGCAACTGAACGACCACGACCACGACCGACCGGTGCTGATTCTTGAATTACGTTTTCTTGTTCACTCATGGTTACACTCCTCTGCGCTGATCAGCGACTGCTTTAAGAAAATCTTTTTTGCTCATGCCTGCGTGTTGGTAAAGCTCCTCGTATAGAGTCACTTCTTCGCTTTTTAACTGGCTCCAGCTTAAATCTGATGTGTCTTTTCCAGACGAAACAGCCGCCTTCGGCGCGTCAACCATTTGCGCTGGCTTGCGCTTGGTTATTTCTGTTGGTTTATCAGGTGACTTAGCGATAGCCTTATCAGCTGCACGCAAAGCATAAGCCAGGCTTTTGCCTTCATTGATGGCTTCCTGAAAAGCTTTCTGCGCTACCGGTGTTCGTGGATCTGTAACGTCATTGATCCATGGGTTTTCTTCTTCCCATTCCTGAACCTCGATAGGCTTATTAGCTGCTAGGGCGACATCTTTGGCAAGCTCAGCCTCTTTGTCCAAGTCAGCAATTTGCTTATCAAGTCGCTTGACTTCAGCTTTGTTTGCTACGTCGATAGCATCATCACGTTTAGCAAGCAGCTCCTCGCGTAAACGGGTTATCTGCGCCTGCGCCAAAATGTTGACGTTCTTTAATCGGTTGTCAAACTCGCGCTTTTCTTCTGCGAGTTGTCGCTTTAGTCGCTGTTCATTCTTAATCCTTAGCGTGCGCTCTTTAAATACATCCTCAGAAACCCACTCGTCTGGATCTTTTCCAGCCTTAACCCACTGCTCTTTCGACATGTGGCGGCTTGGCTTTTCTTCTTCGGAATGCTCATCCTGACTTTCTTCGGCATTCTCTTGGTCATCTTCCGTTACTTCCTGTAACACTTCTTCGGTTAGCACGTCTTCAAATGCGTCTTGAATTTCTTCAGACATAGGAATTATCCTCGGTGGTTAAAAATCGGCTTTTGTTACTTCAATATCACCATTCACTATGTAGGTGAGCTGAGTATCGGGTATTACCCGCAAGTTCTTGATTCCTGATGCAACAATGTCTTGGCCTTCGTAACGGGCAAAGCCGACAATGTTACCAACCTCCAAACCCCATATTTGGTGAGGCTCTTTCTTTGAATTAGGATGCTCGTTTGAATATGAGCGCGGGTCACAACCTTCAACACCAATAAATGCGGTTGGCCCAATTGCTAAAACCTTGGCGAACTGAGTAGCTTTCTGCTCTTTCTGAACGCTGGTCAGGATAATCCCCCCCTTGCTTACTGGCTTAACCTCTACCAGTTCGATCAGGATGTAATGGCCTGTTGGTTTTATGTCGATCATTGAGATTCCTCTTGGTTTTGTTCAGCAATAAATAACACATGGTCAAAATTGAAAATATGAGTTGGAAGTGTTTTATTCATCTTGAAGAACTTAACCATCCCCATTGATACGTCATAATAATCAGCCTCAATTGGGAGTGTTTCGCCGTTCGTTAAGCTAATGCCATATATCATTGTTGAGATTCCTCGTTTGTTAAAAGTGGTGCTGGCACCCAGCTGGTTATTGCATTGATTAAATCCATCTGCGCGTTTCTGGTGTGCGCTTGCCTGATCATTTGATCGGTATCGCCAACAATCCGAGAATCACGCAGCATTTCCAAGTCTTCTAGCATTTCTGCCATGAATTGCTTGGTAACTGGATGATCTTTCCATACTTCGAAGTCGTCTTTAGTTATGTTCATTTTCTACTCCAGATCGCTTTCGTTAACGGTGTATAAGTTTGGCCTGCCCATGCAGATTCTACACTCAAGCACACCAGCCGCATTAACAGCGTGAATCTCCCAGCACTTCGGGCAACCAAGGAACGTATCGCCTGCCTTTAATCCTGAAAGATCAAAGTTGTGATTAACATTGGTTTCGTCAATTATTGGGATCATCAGTCAGAATCTCTCATCATGCTTAATTCTTCCTCTTTTGCCGTCACTTCATTAAGCGCGGTGTAAGTGGAAATCTGGTTGTTAACCTGCTCGCTTTCGGCTTTCTCGTAGTTTAAAGCGGTTTTGGATTTCGTTTCTTCTACTTGCTCAAGTGTTAGGTCCATTTTAGCCATTGTTTCTTGTGCTTTGATCTTCGCTTCGAAGTCTTTGCGCTGCTCGCCAGCTTGCAGCAGTTGAGTTTGCAATTCAATCAGCTTGTTTTGCTTCTCGGCCAGTTGGTTTGCAAGCTCTTGCTGTTGGCGCATCGCTTCCATTTGTTGTTTTTCTTCCGGAGACATTTCGGCTTCATTCGGGAAGATTTCATCAAGGTTTTCAGACCCGATTCGCTTGTAGTAACCCTTCACTATTGGCACAGGATTGCCACCAGCCTGAATAACACGGTCTATTTGCTCAAGTTCAGCAGTAGCCAGCATCATTCTTTGCATCTTTGACGACATTTCAGGGTTTGCGCCACACTTAATGGACAAGCCGTCTGTCTCGAAGTCTTCAGAAAATACCGCCTCATCATCACCAACCACTTCTTTGTATTCATCAGGGTCAAGATAGGTACGGTTTAACGCGAATAGAATACCAAACTCATGAGACATTGAATCGATAATCATGCTCATGTGAGCAGTGTGTGGAATCATGTTCTCTTGGATCATAGCTAATGCAGTAGTCGGAGCGGTATTAGATTGAATCTGGCCTCCAACATCAGCATTAGCACTGAATGAGCGAGCAGTCACTTCCATTTTTTCGTTTAGCTGGAATAACGTAGGGCTTGGCTCTTTGAATGGCAAAGGAAGAACGCCACCAGCTAACAATTCTGGAGCAAGCTCTGTCTGAATGAATCGCCCTGGCTGTATCTTAACGTCACCGCCTTTGCGCATTACACCTTTGGCAACCATTCCTGATTGGGTATTTGATAATGTTCCGCTGTTTAACAGGTCGTTGGTTGTCTTGTTAACAGCTCCAGTCATAGCACCTATTAAATGATAGAAGCCAACATCCAAGAAATCCCCATTTGGGCTAGGGATTAGCCCGTATTTAGTAATGATTCCCACTGGCTCAATTCTAACAAGTGAGAACATACTTAAATCTTCTGGATCAGGCAGAGGTGTATCAGTTCCAAACTCTTGGTTATCAGCCATGATCATCCTGGCGCGCTTTTTCTGTGCGTCAATAAGCGGCATTGGCTTCAAACCTTCAGCCTTGACGATAATTGTGTCTTCGTCGTAACGGGCAACAATGCGGACTACCTTACAAGAACCAACATGGACAGTGACGATGTAAGGTTCTTCTACTCCATCATCATCAAGATCAATCCAACAGTATTGTTCGTAAAACTTGTTTTCGTTGTCTTCAGTGTTTGATTCAGCCGCTTCATTGCTTCCAGCATCACCGGTGTCTTCATCGGTGTAAACTTTAGGATCTAACCAAATGCCTTGCTTAACTCTTAGCTCAGCTTCGGCTTTAGTGAACGGGATGATGTGGGTAAACGACCGGCATGTCTTCATGCAAGAGGTTTTTTGGTTGACAATGAAGTCCGGAAAGTTGATTGACTTTGATACGCATCGACCAAGGGTTTCATCGTAATAAGTCTTTTTGAACAAGCACCCAACATTAGGCAGGGAGTACATCAGGCGCTTTTGATCTGATCGCCACTCCTCCATCTTGACGTTGATCTGCCAGTTCATTAGCTCAGAAACCCTATCAGCCCTTTCAGTCTTCTTGCGCATGTCTTCTTTCTTGCGCTTGATGATTTCCATATTCTCGGAAACCTTGGCTTGAATCTCCTCGGCTACCTTTTGCATCTTTTGGACTTCCGGATCATTGGGGTCAAGTTGTTGCATTTGCTGCATAACTGACTCGACCTGATCCTTCCAGCGCGAAACCTCTGACGCTTTCTTGTCGATCACGTTTTTAATGGTGGCCAGCCCGATAATCTCGGACTTAACCAGCTTGGGATCACGCATAATCTCGACGCTTGCCCGGTTACCAAAGCTATTTGACGCCTCGCTTAATATCGTGGCCTTGAAGTTTGCAGCATTAGGCCAAGGCGTGTCCTTAGCCTTAAACTCTGGCTTGCAAAGCTCTATCCCTTCCTTTACCGCCTCTATCCAATCAGCCATTGAGCGAAGATCCTGATCGGCTCGATTGATAACTTCTTCGGCAATCAGGTTTAATTTTGATACAGGAATATCGGAAGCTATGTTTGACTTGCCGATTCTGTTTACTATGTTGATCAAGCTCATATCAATACCATTTCCCGTCATCTGTTGGGGTGTCGTAGTCGTCTTCAGCTTCTAGCTCGTCAGTGTATCCCTGTGCAAACTGACGGAATGCGTCCGCAGCCTCAGAGTGAATATCATGCTTCGGTTGGTCGGTGAATCGCTGGTTTGTTTCACTCCAAACCTTCTTGTAGTTTTCAAGGTGGATTACCCCTTCCTTACACCCTTCTTCATCGAACCAACAAGTCGCAAAAGCGTCGCGTGTTGCCTGTATCCCAAATGACAAATCATCTACTCTGCGAACTATCTCAATATTCGTTAAACCTAGCTGCTCAAGCATTCTCTTGGGCGACAGGTTGTTATTCATCCCTTGCCTGATGTGTCCGCCATCATGAGGGAGAAAGTGTCTACCCCACACCCAGCCAGTCTTTTGCATCTCTGAAACAAAATATCTATAAGGCTCGCCCCATCCTTCCATGAACTTAATGAAGTTGTCGAACTGCCCAACTCGCTGGTGAAACCAAATCGCTGTGCCGTCACCGCTACCGATATCCCAAAACGTATTCACCGGATAACCAGGGCGATATGGAACGGATGTTATTCTACCTTGTTTTCTTGCGGCTGTTAATTGAACAGTGTAGTAACAGCCTTCTGTTGATCGCTGGAATGCTTCTTTCGGTGTGCTTGGGTATTCTTGCCACATCTTTTCTTCTTCGCCTGAGAATTCAGAGTCACGGGTTCCGCACCACCAAGCCCTTTGCCCGGCATCAATCACACATCCCATTTGCGCTTCAATCTTGTCGAAATACTGATGATCTTTTTCTGTCACGATAACAGTCTTTGGATTCATGGTGTATTTCTTTTCGATCCACCACGGGTAAAAATGGAACTTGAAATCCTTCTTGCTTAACTCTTTACCCGATTGCGCCAATGCCTCAGCGCGCTTACTCATCTTGAAGAACTCACCTTCTTGTCCTTCTGCGGTTGATTCAATAAACACTATCCCGGTTGAAGGTACGGCAGGTATAGAGCCAGTCACAACTTCTTTCGCCCTATCAGGGAACTTTGCCCCAATCTTTCCGAACTCTGACACATGAAGATACTGCAATGTACCAGACCGCATGGATGTAGCAACACGAATAGAACTGTTGTTATGAGCAAATAAAAGCTCGGACATGCTATCCCTGCCAAGCGGCATCATCTGCCTAAGCACATCAGGAAGATTATTGTAGGCAAACTGTATCTTGTCCCTGAATATAGTTTTTGCCACATCCTCCGATTGAGCAATAATACCGGCCCTTACGTTAGCCCTGAATAAAGCACAGTCCAAAAAGTAAATAGCGATAACCGTGGTGAAGCCTAACTGTCTTGCCTTCAATATCAAATTACGGCTATGCAAGTTATTCAATAGATCAAGCTGCGGATCATTAGGCACGAACGGAAGCACCAATCCTTCTTCCTCATCATCACCCTTGATCATGATCTTGTATAAAGCACCGCTTGTAAGCCGCCACCAAGGGTCTGATAGTTTTTCAATCAGCTCTTGTTCTGTCATTTAGGCTCTAAAACTTTACCTGATATTTGCTTGATTAAATCTGATAACGGGTTGTTCTCTTGAACACCCAAGTCTAAATCAATGGCTTTAAGCTTCGGCTCTACATATTGGGCTATGCCGTCCCACAATTTATTGGCATCTACTAATGCTTGGCCTTTGTCTTCGACTTCTTTGGCATCTACCATGCGTTGAAATTCAACGGCATTTTTAGCCATAGTCATGATGGGATGAAAGTCTTTGCCGTACATGTCTTGTAGGCGATTGAGTAAGAACGCTTTGTTCTTATTGGGGATTCCAGCTGCCCTTGCCATACTTTATCCTTAAGTATTTGAAGATGGGAATATTTTTGAATAGGAATAATTACTATTTAGCATGATGTTTACCCCTTTGGGCATTTGCCCGTCTCAGTTGAGATTGATTTAGGCAATTATACATCGGGGTTTATTTGTTTCACAAGCTCCACTTGTAATCCACAAAAATTTCAGTCTTATGAGGCTCATCGCGATCATTAAACGGGAATCCTGCTTCCCACTGGCTATGATGCGACACACCATAAGACCAGCTGCCTTTTTCTACGCCTATCTCAATCCTGGCACTAATCTTGCCGCCAGTATCATAGTAAACTCTTTCGCCGGTTGTCCTGACTATGTGATCATTCTCGATTAGCTTGTAGCCTGAGCCGATCTTGATATATATGTCAGCTTTTGAGCTGCAGCTGAATGATAGGATTAGACCTATTAGGAATAGATTGAATAGTGTGTAGGGTGCTTTATACATCATTAAACCCTCGTCCTATTGGCGCGTTGCCATTGAGGCAATAGCCAAACGCTTGCCCTGCGGCATTATATCTATCGTCCAGCTTCTGAACTCTGTTTTTTATTTCTCTGGCGTCAGCATCATTGATGATGATCTCTCTTATTACTCCGTTGGTGTCTGAGTAGTTACAAACAAGAGCAGGCTCAATGCCAGTAAGCGATGCATACGATTTTACGTAATGCCTTATTACTCTAAGAGTTCTACCTAAATAATTAAACTCAGTTCCAAGCGGGAATAGCTCTTTTAAGGTTTTGTCTGTCATACTTAATCCTCCAAGGTTGTTTTATGATTATAGTCAACCTTTGGAATCTGCGCTGTTAAGATTTGCTAAGAGTTGTTAGTTATCGTCTTTAGTGTCTTTATCGCCAGATCCAGAGCTTGAGCTACCGCCGCTTGAGCTGCTGCCGGGCCCGCTGCCTGAATTTCCACCCATTTGATTTAACATTTTGTGCACCCCAGTCACATTTATGAAAACTGGATTTTATCAAGTATCAGGGGGCAAAGCTAGGATTAGCTTGGGCGGCAAGACCTAAAAAAATTCAATGCTTGAGGCCAGTGATAACCATTAACAAAACGCAAAAGAGTACCTTTGAATTGTTCACAGTTAGCCTTATGTGGTCTGTCATCGCAAAGATAGTCGCCCTCATCACCGAGCAAGCCTTTATCATGCGTAATAATAATTCTTCGCTTAAGTTCTGGAATATTATCCATAATCCACTTAGCCTTATCGCCATAAGCATAATGCACGCCGGTTGGCGGTTTAGTCGCTATCCAAACATCAAAACCCATTCCTATCAGGCTCCTAACTGCTGATATAGCACCATCAATCGCTGGCATTGCAGCATACGCACCTTCAATTTTTTTAAGCTCGTCGCCAGTCATTCCAGTGGATTTCATGTAAGCCTCAAAATCAACAATAACGCCATCCATATCTACAAAAATTCTATTCATAATCACCTCACTTAGTTAAGCCAGTTCGTCCACTGCCAGAGATATATAGCGGTGGGCGCTGTATATTTCGCTGTTATGTGTTTAGCCTGAGGATATGCTGGTACAAATGATTTTCATCATTGCTTTTATATATTCCGTAGTAGCCCCCGCACCCAGAAATAAAGCAGTGCAAATAATTTTCATTTTCACCTACCGCAATCAAATCGCCATTAACACTTGCGCCCTCAGGCAGTTTCAGAACTCCACGCCTAACTCCGCAGTGAGAAAGACCAGACATTGACTCCCCTATAAATTCTATATTCATGTGCCCTAGCATTTCATTAATTTCCATCTCTATACCTCGCAAGCATCCGCCACATAACAAGAATATGAACTGGATGCGGTTTAAGTTCGGCGCACTAATCACTTGTGAAAAGCGCACCAGTTATATTGGCGTTATGTGGTTCGCTTCATTCCGCAGTCACAAAGCTTACAATCAGCGTCATAAGTTCTATCACGCCCTTGTTTGCTAAACAGTTTTCGCATGAAAGATTCCCGCATACCTCTTTTCTCTGCAAATTTCATCTCTTGAATTTCGCTCGCAGTGAGCGAAACCATGACGCATTCGCAAACCTCATCATAGCTGGCGTTTTCAAATGCTAATCCCATAAAAACCTCACATAACAAGTCAATCTTGCGGACGCGGCGTATACTGCGCCCAGTCGTTACTACCGCAATGCGCGCCGCAAATCTCGGCGTTATGACTCTTTGATTCCCTTAATTTGACCTAGCTCTCCATTAGCACGCTCAAGCTGCAAACGTAAAGACCTAACCTTATTTTCTGCGCTCTCAATCAAAAATTCTTTTGCCTCATTAAACGAATCAAAGTAGTTGTAACCGCTTGATCGTTTCGCATCTTTTCTTCCGTTTGAAAGCTTAACAAAATGTTCGGTTTGGCTAACAATCTCAACCTTCTCAACATTATTTCCTCTTGTAAAGCACCTGTATTTAATCACTTTTATCACTCCGTAAATTGGTCATAACAAGGCGTTGCAGCGCGGATGCTGCTAGAGTTCGCATTGTAGCTTGTTTAAATTTGGCACCGCTGAACTTGGCGTTATCTATACCTATCATAAATGGCTTTGTAATCAATAAATAAAGCATCTGTCAATGCTATAAACATCGCAAACCATTTTCTTTATTTCACGTCCTGACATATCGCCATAGCCCTCTATTGCCTCCTCGCCAATAACTTTAAACTCGATTCCTTCGTCTAGTGCATCCTCATCGCCCTCAAACAACCAGAAATCTTTTGCCACATGACAGCAGCATTCATATAAACAATCCCGTGCATGCTGATCTTTTGTGTCAGTAACTTCTATCAGTTTTACTAAAAATTGCATAACCTATTCTCCAAGTTGTTTCTCTAATTGCCTGATTTCTTTATTCCACTCTTTGCGCATTTGCTCCAATTGCTCCCATGTCCATTTTACTATCTTAGTATTGGTTTCACAGTAATCAATTATCTTTTGTGCTTCTTCTTCGCCGAATCGGTTTTTTAGTCCTTGAATATAGCCATGGGTTGTCTTTGTTCCGTAAATATCCCCGCTTAGGTTCTGGTTGCAATGGTAGTTATGTTGTAAGTAAGAATTCATTGGATCGTATCTTAATCCAGATTGAGCGCCCCTTGTCTTGAAGTGACCATTGCACCAAGTATCATTGCCTTTTGGCTTGCCACAACTGATGCATGTCGGTTCAAGCCCTCTATCGTAAAACCACTTAAACTCTTGCAACCGCCTAAGCTTGTTAAATACCGTTTGACATTGTTTGTGCTGCCAAGACAAATCCTTTTTGTTAAACTCTATCAATGCGACTTTATTGGCCTTTACTTCCTTTTTTTGCTTCCTTTCCAGCTTTCTTTGTTCCTTTGCTCTTATCCCTTGTGCGTAATCCAAAATACAGCCAGGATTCATGCAGACCTTGGTCAACTTCAGGTTTATGCGAACCGGCGTGTAAATCTCACCACACACGGCGCACTTTCTTGGCTTTGGTGGCTTAGTCTTTAGCATTAAAGCAGCGACCATACTATCAGCATCACAAAACTACCAATGCACAAAAATAACCGACCGTTTTTTCCAATCTCAGGCCACCAAATTAATGTATAAGCAACCAAAAAGCACATTGCGGCAACTAAAACTTGGCTTGCGAATTTTATCTCTTGATCTGTCATGATTAAATCCTCAATTTAAGCGCACAGACTACAGCAGTTAGAATTACAATTGTTTGAATTGGTTTATCAACAATATTGATCCCGCAAACAGCAAGTAACGCACCAAAAAACAAACAAAAACAAACTCTTTGAATAGTCATAGCTTTTTCCCTCTTTCTGCCGCTGCTATCAATATTGCGCGCCGGGTTGCCGCATCAACATCATCATTTATTGCAACCATATGTATAAGATCAGTATGCACTACATGATTCCAAGCTGTTACATATTCGTCGTCATACTCAATGTTTAGCCTTAAATGTGCTGCTAGTCGTAGTGCGTCGCCATCATCCGCATGCGGCTTAAAAATTTTCTGTTCCCCGTTGATGCAATAAATAACGCATTGAGCGTACGGAAAAGGCGGATTATCTACAGATTCCCAATAAAATGGATCATCTATGCCGTATGCTTTGGCTGCAAACAAAAGCAATTCTTTATCTGTCATGATTTCTCCTCATATCCTATAGACAATCCATTCTGCCATGCCCACTCTTCCGCAAACATGTATTTCTCATTATCATCCATCTTTTCCCATTCGCCGTCATAAAGGCCCAAGTCTTCGGCGGTATCTAGCCATTTGCTTTCTTTTGCGCTTTTTATGTTTGCACCTGAGTCCATGTAAAACTTTACCTTTGCCATATCATGCCTCATTGTATCGCTTAATTTCTTTGTCGATATGAGACTCGGCGGCTCTGTAAAAGCACTCCATCAACTCATCCCATGCTTGATCTTTTTGGATTAATCCAGCTGCAACACTATCTACCAAGTCCATAAATTCGCCTTCTTCCAGCAGTGCTCCAGACACAATATCAAACACCTGCTGTGGACTTGCATCAGTCAGCGCACAAGCAACCGCCGGATCTTTCAACTGATTCGGCCATTCTGCGATAGGCTTGACCGGGTGCTGCATATCGTCAAACATTTCTTCAAGATTGTTTTTCATTTCTCAGTCCTCGCTTAATTTCTTCTTTGATTCTGTAGCTTTCGGTTTTCCGGTACATCTCGTCAAACATCTTTCGGTCGGCTTCGGTAAGCCAGTAGAATCCTCTATACAACCCTGCCGCTTCCCTGCGGGCTTTTAGCTTGGCGAATTTGTTCAGCGCCATTGGATGAAAATTAATATCAACTTCCCTATCCATCAAACACCCACCAAGCAATCTACTGGAAGTGATATTTCACCTGATCCATGTTGTGCGTAATTATTTGGGTTTACAGGTTTTAACTGTGCGTAAAGCTCGCCTTCGATTATACGAAAGCCCAAAACAACAAAAGTGCCTGCTTTTTTCCCTTTAACAATTTGGTTTATTTCGATCATTTTTTTACTCGCATTCATTTTTCGCTTCGCACCATTGCTTAGCTCATTTGTTTAGATTAAATAAGTTGGCGCTAACTGTAAATGGTCTTTACAAAACTTTACTTAACCAGCAAAAAGCTTATTCCAATCTGCAAACGTCATATTATTTACTTCTGAGTTCGAAAATAGCTTTTACTGCCGGATTGTCATTGATCCATTTTTCAAACGCCGTGGTCGTAGCCCATGAAAATTCCATTTGATAATGCTCGCACAAATCATCAATAGCGCATTGCTTGACATAATCTCGCCAGCTCAGGTCAAGATGATCGTCTTTGTAAGCCTCAACCCAGCCATCGCCTAGACGCTGTTCGTCAATGAATCTATTCGCATCATCCTCAGGAAGAAGATTCAGGTATTTTGCTTTGTACATTGTTTCAAATTCGGTTCGGTTCATACTTTTTGCGCTCTCTGATTTTTTGCGAATTCTCCGGTCGATTCTAATATCAACCCCTGGTTTGCTGCTTCCAATTGCATGAAAGTCAGCACTAAAAACATTTCACCGGTTTTCCAGTCTGCCGAGCTGGTATAATCAAGTTTTGTCTGGCCTGTCGTGTAGTCGGTTATCTCATGTAGCATCCAGTCTCTTGATTCAGGATTGGCAATCAGGAACATCTTCTTAACTGTCCGTTTCATGCTTGCCAGCTCTTTCTTTTCGACCTTCTTGTAGTGCTTTCCGAGCTTTTCAGCTATCCACATTGAGCACCACAAATGAAACAGGGAATTTTGATCTATCGACCTATCTATTCCGATCCTTGGCTTTGAATAGGTTATGTATTTGTGTTTCTCATACAGCGATTTAACATTGGCAATGAATGCTGTCAGGCTGTTGTCGCTGTTTATTGTCCATGACTCGCCGCTCATCACTCTACCTTTCTGTATCCTGCGTCATAAAGCGGAGCCCAGCGTCGTAAAGAGCGCTTGCACAAACATCAGCGTCGTCTTTATAGCACGGGATGTTTGATTTTATTAAATCACTTAAATTATCTATCGCCTTTTCGCGATCTGATTTGATTGGTCGGAAACAGTCTGATATTGCATAATCAATACGCATTTCTCCATCAACCATAAATTTATAAGCAGCTACACCCCTACCATGTGCATTAAAATGAAATAAAATTTCTACACTTGCTCCAGATTTAATCAATAATGATTTTGATTGACTTATGTGATTAGGGATGAAAAATTCGCACACTGTTCCTATTGGCGGAAGCTCGTTGTTTTTGTGCCAGTCTTGCGTTGGGCGAGGGATTAGCTTGTTGTGAAAATTATCGGACGCATGTGATAACCGCCATTCGTTTTTATTTGTATTAAAATAAAACCAGTTATCACCATTTTTCTTATAAAATCCGTCTTTCATTACCTTGCTATAATGCGTCGCCCCTTCAGGCGCGTCTTTCCAAATATCGTCTGTCATTGGCTTGGCAAATGATTTCCATTCTTCAAAGCTGATCTCAGTAAAACCTCCGCCCCATGAATGAACACAACCATCTATTACGGCAATCCTTGTAGGAAAACCATATTCATCATCATCAAGACATCCAATATCAGTATTATTTTTTAAAGAATTAATTAATTCTCTAAACTGATTGGAATTTTTCAGCCATACGCAGTATTTAGTTGGTAATTCTTTCATGCCATTCTCCAGTAGTAGTAAAATCAATAAACGCTATTAATGCGATTAGTAGTGTAGCTATTGTGATTAGTTGTTCCATTGCGCATCCAAATCATCAATATAAACCCATGCTTGAACTTCATTCCATCCAATAAAAAGATCTTCATCTTCAAAATGATATGGGGCAAACCAGTCCGGCACTTCATCAGAACCATCGAGCATGTACACAATGTGCTGTATAACATTGTTATAAATAATCAGAACCGGTTCGCCATAAGCCGGCAATCTTTCGCTTGTTTTAACCCATTCAATTGACATTTTTTATTTCCTATAATCTGTGTTGTAATAGCAGTATAAATGGTGTTGTTAGTTGTTCCATTTGTTTTACAAACCTTTACTCAGACCAGGAAGTGTCTTTATCATCATACTCATAACCCCGATAAACTAATTTTTAACCAGCCTGAAATTTGCAAGTGGTTCGCCTGCTGAGTTTTCTGAAATCCATTCGCACCACCAATCCCTGCCTTTTATTTTGTGAATATGGCCAACTTCCAATGGAATCATTGTAAATAGCACGCCAGCCTCACTATCAGCCCCTGTTTCACCACAACAAAATATTCTATATCTATTTTGATGCTTTTCTTCAGCCCAACTCCTATCGCAGCTATCGTGATGATAACCCCGATAAACCCTTATTTTGTATTTGTCTAGCTTTGATAAGATCCAGTTAATCATTTTCTTCACCAATCATTTTATCTTCAAGATCGGAAATTTCATCCAGAAGCTCTTTTATTTTTTCAAAAAGAATTGACTCCCTATCTGTCTCTGGACTGCAATTATTCCAAACCTCATATGGCGTTAAATGTCTGGCAATATTCATTTGTAATACTCCTGCAATATTCTGAGCTGATCTGAAAGTTTTTCCAGTGTGGCTCGTGAGTTATTGGTAATTGATTCTGATTTCTTGACACAATCCTTATAGCCAACTACGCGCTGATAACTCCATGTATTTATTGATTTTGGCACAGAGATAAGCAGCTCTTTTATCCTGTCGCGCAGCATTTGCTTTTTGTCGGATTCTTTTGTTTCAAAGTTCATCTCTCAATCTCTCCGCTCGTTGTAAATTAATGCCTAACATCAGACGGCTTTGGATTTGGAAGGATCTGCAATCGCTGCCATTTTGCGCCAGCCTTGAATATTTCAATTACAAACTCCTCCGGAACTTCAAGCATTATTTGGCTATCCAAAATATATTCATCGATTGCTTTATCTATGTCTTCACTCATAATCTCTTAATCCTCTCTAATCTTTCGTTGTCTGCTATTTCAGCAGGGGTTAGTGGTGCAGGTTCTGGTTCTTGGAACATGCTCAATAATTCTGACGTGAACTTTAAACCTGTTTCCAATCTCTTTTGCTTTGCCGTTTGATCTTCTAGTCGATAAGTACCAGTCTTTTCGTCATAGTAGCTTTCAAACCTTTTGTGAGCCTGAACATCATAGTTATTTGCAGGCTTGCAAAGTGCTCGAAACTCCGCGTAACTTGGCGGCCACATTTCAACATTTTTTTGGTAAAACTCCTCGGCGCGCTTTTCCATTTCGATCATGCCAATCTTAAAATCTTCTATTGTTAAATCCTTTAGCTTTACGCACCACAACTTAAAGTTTTCACTGTATCGCCCTAGCTTTTCGTCATCTTCGCTTGAGTAAATAACCAATCCTTCTGACCTTGCTTTATTGCGGTAGAGTGCGCCCATTCGTGCGAACAAACCCAGAACCATCTTGATTGTCGAGTCTGTCATAGGCTCGCTGTGCCTGCTCTCTGACGAGGTCAGCATGGGGCTGTTTATAAGATTGTTGATTTGATCCACGGTTAAACCTCTCTGCTCGTTTATTCCTACCGTTTAATCTTGCTACACACTCACTGAACCACTTTTTAACACTTCCACCTTCCCGCTGCTTTGCTTCAAGCTCCATGTCCAACTGCTGAAGTTCTTCGGTCACATTCAGGAATTTGTACATGTCTTGCCACTTGTAAAAATCCTTTGCTGTCAGCTTTATCACTTCACCTTCAAATATATATTCAGTCATATAATTCCAGCCTCTTTGCGCTTTTCTGATTTTTGTTTCATGTATTTTTCGTATGCTGAACTTTTTGTAGGGCTGAACCCTAAACCCTTACACCAAAAGTCATTTCTAAGTATTGTCTTGCATATTTTTCGCCATGATGGAACCTTTCCCTTGCTCTCCAGCTTCACATCTACTTTATCCGGTATTCCATCTTCATATCCACGCTTTGACCACCAGCTTAAGTAAACGAATATCTTATTTTTATAGTGCTCGGCTGTTTTTTTCGGCATTGTATTTAATAGGTGCTTTGAAAACGATTCGTAATTGTGATTTTCAGGGAGCGCAACAGAATAATTTCCCATAACTGCGCCCTTTTCTGTTGAATACAGCGCCCCGGTATTAGCTCCGGCAACCCTAAGAGATAACTTTGCCCACATTTCAGGCTCACAAACTTGATATAACCAAAGCCCTTTTCTTGCCTCATCACCGAAAGGCTCGCATATTCTCATTTGGGAAAGTTTCATGCCTGCCTGCATCATGAAATCATAAAGCTTGTTATATTCTTTTTTAAACTTACCCAAATAAACCCACACATCTTTTGTTTTCCAGTCATAAATTGGGTAAACATTCCAAGAATCATCAATTATTTTAGTAGTCCAAGGCTTGCTATCAAACATTGGCTTATCTCTTGCTATAGTCCTGAATCGGTTTAATGATTCATCGGCGCGAATACCAACAAATTGCGCGCACGTTTTACCGCCTGCATACCATTTTGCAAAGCAAGGAACAAACTCCTCAAACGGCATGGCATAAAAATAGAAGTCAAAAAAGTTATGATCAGTTATTGAATATTGGCTTGGTTGGCGAACCCATAAATCTTTTTTGTTTGCATCCCATGAAATCCATTCAGGCTCAAACTGGCTCGTTGCGTTCCAAGTTTTCATTGGAAGTGATACCCAAAAAGGCTCAATATTATCCCAATACTTCTCGAACATTTTCTCACAAAAATCTATCGTCATTCGCATCTGGCATTCCCAGTCAATAAAAAGAACGCCAACCTTAACGCCACGTTTTATTGCTTCGTCCATTACCAAGTGAAGCATGACAGCTGAGTCTTTACCGCCAGAAAATGAAATGCAAACCTTTTCAAAGTTATCAAACGTGTAGCTGATTCTTTCTTTTGCTGCTGATAACACATCGACCCCAAGGTATTTTTTAGGCATATTCTTTCTCCAAATAGGCATCTTTCCATTTTTTTATGTTTCTTTTTGCGGCTTCATTAGCTTTAATTTGCTTTTCTTCTGCAAGCAACCCCCATGCTTTTTTTGTTATGTCTTCAGGGCAATCTATCCCGATTGCAGCGGCTGCCTGCCCAAGCCATGCAACCTGATTTATTTGTGGGTTAGTAAATGAAACCTCGCACGATAACGGCCAATCACTGATAACAGTCATCATAAAGCATTCAAAAACATCAGTATCAGACATAAACTTTACGCACTGATTAATCTTTGCCTCTTGATCAATCCCTAGCGATGTTTGCCACATAACGCTTTTATATTCTTCAAGCTTTGTGTAATGGTGGAATATTCTTTTAATCTTCAATTTTTTCACCCTCAAAATCATCAAGAGACTCAGCCTCCCATGACTCGCTGAAGTCATCATCTTTAAATGCAAATGCAAGCCCTTTAACTTGTTGAAGTCTTAAAACTTCGTCCGGCTCCATTCCTAACTCTTTTGCAATCTTTTCATCACTCCAGAATCTTCTTTTTAGCTCGACAACGATTTCAGACATAGCAGCAACACTGTGCTTTCCTCTAGCCCTGTTATGGCGAATTGTGGCGGCCATACGGTCGTTTCTTTCGTGCCTGTCTTGATGCAATGAAACAACAGGCAAATAACCCATAACCATTTTCTGAACTATTTCGGATTCTTTGCCTACTCTGTGACGGTGGAACCCATCAACGACTTCATAGCCATTGTTTGGCCATGTAACTATTGGCTGAGTGTAGCCATCAGCTTCTATTGATCGCTCCAAAAGCTTCATTTCAGGCGGCGCAACGCTGTTTGGGTTGTAGTCGTTAGCGTGAACATTTTCGTTCTTGACCCACTCAACAAAATCTACTGGGCATGAATTAAAAGGGCTTAACTCATGCAGCCTTTTTCTAATTAGGTTTATGGCACTTACCTTGCTATCAAGATCTAGCGATTCGATCACATCAAGCGATTCAATTATTTTTTCAATCATATTTCACCTATTTATTTTCAATAATTCTTGCACGTTAACTCAAATATAAAATCACATTTACAATCTTTTACAATCACTTTCTTTCAGATAAAACCAGTCTTTTGAGAGCTTAGGGGACACCCTAATACAATCCAGTACAACTATATATCCACCACACACTATTATCACAAACCGACTGTCACCCTGATAATTCGGTCAGATTCCCCACGTGTCCACTTACTGTGTTTTTGCGCCGCTCTCAAAGCGCCGTGTGTAGTTTGTTTGGTCTTATTCTGTTGGCCTGTTTATCTTATGTTTGCTCGGTTATGCTGAGCAACAACCTTTTCAGGCTTTTGGTCGTGTTTTGTTTATATACCGGTTAACACACTGCGTTTTAAAACCGGTTTTAATGCCGGTTAGTGCAGCTTTGTCATTTTATGGCGCGCTGACTCATAGCTTGGGTGATCTGAAGACATACACCCCATTTTTATAGACCATTCTGTAAACTGATTTCGAAGATTTACAAGGCCGCAACTTTTGCACACCTGTTTACCAATTCTCTTATTGAAGTCGAAGCTATGGCCTACCATCTTGTAAGGCTCTTTTTTCATATCCTCGCCAAAAATATCCCTGTATGTATCTTTCATGCTTTTCATTACGCTTTACTCCACCTAGCAACGCGCACAGCCTCGCCGTAGCGATTCATGACGGTTACCATCTTGGTTTTAATGGGATAGCCTTCGTAACGCAATTCAGATAGCCTGGCAGGGCATTCAAGGATGCCTAGTTCAGACCATGCGTTTAGACGGGTTAGGATCTTTCCGGAATCCAGATATTCGCGGATTCGTTCTTTTTGGGATGGGATTTTTTTCATAAATCTATCACTCCAAGAGCTGCAATTTCTTTATCTTTTATATATTTATCAGATGGAACCATTTCTTTTTTATAATCTGGTATTTTTGGTATATCCAAGTTCACCAATACGCCTTTTGATCTATTCTTTTGAAAGATTGTTCCAAAAAAGTAAATTAATTTAGCTTCAAGCTCATATGCTTTATTTTCAGAAAGACCATCGAACATTATAAAAACTATATGCTCTGGCTTGTAATCCAAAGAAAGAAGCTCTCTCAAAACCTTACCGTGACCCTCATTTCTTTTTAAGTCATAAGCTCTCTGACCAGTTCCCTTTCCAATATAAAAAGGAGTTCCTGGAAGCAGACCTCCAAAATTTTTGCCGGGTGTGAAATCAGGCTTTCTAGGGTCTATGTGAGCATAAACATAAAATTCGCCAAAATGCGTATCTCTTGGATACAAATGACTCCAGTCTTGGCATATTAGAGCCTTATAATATTTAAGCCTGTTGTAAATAGAGTTGCCCATACATATTAGCGATCTCAATTCACAATTTGTTGAAAAGGCCTTTATTTGATCTATTGGCTTGCTGTCATCTTTTAATGAAACATTTTCAACTTTTTTTATTTTCTTTCTTCTTGTTTTCTCGGCTGAAACCATAGAAACAAGTTCATAAAACTTATTGTCAGGAAGTTCGGATAGGTATTTTCTTGGATCTTTCAATTGAGAATCCTCTAGGCCGCCCCCTTGGTCGAATTGCCGTTGAAAGGCAAACCAAGGTGGTTAAGGTACGGCAACAAAGGGGCGGGCTAGAAAATTCTCTGTTACCTTTCATTTGTTTTCCAGTCTTCGACACTGGCAGCCTTTCGGCTATGGGACGAACAAATACTAGTTACACAGTGTAATAATGTCAAGCAGATTTAATAGATTCAAAACCTTCACATCTTGTTACGCAAATAAAGCCTTCATTAACAACCTTATCCTTTTTTAGCTCCTTGCAAACATCTAAAATATTCTTGCAAGATGAGCATATTGAATTTGTATTATTTTTTCTAAGATTGCAGTCAGCTTCTGGTGCAATATTGCCTTCTCTAGAAAATGTAATCATATTTCCACCTGTAGTTTAGGAAGCCATGCAGCAGGACTCGAACCTACAGCGACCCAGCTTTAAACCAGGCGCTCTACCAATTGAGCTATGCATGGCATTGGTGGGATGAGGCTGGAGTCGAACCAACACATCAGGCTTGCTTAACCGGTCGCTCACCTGAACACCATATCATTGATATAGCCGCTATACCGTTTGCGTACTCTCCCATAGTTGTGGGCTTTAAACATCGACCGCCCACTAGCTTAAAAATTGCGAGGTAATTAGCGGCCAACCATTACCTGAGTCCGATCTCTACAACCATTCTGAGCGGTAGCCTTCCTAACGTCTTCTCTTTCGCAATACAGGGGTTAAAACTGGGTTCCAATGCGACCTGCACGCATTCTCATAACGGCTTACCAGTATGCCTACACGTCTTTCCGTAGTGTCATCTGCGGTCGGGAACCCCCAACCCTTACAGATTTGTTGTGGCCGGTGCTGTGATCTCCGGCATGTCTGGTACTTTCATCAGTATTATCCTAACCATATTATGGCCGTCACTGAACCGTGCGTACTCATTGAGCGTCCCAGACGACACGTTTTGCGCATCAGCCTGCGCATTCACAACCCTTCGGACACTCATCGCTACGGCATCGACGCCACGCAACGCGTGACCGCCAGTTCCCGAGCCAAGCTATTACTTGGTCATAGTCAAGTGCCCGAAGGGTTGCCGACTCGTTAGAATCGGCGCACCGTCTCTCCGGCTGTCACGTTGCTAGATGCACTGTTGCTTGCCATGTGGCTCATGCTGCGGCACAACGTTTGGCGCTGCTCTTTTTGCCTTTCGGCTAATCCATATCAATAATCAAATCTTACACAATCACCAGATTTTTTGCATGTGGTTTACAAAGCTTTACTTGCAGAAAAAAGCAAATATAAACCACTTCGATGGGTTATATTTAACAGCATTCCAAAGACCATCGTTATATGCTTCGTTTGCCTTTATTCGCCATTACTCTTTCTTTGCGTTTATATCGTTATCCATTTTTTGTTTAAATAACTCATATTTAATTTTCTGATCTTGTGTCATTTTGCTTTACTCCACTCTAAATCGCAGGAAGGTCCAACAAAACGGCATGACGTTTTGCATTCAATTTTGCTGCCAGCCCAAAACCATGAGCCGTTAATATCAACGATATGCTGTTTTTTATAAAATGGCGATTCCGTCACATAAATAGCCTCAGCAACTTCGCCATTGCGCAATCTAACTTTTACGTGTTCGCCGCGCTTTAGTGGGTTCATTTTGATTGCTCCAAATATTTTACATAAAGCCTATACGCTTCTGATGCCAAAGATGACCTGTCCCAATGAGTGTATTTTAAATTATCGCACTCAATGCCAAGGTCGCGATGGTAATCAAAAATAAGAGTTCTGATTTCAGACTTCTTTAAACGCAAATACCACTTATAAGTCCTTTCTGTTTTTGTTGTAACCATCATTTTGATTGCTCCAATGCTGCGTTGTAGCCTGCTAAAAATGCCTTCCATTTTGAATGAGTTTCAAAGTAAGCATAACCATCTTTAGTTTTCTGCAAGCTTAGTTTGTATCCGGTTTTCTTGTTATGATCCTTGATAAATTCGGCAAAAAATTTTCTTGCATGCTCAATTTGTTCTTCGGTCATTTTGACAGCCTCCAGGTTTTGATTCTTGTTATTGATACCACGGCACCAAAAAACCAGATACAGCTATATCCAGATATAGCGTCTGGCACCCATTTGTAATCACACCCAATCAGCACTGATCCGCACTCAAGCTTAACATCTATTTTGCAATCGTAATCAGGCAGAGGATAACTCTCGATAGGGGCGTATATTCGGGATTTGTGGGTCATGATTTAGCCTCCAAATAAAACAGCGAAAGCCCAAAATATAGCAAGCACAACAGCTGTTATGCCAATGATTATCGCAAGCAATATGCACCAACCCTTAAGGCAATCAATATACCCAAGATTATGATCGGAAAGGAAAATAGGCGGTATAGATACCGTTGCCGAAACAATAATTAAAACTGCAATTATCTCATTTGTCATCACTGTATCCTCTCATACGTTACTTTTTGTTTATAGCCTAGATAAGCCAGCAAGCGTGCAGGCGGGTTTCTGTGGCCGTTTAGAAAGTTGCTTAGCTCGTCGCAGCCTATGCCTATTTCACGGGCAAAGGCGGCTTGAGAGTCAAACTTTTGCTTTTTGATCATTCGGCGCGTTAGGGTTATTAGTTGGGTTTTGTTCATTACGATTCCTTATTTGCTTTTGGACCAAAATTATTGCAATCCTCAATGTTTACACGAAGATCATATCCGTTGGTTTGTGCAAAATCTTTTGCTAGCCATACGTCGCCAAGTCGACTACATCCGGTTACTCTATAGCGATCCCCTTTATAATCGCAATAAAGCTCAATGTTTTTGATGAATTCTGCAAACTTAAACTGCAAGGCGGCAGGAAATCTATGCAGCTGAAAAAACCAGCTTGCGTATTTGTCTGTTCTCGGGTCATCAATAAAGTCATCAATATGCAACATAATTCACCTTTAACTATTAGTTTTCGCATTATCAATATATACCATTATAAATCCTTGTCAACGCCTTTACACTTCTTTGCTTTGCTACTATTTACAAACTTTTATAATGAGCTATATTGACACTACACAAACACAGGAGATAGACATGGCAAATATTTCATTCGTAAATAACTCAGGCGCCGACATTTCATTGGTAATGCCTTATTTTAATCAAGCAATGAAGGATGGCTTTTTGCATGATGATGTGGCGGATGTTTTTGAAATCGAAATTTTAAAGGGATTTAATGACGATGGTTCAGACAGAATGATTATAAATTTCAAAGGGGAATAATCATGATCAAATACGAGACAAACGCCGAGAAGTGCATCAAGGCAAACGCAGCTAATGCAAAGGCTCGCGCAAAGAAGGCAAAAGGACGTCCCGTAAAGTCCAAGCCGCTTGATGTTAATACTATTGATTTTGCGATGCTGTGAGGTGGCTTATGAAATTTAATGTAGCAAGTGCAGGCTCATTAGCTCGAATGACAAGCGATGAAGAAGTTGTGCTAGATTTGGTAAAGCGAAAGCTAATCAGACTTGTACACTCTCAGCGCAAGCGTAAGCTGAAAAAGAAAGGCGTATCTGTTGATTGGTCGCCGTCTATTCAGTCTTGGTTTTGGGTTCCGGGGGATAACGGGGTGACGTTATGAGAATCGAGTATAAACATGTTCTAAAGGTTGGCGGATGTAACTTTTGCGATAGAGGAAAGCTAAGCGAAAACAAAGCCGCATTGGTTTATCCATATGATTACGTCTTTCAGATTTCCAGCAATGGCAGCGGTATCATAGCAAAAATTTGCATGGATTGCTTCAAAGAGCTTTCTGATTTTCAAGAGGAAATAAAATGAAACGATATAGCGTAACACTGACAAACCCAAAGACCGGCTCGAATATCAAGCGTACTTTTGATGCAGTCAACGAAAAAGACTTGCTTAAGCAGATCGAGAAAGATCACCCCGGTTATGACGTAAAAATCAACGGTTATATAAACAAATGATCATCAAAAAGCTGGAGATAAATGATGACAAAGGTCGCGCATACATACAGCGGGGCAAGCATCACATCGGGCGCTGGGTTACGATAAAGAAAAACTTTATCACAAAGCGCTGGCAGCTAAAGTCAAGCAACATCGATATACACGATAAAGTAATTGAGTTGCAGCTTAAAAACGAATTTAAACTGATCGATTGAAAAGTTAAGTAAACGCACTTGAACCAATACCCCATATTGGGGAAGATTTAATACCAATTAAAACGAGGCACTACAGATGAGCGATAACACAGAAGTATCAACATGGGTTGAGGCAATAGAAAAGACAAAGGAAAGGTTTTTGCAGATTGCGCCAACAGAAATGAAGTTCGAGACTGAAAAAGGATTTGCTATTCAGCTCTTAAAGAACAACGAATTTTTGATGAAGGTTGCCGCAGGTCATCCGGTATCTTTGCAGCAAGCAATAACCAATGTTGCAGCAATCGGTCTGTCGCTTAACCCAGCCGAAAAGCTTGCATATCTAATCCCGAGAACTATATCAACAACCATAAACAACAAAAAGGTATACCAGCAACGTATTTTTCTAGAGCCAAGCTACATGGGAATGATACGGCTAGCAACAGACTCCGGATCAATTAAATGGGTTCAGGCTTATCCAGTCTATGATAAAGATGAATTTGTTTTCAATGGCGCAGGAGAAAAGCCTACTCATAAATTCAATGCGTTTTCAAAAGATCGTGGCGATTTCGTTGGCGTTTATTGCGTGGCCAAAACAGCCGATCAGGATCATTTGGTAAACATAATGGATGTTGAGAAAATAAACTCAATCCGTGACAGATCAGAGGCATGGAAAAGTAATCAGTCAGGGCCATGGAAAACTGATTACATTGAGCAAGCAAAAAAGACTGTCATCCGACAAGCGTTCAAAACATGGCCTCGCACTGACCTAAATAGATTGGCAATGGCTGTCGATCTATCAAACGAAAACGAAGGCCTTGAACCAATACTGACAAGCCCGAATATTGGTGAATTCTCGCAGGCCTCAAAGGATTTCTTCGATAGTCTTATTGAAAAAAACGATGCGCTCGGAATGTACATCTTCCAAACCACCGCAAACGAAAGCAATGAGCATGCATTCACAAGCCTTTATCATTCATTCGAAAAGGGTCAAAAAGGTAAGTATCAGCGCATAATTGACGGACTTATCGAGCGAGGCTATAACATAGTGTGCGACATTCGATTGGAGCTTGCGGAATGCCTATCCAGAGATGATTCGCACGGCGCGCAAGAGCTTTTATCAACATTGGATAAAGACGCGTTAAATGTTGTTTTATCAGGCATTGAGCCGTCTTTGGCATACGAAGCAAGAAAAATTATTGATCAGGTGCAATCATGAAAATACTCCCCCAATACGGCGATATCTGGCTAGCTGAAATCTTTGGCATTGAGCTCACTGGTCTTGATCGTCGCGAGCTTTTACAGACTGCTGAGCTACTTGCGAGACTTAAAACCGCTGAGATTGAAAACGAGCTGAGAAAGTTTAAGGACAAAATGGAGGCTTCGGGTATTGATCCGATTCCGTTTCCGAAGTTTCATATCCTTAGCAATTCTTAACAGCAGAAAATAACTGATGTGCTAATTTATAGTGACTACTACAGGAGATTTACATAATGAAACTTGAGGCTCACCACCCTGAAGCGGTCGCTCTGTACAACAAAGAGCTAATGCAAGCCTATAAGCAAACGGCATTTGAGATATTTATCGCCTGCCTTTTGTTGATGGCAATACATTTTACAAAGCACCATTTTTTATACCTTATCCTTGCGATAATGGCCGGTAAAATCTATTACTCATGGGATAGACTGGACCTTATTAAGAAAGGCCGGACAACCTATTTCAAAGTTGAAGAATGGGATAATTTGTAATGAATGACAAGTCAAGATGCGACAAAAAAGACTGTCCGTCATTTGATAATTGCTGGCGCGCACAGGCTCCACGAAATGAGAAAACATGGATGAATCAATACGACAATGGGCATAAGTCAAAGTGCGCTGATTTTATCGAGTACAACGAACCTAAACTGGATTTTTTGAAATGAGCTATTTAGCCATAAATAATTCATATGGACTAACCGGCACCGAAATATTGATATACGAGGCAATCAAGGAAAAAGGAAAGCTGTCTCATTATGAGATATCAGAACTTACACCAGGTTCTAGGCCATTTTTAGGAAATAGCGATCTAGACGGCAGAACAAAGGTTCACGTATGCAATATAAACAGGAAAATCAAAAGCACTGGATACGCTTTATTCAACATCCGAAATTATGGATACTGCTACGACAAAATACAAAAGCCTGAAGAAGCAGACAGGCACGCAATATAAACACACTTTAACTAAACAGGTGAAATAATGCTAACAGACATTGAAAATGTAGAAAAAGAAGCGCTTGAAGAAGCTTATAGAAAGATTGCCGCAAGAAAGA
>JACCDR011333347.1_pt1 | contig 42890 bp, 51 predicted proteins | sample 7446431 | NCBI WGS metagenome assembly JACCDR01 (sample SAMN15323443, study PRJNA562643) | freshwater metagenome | isolation source: river surface water | place: USA:Blue River Watershed | collected 2017-08-17
AATTGAACCAAAACCCGAGATAAAGTTCAACTTAGAAGAAATATCAGTAATTTTTGTCGATGAATCTGAATCTATGCGCAATGATAAATCAGATGTTAAGTCTGAGGTGCAAAAAATAAAAGAAGAAAAAGGTAAAGATATAAAAATGATTGCTATAGAGGGTGGCTCGATGGAGTCACATCTTACTACATTATTTAATTATTTAAATAATCTAAAGAAAGATAAACCTATTAAAGTACTATTAATTACTGATGAACCGGATAACAGAAGTCTTCCTAAAAATTATGAAGACAATATTAGTTATGTATTGGGTCTAGCACGTGATAAAAAGGTAGAAATTTGGGTCAAGGTTTTTAATCCAGACAAAAAAGTCGGTGGTTCTAAGACTTTTATCTTAAATGATCCAGCAAATAGAAATAAGCTTCTTGCTCCAGATTTTTATACAGAAGGACCGATCCAGCAGGCATGGTACAATTCTCTCTAGAGATGATTCTGTATCATGTCGTGGTCATGGTATAATCTAAACGTGTCCGAGAATTTTAAACTCGCATTGGGTACTTTAAAGAATCAGATAGTATCTGTATTTTTCTTGTTGCTGACTGTCTCTGCTATAGTGTCTTTTGTTTTAGGGGAAGTGGTAGACGGTACGATAATCCTCTCAATAATCATCATCAATGTATTCCTCGGTTTTTGGCAAGAATTCCGTGCTTCAAAAGCTGTCGAAAAACTTTTGAATCTAGTAGAAAATAAAGTCTACGTATTTCGCGATGGTGCCTTGATACAAGTGAAGGTGAGTGAGATATTGAAGAATGACATGGTACATCTCATCCCAGGGTCTATCGCTCCGTGCGATTTGTCAGTAGTGGAGGCGGATGATGCCTCGCTCGATGAATCAGTACGCACAGGAGAGACTTTGCCAAAATCTGTTATCGTCGGTCAGGATGTGTTTGCTGGTTCAGTCTTGATAGAGGGCAAGGTGGTGGCGCATGTAAAAACCTTGCCCCATGATTCTTCTCGGGCTTTATATCAAGACAAACTAAAATCCGTAAAGAAGTGGTCTAGTTTTGGAGAGTTTACTGAAAAGGTCATCAAATACGTCTTTGCTGGGGCTTTGTCCGCGCTCATCATCGTCATGGCGGTGGTCGTGTTTATCCAAGGCAAGTATGACCTAGCGCAGTACTTTGTCTTTTCTATTGCTATGCTTGTGGGTGTGGTGCCGGAGATGTTGCCACTCATTGTAAACATCATCCTCACACGAGAGTCATTATCTCTCTCGAATAAAAAAGTGATAGTCAAAAGACTTTCATCTTTGGAGAGCCTCGGCGCTGTGCAGTTTTTGTTGACCGACAAGACCGGCACCATCACAGAAAACAATCTACGCGTCGCTGCAGTCAGAGACTTGTATGATTTTTGGGAGGTATCAAACTCTATCACCGAAGGTGAATACGAAAAGTCTGCTTTATCTTTGGCTTATGACACAGCGCTCAATTCTTCTGTCAGTAAGTTGAAAACTCCAACTCAAAAAATAACCCACTACGAAGCCTTTAGTCGTACCCTCGGCTACGAATCATTTGTCTTAGAATCAGGAGCGAAAGCGATGCGGGGAATGATCGACAAGGTGGTGGCTAAATGCAAGGATTTTAAAGAGAAGGGTGTGATGCTGGATGCTGCTTCTGCTTATGAAGAGAGAGGAATGCGGGTGATTGCTCTGGCTTATGGTAAGGCAGGTGAATGGACCTTTTGTGGATTTGCTGCTTTTCATGACCCGATCAAGTCTACCGCGGCTGCTTCTATCAAGCTCGCTCATGATCGAGGTATCGCTGTAAAAATATTGACCGGAGATTCAAAAGCAGTAGCCGAATCTGTCGCCGAAGAACTCAAACTCGTCTACAAAGGAGACTTGATCATATCTCTCGCCGAGAAGAAGGTGAATGAACTATCTGACGATGAATTACTCAAGGCGGTCGTCTTTGCTAAATGCACTCCCGAAGACAAACTCATCTTGATAGATAGATTTATAAAAATCGGACCAGTGGCTTTCTTGGGCGATGGTATCAACGATGCTTTGGCTTTGCGTCGGGCGGATGTGGGTATCGTGGTGGACCATGCAGCGGATGTCGCTAAAGAATCTGCTGATATCTTGCTCACTGAGAAAGACCTTACTCCGATACTATCGAGTGTGGCGACTGGACGCAAGGCACTGCGAAATATCCTGATCTATATCATCTATACTTTGGCTGGGAATGCGGGCACATTTTTCTCTCTACTCATCGCGTCTTTTTTCTATCCAGAATTACCGATGCTACCTATCCAGATACTGCTCAATAACCTACTCACTGATCTACCTCTCATGCTCATCATCACTGACAATGTCGACGAATACGCCCTCGCGCATGTACCTCATTTTGAATCAAAGAAGATTATAAAAAGAGTGATTGCTTTTGGATTGATTTCGAGTGTGTTTGATCTCATGTATTTCGCTATGTTCCACAATGCTAGCGTGGCAGAATTCCAGACGGGTTGGTTCTTGCTCTCAGTCTTTGCTGAATTGGCACTCATATTATCTATACGTTCGTCACGTTTCATATTGAAAGCGCCAGCGCTCTCGGTGGCTCTCTTCTTTGGAATTATTGTTTCTGCGTTGTTGCCATTTCTTTTTATCTACAACACCAAACTCGCCGACATATTTCACTTCACCCAACTCTCTGATTACATGATCATCGTATTGGTCTATCTCACCGTCACCTATATCGCAGCAAACGAGGCGGTCAAATTCTTGATGCACAAACGCAAACTCTACAACAAGCCAAAGCATATCCAAGATGTCTTTCGTTTTTAAATAAAAAAGCCCCAACACTATGAAGGGGCTGTTTTCTTTGAAGGGGTTTTGGATTTGGATTAAAAAATGGTTTTTGGGGTTAGGATGGCTAACCACCTTGGTACTTAGAGCAGGTTTTTTTGTGACCCCAGGTGGAGCCACATTCTTGGCATTCCCAGAAATTGTTTGTGGTGAAAAGCCGCCGGTCTGCGCGTACCGGCGAAGCGCCTTGGTTTACTGCCAAGGTCAGTTTCCTGAAGCGGGCAGAGCCCGCATATGTTGGGTGAGACATAAAGATGAAATTAAGTTCTTAAAAAAGCCGAAAGATCCAGCTACTTGAAGAATCAAACTTCTTCCCAAAAAACTATTAATCCTGTAAAGAACAAAACAAAACCCTTGATTGCTCAAGGGCTCGTGTTTGGTTTCTAGGTTTGAGGATGGTTAGAAGCTAAACATGAACTCTTGAGTTCTCCCAGACGGGAGGAACTTAATAATAGCGAGGGTGGTGACCTCGGAACGATGTGCCTTCGCTATTTGATTATTCATGTCAAACATATTCACAATGTTTATTTAACACCTATAAAACCAAACCGTCAATAAAGTTATCCACAGACCAGTATGATATATTATAGATATGCAAAAGATCGAACATGTGTGGTCTATGTCCACCGAGGAATCCTTGGCGGTCATGGTGACCAATGAAAAAGGTTTAGCAGAAGGAGAAGTAGACCGGAGGCTGGTACTCCATGGTCGAAACACATTTAAAAGTCGTGAGAAAAAAGGTCCAGCCCGGATCTTTTTCAAACAATTCCTAAGCCCGCTCATATTTCTACTCTTGGGAGCATCCATCATCACTGCTTATCTAGATGAATGGACCAATACAGGAGTCATACTCTTTGCGGTGTTTTTGAATGTAATCATAGGTTTTTATCAGGAATACCACGCAGAAAGTACTTTGGAGAAACTGACCACATATATCAAAGACCGTACTCGAGTCATCCGTGAAGGGCGAGAAGAAGAGATAGATTCTAGTGAGATAGTCCCTGGAGATATTATCAAACTCTCATATGGCTCACGTGTACCTGCAGATGCACGGATATTGAATATCAATAATCTGCGTATTGACGAAGCGGTGCTCACTGGAGAATCTATACCCATAGAGAAGGGTACAGATGTGCTGCCTATGGGGGCCGAAGTCGCTGAGCGCAAGAACATCGCTCATGCAGGTACTCTGGTGGTAGAAGGTTATGCTACTGCGCTCGTCTACGCCACAGGCAACAATACCGAGATAGGTAAGATAGCTGGCATAGTGTCGAAAATAGAACGTGCGAAGACCCCACTGCAGAAGGGTGTAGATAAACTCGCTTGGCTCATCTTCATACTCGTGCTCGTGATAGTGGCGGGTATTTGGGTGTTGGGTGTATCTCGTGGTGAGCCTGCGCTACCGATGCTCGTACTCTCATCTGCGGTGGCGGTGGGTGCGGTGCCTGAAGCCTTGCCGATAGTGCTCACTATGATCTTGGCTATCGGAGCGACACGCATCGCTCAAAAACGTGGCGTGGTCCGCAAATTATCTGCGGCTGAGACTTTGGGCTCGACGACGCTCATCATGACGGATAAGACCGGCACCTTGACTATGGCTGATATGAAACTCGTCGGCGTGCACACTCTCGGATCAATGCTCGCAGGTAAACCAGCGGAGGAAGTCTTCTCATCGGAGGATAAAAAAATACTTGCTCAAACTTTACACAATATAGACATCACACTGGATAATCCAAATGCAGAAAAAGAAAAATGGGTTTTTCGTGGCCGACCTTTTGAGGTAAACATAGCCAAGGCTGCTATGGCCCAAGGATTATCGCTCGACGAAGTCCTCGCTCCTGGTTCGCGTATATTGTTGCCTTTTAATTCCACAAACAAATTCTCTATCGCTGATGCGGGTGAATATTACAGTATTATGGGAGCACCAGATATCTTGCTCAAACACTCGACCGTCACCAAAGAAGAATACATGGTACTCGAAGCTTGGATCGACAAGACATCCCGTGAAGGCAAGAGGCTCATTGGTATCGCTCGGATGCAAAAAACAGGTGAGCACCCAAAAGCCAGCGACGTAGAGAATATTGAATTTTTAGGTGTGCTTTTATTTTATGATCCGATTCGTCCAGAAGTGCCACAGGCGATAAAAAATATCGAAGCACATGGCATGAAGATGGTGCTTATCACCGGAGACTTGGTGGGTACAGCGCTCTCTGTCGCCAAGAGTTTGGACTGGGAGGTAAAAGAAGACCAAGTCTTGCTAGGCGCAGATTTGCGCAAAATGTCTGACGAAGAATTGCTCACCTTGATACCAAATATAAAAATATTTGCTCGTGTGACCCCAGAAGACAAATTACGTGTCGGCACTTTGTATCAAAAACTTGGGGAGATAGTGGCGATGACGGGGGATGGAGTCAATGATTCACCAGCACTCAAATCCGCTGATATCGGCATATCTCTAGGTTCGGGTAGTGATGTAGCAAAATCCGCGGCAGATCTAGTACTGCTCGATGATAATTTTGAGACCATATCACTAGCGATAGATGAAGGTAGAAAGATTCTCGGTAATATTCGCAAATCTTTCGTCTACCTCATGTCCAATTCTCTCGATGAGGTGTTTGTCGTCGGAGGAAGCCTTATCGCGGGGCTTGCTTTACCGCTTACTGCTCTCCAGATCATCTGGGTGAATCTCTTCACAGGTTCGCTGCCGGCGCTGGCTTTTGCTTTCGATGAAGATATCGACAAAGAAAAATACAAAGGTAGAGACTTGAAACTTATTTTTACTACTGAAGTCAAAGTACTCACTTTGGGTATAGGTATACTGAGTTCGTTGCTTTTGTTCTTGCTGTATTACTTCTTGGTAAAAATTGGCTTGCCGACAGATACAGCTCGTTCGGTTTTCTTTGTCTGTTTCTCTTCATACATCTTGGCTATTTCTTACTCTTTCCGTTCACTACATATGCCTATATACAAGTACAATATCTTGGCTAATAAAAAATTGAACTGGAGTCTGCTTATCGCAGTTATCATATTGATCGGCACCATGACTATACCCAAAGTCCGAGCCTTGTTTGACCTAGCGCCGATGCCTATATCTTGGCTTCCTTTTGTCTTTGTCTGGCTCGTGCTCAACCTGCTCTTGGTAGAAGGGGCGAAGTATGCGATGAGCAAGACCAAGCATCTTTTGTCATAAACCCTTGAAATTTCATAAAAATCTGTCATGATAGGGGTTACGAAGGCGACTTCGTGACATGGTGCCCATGGTGTAATGGTTAACACGGAGGTTTGTGGAACCTTCAATTCGGGTTCAACTCCCGATGGGCACCCACGTTTGCTTACCAAATACTAAATTCAGGTTTATAATATTGCTATGAAAAAAATCAGAGCAGTTTTTTTGGGGGTTGCTTTTTATCTATTTTCTTTTTTGACGGCTTCGGCGCATGTGAAATGGTTTGTCGAAGAAGAGCGTATACCTCCTATACCTGTCTATACTCCGACCAGCACCCCGGTATTGGTCTGGGTAGGTGTTTTAGCCCTAATGCTTTTGCTCGGATGGTATTTGGATAAACATATAGGTACTCCAAGATGGTTGAAGAACTTTGTGCACCATCATGGGAAATTGATTCACAAGACTGCGCAGTTTTTGCTCGGTCTTTTCTTGTTGGTGACTGTGAGTTTTTTCTGGGATACTATAGTCGCTCCGTATGTGCCAGTGGACAATACTTTTCGGGTGATCATCACTCTTCTTCAGGTAATCCTCGGAGTGATGTTCATGCTCGATTTTCATCCACGTATCGCTTCGGGTGTCTTGATGGTTTTGTGTGCACTGATGGGGGTCTATAGCGGGGCAGTGGTTTTCTTTGAGAATCTGCTTTTGTGTTCCTTGGCCTATTATTTCTTGGTGACAAATTCAAAAGATGATTCACGTCTGGCTTCTTTGAAACCAAGTGCTTATCAGGTGCTACGTATTGGCACAGCCATCTGTCTCATCGTGCTCGCTTTTACCGAAAAGTTATTGCATCCAGAATTCTCCCTCATTTTCTTGGATGCGCATCATTGGAATTTTATGCAACCTATTTTCCCGAGTTTTTCAAATAGTCTTTTTGTCTTGTCTGTCGGCATGTCCGAACTCCTTTTCGGTATATTAATTCTCTGTGGTTCTCTGCTTCGCATTACCACGCTCGCTCTGGCTGTGTTTCTGATATCGTCAGCGACGGCTATGTTCTTGTCTGTGGGTGATTGGGAGCCTGGGCATGTGGTGATCTATGCCGTAGCACTGCTGTTTGTCTTCTTTGGCACCAAGGATCACCCAGCGCTTACAAAGAAAGATTAGGTAGGCGTTCTAGATTATTTTTGTCAGCAAAGTCTTTTTTAATGAGGTGATAATACGCAGCGACACCTATCATCGCAGCATTGTCCCCATAGAGTTTTTTCGAAGTAGGGTAGTGGAGGCGATAGCGCTTGCCAAATATTTTTCTAAATTCTTTACGCAGAGCCAGATTCGCAGACACTCCGCCAGCCAGCAAAATATCTTCGATATGCTCATCTTTTAAATCTTCTAAAGCAATCTCTGTTTTTCGGACTAGGGATGCGATGGCTGCTTTTTGGAAAGAGGCGGCTACATCAGCAATGATCTTTTTCTTTTGATCTTTATTCAAATCTTTGTGAATTATTTTTTGAGTTAGATAGAGCACAGAAGTCTTGAGTCCGGAATAACTAAAATCAGTAGAGCGGGTCTTTGTCATCGGTATGGGCATCGGATAGGCTTCTCCATCTCCTTCTTTGGCTAATTTCTCTATAATCGGTCCACCAGGATAACCGAGTTCGAGCATGCGAGCTACCTTGTCGTAAGCTTCACCCACAGCATCATCGAGAGTTCTACCGATTATTTGATACATGCCATGCTCTCGCATCAATACTATTTCTGTGTGCCCACCAGAGACCAACAGCGCAAGCATAGGGAATTTGTATTTGATATGTGGATTCCCTGACTTGTTTTGTGCCAAAGTAGAATATATATGACCTTCCATGTGGTTGATGGCTATGAGCGGTTTGTGCACTTGTTCTGATATTTCTTTGGCTTTACGTATACCTACTTCAAGAGCGATAGCGAGCCCGGGCCCTTGGGTCACCGCTACTGCATCTATATCTTCGATTTTTATTTTTGCTGCTTTCAGGGCTTCTTTGACCACAAAATCTATGTTTTCATTGTGCATAGTACGAGCAATAGAAGGCACGACACCGCCCCATTTTTTATGAAACTCTATTTGAGAAGAAACTTTATTGGAGAGTATTCGTGACTCTTCGGTCACCGCCACCGAAGTCTCATCGCAGGATGTATCTATCGCAAGTATTTTCATGATTATTTTGTATTGAAATCACTAATAGTAATTTTGCGAGTGTTTTCTTCTCCGGTGTGCTCGATATTGATCCAGAGTATGATGACATCTTCGCTAATTTTTTTGAGAAAATCTGTCGCCTTATTTGCCCATTCGATAGAAAAAATATGTCCTTCACAAATTCGGTCTATCAAATCCAGTGCTTTAAATTCTTCATCCACATCTAAAATCCTCCATGTGTCTATATGATAGAGCATCGGGTGTGTCTCAGAGGCATAGGACCCTGGTGTGGTCTCGATAGAATATTCTTTTTCTATGATAAAGGTAGGGGATTGGATCGGTTGGGTGATACCGAGTGTCTTTGCTAGGCCTTTGGTGAACTCAGTTTTACCAGCACCCATTTCTCCTTCGAGTGCGAGAATGACTGATTTGTACCCTAAGTAATGTTTGTAGGTGTTTAAAATCTCGCTCGCTATTTTTTGAGTTTCTTCGGGTGTGTGGGTGATTGTCTCTCTTATTTTGGTTAGTTTGATATCTCCTTGTCTCAATACAACTTGCTCACCTTGAGTAGTGTCTACTACGGTAGAAGGTTCGTTCTTTGGTAGTTCGCCGACATCGATAATCAAATCGATCAAGTCTTTTTGTTTTTCAGAAAGATTATTCAAAATATCTTCCACGGTATAAGGCTTCTTTTTATAAGACGCATTGGCTGAGGTGGCAGTGATAGGTGAACCAAGTTCTCTGAGTATCTCTAATACGAGAGGGTAATCCGGTATGCGTATTCCGAGTGTACCATTTTCTGATTCTACTCCTTTGGCGACTTTGCCTAGGCCTTTGGAGATGACCGTGATGGGTCCAGGTAAGAAATTGTCATACAGGTTGCGCGCTACCTCGTTTACCTCCACATACTGCTCCGCCATTTTACTATCCGCTACCGCAATCGACAGAGGCTTACCCTCGCGTCTGGTTTTGTAAGCAAATAATTTATCGATAGCCCCTTGGTCTGTAGCCAGGGCTCCAATACCATAGACAGTCTCAGTAGGGAATACGACAAGACCTCCCTGTGCAAGCACCGAAGATGCTATTTTCACCACTTCATCTTTGTTTTCTTTTGTCACTTTTGCTATGTGAGGCATGTGTTCGTATTATACATTTTATTATATTTATGCAAATTCATTTTTGAATATACTCTTTGTCCGTTATAATAAATAATATGGAGCAACCACCAGTACACAAAAGAAAAAATTTTTGGAAAATGCTAGGACCGGGTATCACGACTGGAGCAGCCGATGATGACCCTTCGGGTATAGCGACTTATTCGCAAGTGGGTGCAGCACGAGGGTTGGGTATGATTTGGGTTTCTCTTTTTTCTTTACCTCTTTTGGGTGTGGTGCAAGACATGACTGCACGAATCGGTCTGGTCACTGGAGTGGGTTTGGCAAAAAATATCAAAAGGCATTATTCAAAGACGTTGCTGTTCTTGTGCGCTTTTATGCTTTTGGTAGCAAACGTATTTAATATCGGGGCAGATTTGGGTGCGATGGCTAAAGCCACAGAACTCATAGTACCAGGAGCACCTTTTGCTCTGCTGGTTATATTTTTTGCTTTGCTGAGTCTGGCTCTACAAATTTTTATACCTTACAAGACTTATTCTCAATACCTCAAATATCTGACCATAGTGCTTTTTGTCTATGTCTTCGCTGCTTTTTCGGTCAAAACTAATTGGTTTACCGTGCTCTACCATACTCTCAATCCCGAACTACATTTTTCTGCAGAAGAAGTGTTGCTCTTGTGTGCTGTGTTGGGTACTACTATTAGTCCGTATCTATTTTTCTGGCAGACTTCTCAAGAAGTAGAAGAAGAAATAATGCACGGAGAAAAGACAGAGAAAATGCGTAGAGCCAGTGTTACTACAGAGACTATTCGTGATATGCGTGTAGATGTATGGTCTGGGGCAGTCATATCAAACATGGTAGCATTCTTTATCATCGCGACTTGTGCTCTCACATTGTTTCCAAATGGTATCTTTGAGATAAAGACAGCAGCGGATGCTGCCTCTGCTATCCGTCCTTTTGCCGGAGAATTAACTTACTTTTTGTTTACTATCGGCATATTAGGAACAGGGCTTTTGGCTATACCGGTCTTGGCTGGTTCTGCTTCTTATGCTATATCCGAAGCCTTTGGTTGGAAAGAAGGTTTGTATCACAAACCCAAGGGGGCTAGGGCTTTCTATGGCATCATCGCTTTGTCTATGATTTTAGGTATAGTACTCAATTTCATTGGACTCGATCCGATCAAAAGCCTTTTCTACTCGGCTGTACTCAATGGTATCGTGGCACCTTTTATCTTATTTTTTATATTAAAAATAAGTGACGACCACAAAGTGATGGGTCAGTTCTCAAACAAACCACTGACCAAATTCATCGGTTGGCTGACTTTCTTTATAATGGCGATAGTAGGATTGTTCACTATTTTTTCCTTTTTTATCTAGTTTTTTAAAAATTGGCTAAGGTTTTTGGGTTGGGTTATAATGTACTTACCGATTATCAGTTTTTAATAAATATATTTCTCATGAAGAATAAAATGTGGCTTTGGGTATTAATAGTAATCGTGGTTGTCGCTGGTCTAGTCTTTGTGACTCAGAGAGGCAACATGCCACAAGCAAACACAATGAACGTAGAAGGAGTAAAAATAACAGTTTTAAATGAAGGGGATGGTGAAATGGCAAAAGCAGGGGATGTAGTGTCTATGAATTACACAGGTAAACTCATGGACGGTACAGTATTTGATTCAAACATTGATCCAAAATTTAACCACGTAGAACCATTTACTTTCAACCTAGGAGCAGGGCAGGTAATCAAGGGTTGGGATAATGCTATAGTAGGTATGAAAGTAGGAGAGCAGCGTGTACTAGAGATAGAGCCAGCGTTTGATTATGGTGAACAAGGCATCGGCCCGATTCCTCCAAACTCAACTTTAGTTTTCGAAGTCGAATTAGTAGCAATTAACCCACAATAATTTTTATGATAGATTTTGAATCTTTTAAAAAAGACAGGATGTACAAGGTGGTTTTGTCTTTGTTTGTTGTGCTCGCAGTCTATTTTGGAGTGAAGGCGCTCATGCTTATCTCAAACGGAGATGACAAGGATAATACACAAAATGTCATCACTGTATCAGGTCATGGAGAAGTCACCGCTGTGCCAGATTTGGCTACAATTTATTTCACTATCGAGGATAGTAAAGACACACAAAAACAAGCGTCTGATGAAGTAAATACAAAAGTGAAAAAAGTTGTTGATTTCTTAAAAGGTACTGGTGTTGAGGAAAAAGATATAAAGACTGAGGGCTATAATTCTTATCCAAAGTATTCACAAGGCAGAGTGTGCCCTATGTACTACAGTGAGAGCATGCCCCCATGTACTCCAGGCGAAGCCAAGATAATAGGCTACACCGTATCTCAAAGCATCACAGTCAAGGTGCGCAAGATAGACGACAACCTCTCTAAAATATTGGACGGTATCAATGGTTTTGGGGTGACCAACATGTCTGGCCCGACATTGACCGTAGATGACGAAGACGGACTCAAAGCTGAAGCTCGTAAAGAAGCTATCAAAGAAGCAAAGAAAAAAGCCAAAGTCCTCGCTGATCAACTCGGTGTACGGCTCGGTGATGTGACTTCTTTCAATGAAAATTCAGGTGGTTACCCAGTTTTCTATGCCAAAGCCGAGATGGCTATGGGGGCAGCAGATGCGTCCGTGCCAGCACAAATACCAAAAGGCGAGAATACCATCTCCTCTGATGTGACCATCACTTACGAGATAAAGTAGTATAGCCTTACGCGGGTTGACTAATTTACAAAAAAAGAGTATATTTAAAGAGCCCTCTCGCAGGGCTTTTTAAATAAGAAAAACATTTCACATGTCTAAAATTACTGAATTTTTAAAAGAAACAAAGGGTGAATTGAAAAAGGTGGTTTGGCCTGGACGCCAACTCACTATATTTTATACTTTAATCGTGATCGTACTTTCTGTATTGGTTGCTTATTTTCTAGGTTTATTCGACTTTCTGTTTTCTCTCGGTCTTAAACAAATTATTTTCTTTTAATTTTTTAAAATATGGCAAAACAAGAAGAACAAGGGAAGAGAAATTGGTATGCTATCCACACCTATGCAGGATATGAAAACGTTGTATTGCGTAATTTGAAGCAACGTATCGACTCGCTAGGTATGAACGACAAGATTTTCAATGTAATTGTGCCTGTAGAAAAGAAGATCAAAATCAAAGCTGGTAAAAGAGCCGAAGTAGAAGAAAAGATATATCCTGGCTATGTGCTGGTGGATATGATAGTGACCGATGACTCTTGGTATGTGGTGCGTAATACTCCACGTGTGACCGGATTTGTCGGAGCGGGAGTGAACCCTGTGCCTCTTGCAAAAGAAGAAGTTGATTATCTTTTCAGAAAAATGGAAGGTGCTCAAGCAAAACACAATATAGATCTAGCTATCGACGAGTCTGTGCTCATAACCGACGGTCCATTTAAGGATTTGGAAGGTAAGGTAAATACAGTAGACACAGAACGTGGCAAGGTAAAAGTATTGGTATCAATGTTTGGACGAGAAACCCCTGTCGAATTGGATTTCTTGCAAGTTAAGAAAATATAAGTTAATGTACAAAACGTATGGCAAAGAAAGTAACAAAAAAGATTAAATTGCAGATAGAGGCTGGTAAAGCAACCCCAGCTGGTAAGCTCGGTCCGGCTCTCGGTCAGGCGGGTATTAACATTGGTGATTTCGTTACCAAATTCAACGCTGCTACTCAAAAGATGGTAGGGCACATAGTGTCTGTACTTATCTCTGTGTATGAAGACCGCAGTTATGACTTTATAGTGAAGACTCCTCCAGCTACTGGACTCATCCTAAAAGCTGCTGGTATCGCGAAAGGTTCTGGTAAAAACGCAGTTTCCAAGGTTGGTAAGATTACCAAGGCGCAAGCACTCGAAATCGCAAATTTCAAAGCTCAGGACTTGAACGCAAAAGATGATGCAGGTAAGATCGCTATCATCGCAGGCTCTGCTCGCTCTATGGGTATCGAAGTTAAAGACTAATCTAATAAAAAACCAAAGTTAGCAAAATTTTCTCAGGTCCTCGGGTTAATTCACCAGACCATTCGAAAATTTTCTACCTTTGGTTTTTTTAATTTCACTTATTTTTAGAATTGATTCTTCCACATCATGGACTCACGGGGTAGGTGTTCTTGATTTACGTATTTTGGATTTTTCTTTTTGCTATAAAGACGTTCTACTTTACCATCTACTTTATAGTAAATTAGTTGACCGATAGGCATACCGGCATAAATTCGTACAGGTTTTGAGGTTGAAAGTTCGAGTGTCCAGTATCCACAGAATCCTACATCACCCTTGCCGGCGGTAGCATGTATGTCTATGCCTAGTCTGCCGGTCGATGATTTACCTTCTACGAAAGGCACATGCTCGTGTGTTTCTGTATATTCGATAGTTGATCCCAAATACAATTGTCCTGGCTTTAGTACAAAACCAGATTTAGGAATTTTGAAATGTTTAATCTTGTTGTGCTTTTTAGCATCCAATGTTTTGTCCGTGTACTGAGCTAGGTGTGGGGACAAGTGTACATCGTACGAATTGCTACCCATGTTTTCTATATCAAACGGGGTTATGACTATTGTACCTTTTTTGATCTCGGACAGTATCTTTTTATCAGATAAAATCATGGTGTTAGTTTCTCATATTCGCTCATATTCTGCAAACTCCACAGTATAAGCATTCTCATTGTCTTTGGCGATGAGGGTGCTTTTTGTTTTGTGCCATATTGCTGGGTCGATAGTGGGGAAGAATGTGTCTGCCTCGTGGAATTCACTTTCAACATGAGTGATGTAGAGTTTCTCGACATATGGCATGAATGATTTGTATATTTCTGTGCCGCCGATTATGAATATGGTTTCTTCTGGTTGCTGTGCGAGTAAAGCTAGGGCAGATTCCATAGAATTCACTACTTCTATGCCTTCTTTCGCATAACTTGCATCTCTGGTTATTACTATATTTCTTCTGTTTGGTAATGGGCGGCCGATGCTTTCAAAAGTCTTACGGCCCATGACCACCGTGTACCCGCGGGTAGTGTCACGGAATAATTTCATATCAGCGGGTAAATCCCAGAGCAAAGCATTGTCTTTGCCTAGTTCATTATTTTTACCAATTGCAGCGATGATAGATAGCATATTAGACGGCGATAGGTGCCTTGATAGCATCATGCGGATTGTAATCGACTAATTCAAAATCCTCTATAGTAAAATCCTCTATACTTTTTTTCTCAGGGTTTATTTTCATTTTTGGTAATGGTCTTATGTCATTTTTCCTGCTGATTTGTAAATTTGCTTGTTCGAAGTGATTGGAATACAAATGCACGTCGCCACCGGTCCAGACGAATTCACCTGGGGTGAGTCCGGTAATTTGCGCAATGATCATGATAAGCAAGGCATAAGAAGCGATGTTGAAAGGCAGACCCAAGAATGTATCGCAAGATCTCTGATAAAGTTGGCAGGATAGTTTGCCATCTGCTACATAAAACTGAAAAAGGCAGTGACATGGAGGGAGGCCCGCCTTGGCCATTTCATCTATATCCGCCACATTCCAAGCACTGACAATCATCCGCCTCGAGTCTGGATTTTTCTTTATCTGTTCAATCACATTTTTGATCTGGTCTATGTGTGAACCATCTGGACTCAACCATTTGCGCCATTGATATCCATATATAGGTCCTAGATCGCCATACTCTTTGGCAAATTCTGCATCAGTTTTTATTTTCTCTATGAATTCTTTGATACCTGTTTGCCATTCTGGGCTGTTACTTTTGGGCACTGCTATATTATTCCTGATTAGATATGCCTTATAAGGCCATTCGTCCCAGATGTGGACATTGTTGTCTGCTAAGTATTTCAAATTCGTATCACCGCGTAGGAACCAAATGAGTTCATGGATAATTGCCTTTATAGGAACCTTCTTGGTGGTGAGTAGTGGAAAACCGTCTTCGAGATTAAAACGCATCTGATAGCCAAGCACACTCTTGGTCCCAGTGCCGGTGCGATCGGTTTTGACTACACCGTTTTCCAGTAAATGTTCTAGAAGTTCTATGTATGACTCGTCAGCGTGCTTGTTTTTCATAAGGTGATTATAACCTATTTCTGCTTTAGTATTAAAGTTGTATAATACTTGTATTATTTCTTTATTTATATAATTTTATGGCAAAAGGGATGGAGCGTGGTTGGGATCCTGGTAGAGAGAAAAAACCAAAACATGATAATGGGGGAGTTCTTTTAGATAAAGATGGAAATATTCTTGAGGTTAAGAAGCGTATTATGCCATGTGGGGTAGAGGTTCCTGATACAGAACAGGCAGAATACGAGCATCGTGCCAGTTGTGCCAAATGTACTACCCTTTGGTAATTTAATGCTTTATTTGACAAAATAGCGCAACAATGCTATTCTTTAGAAATCATTCTCACGCCCTATCGAAAGGGAACAAATCTCACTATGCCTTTGGCTATGCGGGACAAGCTTATTTATAACGAGACTGAATTTGTGGAAATCATCTAAGACTTTTGTGTCTGGAGACTGATGTCCATACACAAAAAAATTATATGATTAAACAACGCAGTTCTATGCGTGGTGCTTCTACTTCTAGTGGTCCACGTAAATCCTTTGGTTCAAAGGGTAAATCTTCTGGCTTTGCTGGAAGAAAAAGTTTTGGTAGTGCTCCATCTCGTGGAGGTTTTTCTGATTCACGCCCAGCATTTAAACGTGGTGGCTTCAAAGGTGGTAGAGGAGGTGGAGGAGGAAGGTCTCGCGGTGGACGAGGTGAGCGAATAGACTATTCTCGTTTTATCCAAAAGGCTGTATATGTAGAGGAGAAGCCATATGTGGCAAAACATACCTTTGCTGATTTTCCTTTCGAAGCACAACTCAAGAAAAATATTGAAAACAAGGGTTATAAAAACCCAAGACCAATCCAAGACCAATCTATTGTCTCTGTACTAGAAGGTAAGGATGTTTTTGGTATGGCAAACACCGGTACTGGCAAGACCGCAGCATTTCTCTTACCTTTGATAGACAAGGTGATGAAAAATAAATCAGAAAAAGTATTGGTGCTCGCACCGACTCGCGAACTCGCTATCCAGATAGAAGAAGAATTACGTTCTCTTGCCAAAGGAGGTGGCTTCTACGGTGTGTGCGTAGTCGGCGGGATGCCTATAAATCGACAAATCACTGAGATCAAAAGAGGCGTTTCTTTTGTCATTGGTACACCAGGCCGAGTCACTGACTTGATAAAAAGAAAGGTCTTGGATTTGAGTGTCTATAAGTCCGTAGTCTTGGATGAAGCAGATCGTATGCTTGATATGGGTTTCCGAGATGATATGGTATTTATCTTGGGTAAGACTCATAGAGATAGGCAGACACTTTTCTTCTCGGCTACTCTATCTCCAGAAATTAAAAAACTCACCAATGAAGTTCTAAAAGACCCAGTGTTTATATCTGTGATGTCCGGTGATACAGCTAAAAATATCGAAGCAAATATTGTACGAGCAAAGAAAGAAGATAAATTGGGTAAACTACATGATATTTTAAAAAATGAAGATACCGAGAAGGTTCTCATTTTCAGAGAGATGAAGCATAGTGTCGATGACCTAGCAAAAGAACTCACTCATCTAGGATTTAAAGTTGGTGGTATTCATGGAGACAAGCGCAGTAGGGAACGTATTCGTATTTTGGAGTCTTTCAAAAAAGACCATATCACTGTCTTGATCGCTACCGACGTGGCAGCACGTGGGCTCGATATACCAGATGTGACTCATGTCATCAACTACGACATACCTCAGAGTTTTGATACTTATGTGCACCGTATCGGCCGTACTGGCCGAGCAGGTCGCAAGGGAACAGCGCTGACTTTTGTGCCGGAGTAAAGAAAAAAGTAAAATTATTTAAAAAACACCCCTCATTACTTCGGGGTGTTTTTGTTTTGACAAGTACACGTTAATCATGTATTATACATTTGAATTGAAGAACGCACGGTGCGTTCTTTTTTGTTTTTCACATTCAAAAATTGACTATCATGAAAAAGATTGAAGAAATAACTACTGGCTGGATTATTAATCGTCTCCATCACGAAAAAAACCCAGAAAATTTTGATTTTATATGTTATGTATTGTCACAAAGGCTAATCAATAGAAAGAGGTTTTATCACAGCCCGTTCCCTGACGGGTCTTACAAAGTGTACCTTTATGTTGAACATAATACCTTCGGTGCAATCATATATAAGTCTTATCTTGACGATGAAAAAGTAAAACTCAGCAAAAATTTTGAGTACATAGGAACATTATCTATTTTAATTAAAGGGAATGATATAGTCGATGTTTATGAATTTGAATCAGAAAATCCTTCTTTTCTGCAAGAAATTGCAAGGAGGGTGCTAAACCTGATGGGTTTGTATATACATTTGCAAAAATAGTTTCAGTGGTAGCCGGTGCTCGACATAGAGCACCGGCTATTTTATTTTCAGTACAATTAAACAAAAAAACACCCCTCATTACTTCGGGGTGTTTTTTAAAGTTAACTAGATAAGGTTTGCTTTCTTGAGGGTAGAGTATGCGCCGTTTTTCTTGATAGTCTTGAATCCACGGGTAGTAGCTTCTACGACTACAGTCTTGCCAAGTTCTGGCACGAAAACACGCTTCTTCTGGATGTTAAGTTGCTTCCTGACCTTGCCGGTAGGGTTGAACTTGGTCGCACGAGTGCGGTTTGAGTATCCGCCCCCGACTACGCTCTTCTTTTTGGTGATTGCACAGGTTTTCATAATTGTGTCTGCATGCTATCATAAAATCCATATGGATGCAATAGATACAATATTTTACTTGGCGATACTCATCATGTCGGTGGTTATCCACGAAGTATCACACGGCTTTGTGGCAGAATACTTTGGTGACAAGACCGCTCGTATGGCTGGCCGATTGACCCTAAACCCTATTGCTCACTTGGATCTCTTCGGCTCCATCATTTTGCCAGCGCTTTTGTATTTCTCGACCGGCTTTGCTTTTGGTTGGGCAAGACCGGTGCCTTATAACCCAGATAATTTGCGGAATGAAAAATGGGGGACTATCGCGGTAGCCGCAGCTGGTGTATTGGCAAATCTAATCATCTCTCTATTCTTTGGATTGGCTTTGAGATTCTTTTTGCCTGTTTTGCCAGATCAGAATCTGATTACTTTTGTGTCTTATATTGTGATTGTGAACCTAGCATTGGCTTTCTTTAATCTTGTCCCAATACCACCGCTCGATGGTTCAAAGATACTTTTCAATCTTTTGCCAGCTAGCCTGTCGCGCTTTGTCGCTATCTTAGAACAATACTCTCTCTTCATATTAATCATATTTATATTCGCTTTTTCCAAATACTTAGCACCTTTAGTTTTAGGGTCATTTAGCCTGATTACCGGACTTTCTTTCTAGGGGTATTGCAATTTTTCCAAACCTGTAGTAGATTATCTGCGTGTACCAGAGAGTCCTTGAGACTCTTTTAATTTACAGCAATTTAAACAAAGAATGCCTACAATCAATCAATTAGTCAGAAAGAATCGTCAAGCCCCAAAGGGCAAAGACAAGACCGTGGCTTTGACCCGCGGATTTAACCTGCTTAAGAACAAGCCGGTTTATTATTCTTCTCCATTTAAGAGAGGAGTATGTACAAAGGTCACTACCACCACTCCGAAAAAGCCGAACTCTGCTCTCCGAAAGATTGCTCGTGTACGTCTGACCAATGGTATGGAAGTTACTGCATATATCCCAGGTGAAGGACACAATCTACAAGAACACTCAGTGGTCATGCTCCGTGGTGGACGTGTGAAGGACTTGATCGGAGTACGATATCACATAGTTCGTGGTGTTCTTGATACTCAAGGTGTAGAAAAGAGACGACAAGGCCGATCGCTCTATGGTAATAAGAAGCCAAAAGAAAAGAAATAAAAATTTATGCGACGTAAAGTTAAAAATAGAAATATAGTAGGGAAGGACTTTGTATACAACTCAGAGAAGTTGGAGAAATTCATCAACTACATTATGTGGTCTGGCAAGAAAGAGACTGCTCGCAAGATAGTCTACCAAGCCTTTGAAGTTATCAAAGAAAAGACTGGTAATCCAAACCCTCTCGAAGTTTTTGATCTCGCTATGAAGAACACTGGTCCAGTGACCGAAGTCCGTTCAAAGCGTATTGGTGGTGCAAACTATCAGGTTCCTCGTGAAGTTCGCGCAGAACGTCGTCTAGCACTCTCAATGCGTTGGATTCGTGACGCTGCTCGCAACAAGAAAGGCGTAGCTATGCACATCAAACTTGCGGATGAACTCATCGCAGCTTCAAAGAACGAAGGTTCTGCTGTAAAGAAGAAAGATGATACTCACAAGATGGCAGACGCAAACAAAGCATTCGCCCACTTCGCTTGGTAAAATCTCAAAAGCCCTGTTGTTTTTTCGGGTCCTCGGGTCAATTCACCAGACCACTCGAAAAACAACAGGGCTTTTTTATTTATAAATCGTTTGCAAAAAAAGGGTTTGTGGGTTATATTGACGAAAGCGCTAGACGCGCTTTTTTATTAGTATTTATTATAATCATTAATTTTTTATGGAAAGAGATTATCCTCTAGAGAAAGTTCGTAATTTTGGAATTATCGCCCACATTGATGCGGGTAAGACCACCACTAGTGAACGTATTTTGTACTACACTGGTATGTCTCACAAAATCGGTGAAGTGCACGATGGTGCCGCTACCACCGACTGGATGGAGCAAGAAAGAGAGCGAGGTATTACTATTACCTCAGCTGCGGTGACTTGTTTTTGGACACCTACCTATGGTGCGGCAAACGACAAGAAACTAAAGCATCGATTTAATATTATTGATACCCCTGGACACATCGACTTTACCGTGGAGGTGAAGCGTTCACTCCGCGTACTCGACGGTGCAGTAGTGGTGTTTGACGGTGTAGCAGGTGTAGAACCACAATCTGAAACAAACTGGCGTTATGCTGACGAAGCAAATGTGCCACGTATTTGTTTTATCAATAAACTTGATCGAACAGGCGCGTCTTTTGAACACTCTTACAAAACCATTTTGGATCGTCTTACTAAAAAGGCGGTTCGTATGCAAATTCCTCTAGGCCTCGAAGATAAACACGAAGGTGTTATCGACCTCCTAAAGATGAAGGCTTATTACTTTGAAGGAGAAATGGGTAATACTGTTATTGAAAAAGAAATCCCAGAAGAATACAAAAAAGAAGCAGAAGGTTTTCACAATGAATTGATTGAGAAAATCGTCGAACAAGACGAAGCTCTCATGAACGAATATCTAAACGGCATAGTTCCAAACGTAGACACTTTGAAAAAAGTACTTCGTAAGGCAGTTATCGCCAACGATATCTTCCCAGTATTTGCTGGTTCAGCTTTGAAGAATAAAGGTGTGCAGCTCGTACTCGATGCAGTGGTAGATTATCTACCAGCTCCTACAGACATCCCTCCGATCGGTGGTATTAACCCAGACAACGAAGAAGCTGTAGTGCGTAATGCATCTGACGCAGAACCTTTTGCAGCACTTGCTTTCAAAGTGGCAACTGACCCATATGTCGGTCAATTGATTTTCTTCCGTGTGTATTCTGGTACTTTGTCTGCTGGTAGTTATGTCTATAACCCACGTACTCGCAACAAAGAACGTATTGGACGTATCTTGCGTATGCACGCAAATGACCGCGAAGAACTCAAGAAAGTTTTCGCTGGTGAAATCGCTGCAGCTGTGGGCCTCAAAGACACCATCACTTCAGATACTTTGTGTGATGAATCTGCTCCAGTAGAACTCGATCGTATCGTCTTCCCAGAACCAGTTATCTCTATGCGTATCGAGCCGAAGACTAAAGCAGACCAAGAAAAAATGGGTCTGGCTCTAAATCGCCTCGCTCAAGAAGACCCAACTTTCCGTGTGTCTACTGATCAGGAAACAGGGGAGACTATCATCGCGGGTATGGGAGAACTCCACCTCGAAATCATCGTTGATCGTATGAAGCGTGAATTTAGTGTCGAAGCAAACACTGGTAAACCTCAAGTATCCTATCGAGAGACCATCAACAGTGATTCAGATGCAGAAGGTAAGTACATCAAACAATCCGGTGGACGTGGTAACTACGGTCACGTACGTATCAAGGTCAAGCCGATGGTAGCAATGACCAAAGAAGAAATCGAAGACCTACCAAAGAACGTGAAGCGTTATGAGACTTTTGAATTCATCAACAGTATCAAAGGTGGTGTGATTCCTCAAGAATACATCGCTCCTTGTGAAAAAGGATTCAAAGAAGGACTGGATCGTGGTGTGCTCGCAGGATTTAAGATGGTGAATGTCTCTGTCGATCTATGGGATGGTAGTTATCACGAAGTCGACTCAAATGAAATGGCCTTCAAGATCGCTGCTTCTATGGCTATCCAAGATGCATGTAAAAAAGCTCGACCGGTGATTCTCGAACCTATGATGAAGGTAGAGGTTGTTACTCCAGACAAATTCATGGGTGACGTGACCGGCAGTCTCTCAGCAAAGCGTGGTATCATCGAAGGACTCGAAGATCGTGGCATGAACAAAGTCGTGAAGGCGATGGTGCCACTTTCTGAAATGTTTGGATACATGACGAATCTTCGCTCTATGACAGAAGGACGTGCTTCCTTTACTATGGAATTTGCACGATACGATATAGTTCCACAAAACGTAGCGGACACTATCATCGCGGCTCGCAAATAATCATTTATTAAAAATAGAATGAAGCAAAAAAGAGCCCCAGGCTCTTTTTTGCTTCTGTGTTATAATGCAATTATATATGTTAGAAAAAATAAAGAATTTTATAAAAACCAAGAAAATCTTATCTGGTGCTATTGTGCTCGGTTTAGTCTTGCTCGTGTTTGTGCTAAGTAATGGCAACAATGAAGCCTTTTCCGAAATCAAACCTACTTATGGCACTTTGATTCGCAGTGTGCAGGCTACTGGTCAAGTAGTATCATCGACTGACTTAGATTTGTCTTTTGCTAAAGCAGGTATCGTTAGTTCGGTGAAGGTGAGTGTGGGGGATAAGGTAAAAGCAGGTCAAATACTCGCGAGTTTGGATGCTGAGAGTGACCGAGCTGCTTTAACCAAAGCTCGAGCGTCATTGCTAGCAGCCGAAGCAAAACTCAAGAAAATCATCGCCGGTTCTTCTAACGAAGAAATAGCTTTGGCTCGAGTGAACCTAGAAAATTCAAAACAAGACCTAAAGAATACTGAACAAACCCAAAAGACTCTAGTATTAAATACATACAACAAATTATTAAACTCCACCCCAGAAGCATCTCCAGTAGACTCACTCAATACTACTTCTTCTCCGACCATAAGTGGTACCTATAGATTAGGTAAAGAAGGGCGTATAAATCTAAGCGTTTATAGCTCTGGTAATGGGCTTATGTTTGGTACTTCTGGTTTGGTGACAGTTAATGGTTCTATAAATACGACCACTCCTCAAGCACTTGGTGATTCTGGTTTATATATTATTTTTTCTTCTACTTCAAATGTGAGCGGAACCAACTGGATTATCGAATTGCCAAATAAAAAGGCTTCTGATTATTTAACAAATTATAATGCTTATCAGGCTGCACTCGACACTCAATCTTCAGCCCTAGCAAGTGCTCAAGCAACCGTGAATCAAAAAGAAGCAGAACTTAACTTAAAACTCGCATCTGCGCGTGATGCTGATATTGAATTGGCAGAAGCAGATGTGCTCTCTGCTCGTGGTGAGGTAGAGCGTGCACTGGCAGCCTATAATGACAATCTCATCAAAGCACCTCAAAATGGCACCATTACAAAGGTTGATACTAAATACGGCGAGTTGGCTAGCGTGAGTGTGCCAATTCTGACCCTTGAAGATATTGAGAATTTGTATGTAGAGGCTTTGATCAACGAATCAAACATCGCTTCACTGGCATTGAACCAACCAGTGACTATTACATTTGATGGTTTGCCAGGCAAGGAGTTTACTGGCTCTATCTCCCATATAGACCCTTCGGCTGTGACATCAGATGGTGTTGTTAATTACAAGATCAAGGTATTACTATCTGAAAAAAATCCTGAAATACGTTCTGGTATGAATGCTGAGATATCTATCGTAGTGAATACAAAAGAAAATGTCGTATCTCTACCAAAAGCCGCTTTGTATGAAAAAGAGGGTAATCAGTATACAAAATTAGTGACCGGCACCAAACGCAAGAAACTCACAGAAGTAATTGTACAGAAAGGTCAGTTGGGAGATGGTAATATGGTAGAAATACTTTCTGGTGTAACAAAAGACGATACCGTCGCTCTGACTACCGTAAAATAATAATGACACAACATAAAGAAAATTCTTTTCGTCGAAATGTCTTGGTCGGTTGGTTTTTGGCCAAGAGGGAACTAAAGCGTGCCAATATATGGACCACTCTTTTGATAGTGCTAGTGATGATGCTGACCTTTTTGAACTTGGTTGTCGTGTCAGGACTCTTGGTGGGTCTTATCCAAGGATCAGAAGAATCTTATAAAAAATATGCCATAGGCGAGGTGGTGATTTCTCCATTTTTGAATCGTGCTGCTATAGATCAGACACCAGAAGTGGTCAAAATAGTCAAAACTATTCCAGGCTATGATAGACATGTAGTCCGATACACTGGATCTGCTCGGGTCGAATCTGATTATAAGCAGACAGTCAAACCAGGGGAGACTCGGAACGGTGCTGGAGCGGTGATCACTGGAGTAGACCCAGTAGCTGAGGATTATTTTTCAGGTGTATCAAAGTTTTTGATGCGAGGTGCATTTCTCACCCCAGAAGACGGGGATAGTATTTTGATTGGTAAAAACTTACTTTATGAATTTACCCCGATAGAATCACCGGGTTTCCAGACTTTGAAGAATGTAGAAATCGGTTCGCGGGTCAAGGTGACTTATGGTAATGCCTCTAAGGAATATTTCGTCAAAGGCATTATGGCTTCCAAGGTCGATGAATTCGACAACGCTGTGGTGATGCTAGATAGCGAGGCGCGTAAACTCACCAATCGCACAGATCTCAACGCAAGCGGTATCTCTATAAAATTAAAACCAGGCACTGATGCAAATGTTGCAAAGCAATTCTTGCTCGATAGTGGGGTCGGGGAATACGCTCGTGTACAGACTGCAGTAGAGGCTTTCCCAAAGTTTTTGCAAGATATCAAAAACACCTTTGCTATTTTGGGTTCAGCTATTTCTGCTATCGGTTTGGTGGTCGCTTCGATCACTATCTTTATCGTGATCTTCGTGAATGCGATTACGCGTCGTAGATATATCGGCATATTGAAAGGCATAGGTATAAACAAAAGTGCGGTCTTGTATTCTTATGTGTATCAGGCGACTATCTATGCTTCTTTGGGTATTACCTTGGGTCTGATGTTGGTCTTTTTCCTAATCAAACCATATTTCACAGCCAACCCTATCAACTTTCCATTCTCTGACGGTATTCTAGTAGCGACTATACCTGGAGCGTTTGGTCGAGCAGGTATATTGCTGGTGACCACGATGATAGCAGGATACATACCAGCGAGATTAGTTATAAGACAAAACACACTTAGTGCGATACTAGGTAGATAATAAAGTTAATTCTATGATAGAAGCAAAAAATTTAACTAAAATTTTCAAATCCGGTGATAGTCAGATAGCCGCGTTAGACGGTCTTACTTTCAAAGTACCAGAAGGGCAATTCTTGACCATCACTGGTAAATCAGGCAGTGGTAAATCCACCTTGCTCTATCAGCTTGGACTGCTTGATTTACCTACTGGTGGGGAAGTCTGGATCGATGGTATTGAATATACGCATCAAGATGAAAATTCTAGGACACTCTCACGTCTGAATGATTTGGGATATATATTTCAAGATTACGCTATATTGCCTTCACTCACTGCACTCGAGAACACAGTCTTGCCTCTGTTGATGCAAGGGTATGACATCAAAGAAGCCGAAGAGAAAGCCAAAAAAGCGCTAGATAAAGTCGGCTTGTTAGACAGAATGCACAACTTGCCTTCGGCTCTCTCAGGTGGACAGCAGCAGCGTGTGTCTATCGCTAGAGCTATTGCGCATGACCCAAAGATAATCTTTGCGGATGAGCCGACAGCGAACCTAGACTCTGAGACCTCAAAGCACGTCATCGATGCTTTTGTAAAACTCAACCAAGAGGGGCAGACCATAGTGATGGTCACCCACGAAGAAGAATATGCCAGACTAGCTCACCGGACTATCACCATGGCCGACGGCAAAATAGTCTCAGACACTACGAACCACTAAAACAATAGAAATTACAAAAATACACAGGCAAAACCTGTGTATTTTTTATTGACAAATTTCCTCTGAGGTATAAGATGAAAATGTGAATTACAAAAGTAACAACTATATGGCCATTGATCTGATTACCCGTACCGACGCTTGGGGCGTTACTTTTGTTTTAGATTAATCTCCAGTATTTAAACCAAAAGCAACTCCCCAAGCCATCGGCAAGGGGAGTTGCTTTGCTCTTTTACATTTTTTCTTTTTTTTCTCAAATCTTCGGTCATCAAAACACCGAATACAAAAGCATATTTGCGTTATGAAAAACTCACTATCAACCCAACGCATTATTTTCTGTTTTTCAATCTTAATTTTTTACCCGCTTCAGAAGATTTTTAGCCAGGATTTACCAGAATTGGTAGATACTCTTGTTGCACCTTGTGGGGATGTTTTTCATTATGAACACGACCCGACAGGGTTTACTGATCCGGTAGGATTTCAAATTGTGCCGGAGATTCCGTGCCTGCCGGTATGGATCGAAATTCGTCACGAGGCGTATTATATCCTCGACATCATTCAGACCTGGGTCCATGGACCACAGGGCTGGATGAAAATCCAGGATTCTGGATGGCACGGAGATCTGTACAAAATAAACGTTGTTATTCCGGATTGGGCGGATAACATTATTTTTGTTTCCCATAATAATACTTCGTCATTTACTGCATGGGGGCTTGGTTTGATTTGTCATTATTTACCCCCAGAGGAGTGCTGTACCACTGACTTTGTTTTACACGGTCCCGAGATGGCTTGCCCTGGTGATGAAGTCACTGTGTGGGTGGATAGTGTGTCGGGTAACCCACCCTTCACTTATTCTTGGAATACCGGAGGTGTGGACTCTGTTACAAGCAAAACTGTTGTAGTTACGAAAGTTTTTACTTTGACAGTAAAAGACAGATTTGGTTGTTCGAATACAAAAAGTTTTCCTGTATGGGTTCCAAACTCACCGGTAAGTTTTTCGGACACACTCGTTTGTCCATATGTCTGGGTATCGGTGCCCTCGAATCCGAATGTTGTTTGGCAACAAGACACCCTGATTTTTGTTAAAGATGATATTACCTTGTGGGCCACAACAATTGATTCCTTTGGTTGCGAACACTTTGTGCCATTCGGTGTTGATGTTCAAAACGCACCTACTGTTTCGGGTGACACGACTGTTTGCAGAAATCGTTATGTTGAGGTTTCAGCGAACGCTGGTGTAGATTTTCTTTGGACTAGCGGTTTAGTAGAAGTAAGTGATAAAAAGATATTCTGGCCGTTTATTGTTCAAGATACCTTTTTTGCATTCAGGGTTGTAGATACTCTAAGTTGTGTGTGGCAGGATACTGTCCATATTAACGCCCAGTATTGCCTGGATGACGTGGCTCACTTCGAACCCAACGTGATTATGCCTGTGGGCGCAACTGATCCACAAAATCAATATTGGAAACCTTTCTTTGACCCTAATTCATTTGGAGATATAGAGGTGGTTTCTTTGCAGATTTGGGATAGGTGGGGTTCGTTAGCCTATGAAGCATTTAGTGAAATGGTTTGGGGTGGTAAATATTCAAATGGTAAAGACGCACCCCCTGGAGTTTATGTTTGGAAGATTGAAGTTAAAACCATCGAAGGGAGTTTTACTTTAACAGGCGATGTGACTATTGTTAAATAAAAGAAAAATATGAAACCAATAACCTAGGCCCAGTGCAGAAATCAAAAGTATGCGCTGGGCCTTTATTCTACTTGTTCAATATTTTTACAATTACAATCTCAGAACGTGTTCCTATGCGCATCGGTGTCATTGCAGTGCCAACTCCTGAGGTTGTTAGTGCTACAGCATTGCCGATTTTGGTTATGCCGTAGGTATAACTTCGATATAAAAACCAAACTAGTAAAGATATAGGGAAGAACTGGCCTTGGTGGGTATGACCAGAAAGTATTAATGAAACCCCATTTTCTCCTAGTACTTGAGCATGTCTTGGATCATGAAGCATTGCAATACTTGGCAAAGTAGAGTCGAACCCAGATTTTGTAAGTCGTGTTAATATTTTATCAGCACCTTCATTTGCATAATCAATACCAATCAGCTGGGTATTGTTTACTACCTCTTTAGTGTCTATTAGTGTTTTTGTAAAACCTTTGATAATTGGCCAGAATTTCTCAGGTTCTTGGTTGTAGTATTCGTGATTACCAGGTGTGTAATACACACCATAAGTGCTTTTGATATTGGTGAGAGGGGAGAGTGCTTTCACATAATCAAACACTGGTCCATCTATTATATCGCCAGCAATGAATACAACGTCCGGATTTTCTTTGTTTATTTTCTCTACGAGTCTTTTGACAAACTTTTCTTGCCAGACAATACCAGTATGCAGGTCAGATACCAGTATGATTTTTTTATCATGCCAGTTCGTAAACAAGCTTGGGCTTACAACTTCTTGAATAGTAGTTTTTATGTTTCGTGCATTCCATACTCCGTACGATATTATACCTGCGATGCAAAGAAGTAACCCGGAGGCTATAGAGTGTATATGATTCGGTGCATATAGTATTACTGGGGTGAGCAATAAGGCACCCATGAATAAATAAACAAGGATACCTACCCATAATACTGCGGGTATATAGATATAGACCAAAAACCTATGGTATGTTTTTGAACCATAAAACATCGTAAGTACGAGAAGTATTGGTAGTACCGTAAAAATTCCTATAATATAAGGCTCAAGAAAGTTCGGTGTGTTTAGAGCAAATTCCCAAACATTTATTACTATGTATGAACTTAGGCCCAGGACAATCAAGAAAAAGAACATACTAAATAGAAATGGTAAAAACTTTGGTTTGTTATTATGCATGTGCTACGAGTATAGCACAGAGGGAGTGCCTTATTCAGACCTTGTTTATGTAGACAGACACATCATTGAGTTTTTTTACTGACTTTGTCCTTTAGGTCCCCACTGGATATTTCTGACTTTGTCCTTTATATTATTAGAAAATAAAGCAAATAATTCTTGCCAAATGAGTAGTGTGTGCCTGTTCAAAATATGAATTGTCCTATAGATATAAATATGTCCAATACATGTAAAGTATCTGCCATCTGCCCGTCTTGATAAGGTCTACTTGTAACATAAATTAATTGCTAAACTTATCCACAAATGTCTCAGCCTAAAGCCTTAGGCGACTTTCTAGGTTGTTATTTAAAAAACATAAGGTTCCTAATTCATGTGGGTTTGACATTCTAAATTATTCTGCTAATATGCAAGGAGCTGCACTTTCGCAGTTTTTTCGTTTCAATTTTATAAAATTATTAATAATCATTAGTAATTGAGCCTTAGTAAATTCTCGTATACCGAGTCTCAATTATTAAATCACCTAGCGCCAGAGGCGCAGGATAAATAAAATGGCAGAAGAATTTAAAAGAGATAAGCCACACGTAAACGTAGGTACCATCGGTCACGTTGACCACGGTAAGACCACTTTGACTGCGGCTATTTTGAACGTGCTTAACGTAGCAGGTAATGCTGTTCGTCTAAAGTCTGTTGATCAGATTGACGGTGCTCCAGAAGAAAAAGCTCGTGGTATCACCATTAACATCTCTCACAACGAGTATGAAACAGCTGCTCGCCACTATGCTCACATCGATGCTCCTGGTCACGCTGACTACATCAAGAACATGATCACCGGTGCTGCTCAAATGGACGGTGCTATCCTCGTGGTGGCTGCTACTGACGGTGCTATGCCTCAGACTCGTGAACACGTTCTCTTGGCAAAACAAGTTGGTGTGCCAAAGATTATCGTTTTCCTTAACAAGTGCGATATGGTTGACGACAAAGACATGATCGACTTGGTTGAAGAAGAAATCCGTGAACTCCTTACAAAACAAGGCTTTGATGGCGCAGGCTGCCCTGTTATCCGTGGTTCAGCATTGAAAGGTCTTGAAGCTGCATCAGCAGATGATGAATGGGCAAAGAAGATTCTTGAACTTACCAACGCTCTTGATACTTACATCCCAGTTCCAGAACGTGATACTGCAAAGCCATTCTTGATGCCGGTAGAAGACATCTTCTCAATCGAAGGCCGTGGTACTGTGGTTACTGGTAAAATCGAACGTGGTATCGTGAAAGTAGGTGAAGAAATCGAAATCGTCGGTATCAAAGATACTCAAAAGACTACTGTCACTGGTATCGAAATGTTCAACAAAAACCTCCAAGAAGGTATGGCTGGTGACAACGCTGGTCTATTGCTCCGAGGTTTGAAGAAAGATGACATCACTCGTGGTCAGGTTCTTGCAAAGCCAGGTACCGTAACTCCACACGATAACTTCACTGCTGAAATATACGTATTGAAGAAGGAAGAAGGTGGTCGTCACACTCCATTCTTCAAGGGTTACAAGCCTCAATTCTACATCCGAACCACTGACGTGACTGGTGAAGTTATGCTAGAACCAGGAGTAGAAATGGTTATGCCAGGTGATACTGTAAAGATCACAGTCCAATTGGTTACTCCAGTTGCCCTAGAGGAACAACAAAGATTTGCTATCCGTGAAGGTGGTAAAACTGTCGGTGCAGGTGTCGTAACAAAAATTTTGAAATAACACTAAACAATTTGTTTAGATTACATTCATGACGAAAGAAGCAACAACTAAAAACAAAAAAACCGAACCGAAGGCAAAAAAGGATGAGAACGTAGTATTGCGTATACGAGTACGAGCCTACGAAAGCAAGATACTCGATGCGTCAGTAAAGCAAATCATTGATACTGCAATGAGACATGATGCACAAGTATTAGGTCCTGTGCCTTTGCCAACTGAGATCAAGAAATACACTGTAAACCGAGCTTCTTTCGTCTACAAGAATGCCCGAGAACAGTTTGAAATCAGAGTGCACAAAAGACTGATTGACATAGTCAATCCAAATCCGAAGACCGTCGAAGCTTTGACCAATTTGTCTCTCCCATCTGGAGTTGATATTGATGTAAAGATGCTCTAAACATTCTCTATAGAAAATCATGAAATTCATTTTGGGAACAAAAGAAGAAATGACCGAATACTTTACCGAAGAAGGTAAGGTAGTGCCGGTGACTATCGTACGCACTAGTCCAAACGTGGTAACACAAGTCAGGACTGTTGAAAAAGATGGTTACAACGCACTCCAAGTCGGTTTCGGCACAAAAAATGCCAAGAACATAAACAAACCTGAAAAAGGTCACTTGAAAGATACTGGAAATTTCCAAGTATTACGCGAGTTTAGATTGGATTCTGCTGCATCAGCCAACGTAGGTGATGCGATAGATCCTTTTGAAATATTCACTCCGGGTACAAAGGTTGTAGTCTCAGGTATCTCAAAAGGTAAAGGCTTTCAAGGTGTTGTGAAGCGTCACGGTTTCAAGGGTGGTCCACGTACTCACGGTCAAAAACACTCTGAACGTGAACCAGGTTCTATCGGTGGTGGTCTCCGTACACACGTACCAAAAGGTATGCGTATGGCAGGTCGCATGGGTAGTGACCGTATCACTCAGAAAAATATCGAAATCGTAGCGTTGGATAAAGAAAACAATGTAATGTTGATTAAGGGCGCGCTCCCAGGTCGTCGCGGTACCCTGCTTGAAATAATGGCAAAATAAGCCTGCATAAATTCAGAATAATAAAATGGAAGCAAAAGTATACAATCAAAAAGGGGAAGTAGCAGGAAAGGTGTCTCTACCAGAAAAAGTTTTTGCTGCAAAATGGCGCTCTGACTTAGTGCACCAAGTAGTAGAAGGCATGCGTTCAAACAAGCGTGCTGGTACTGCTGACACAAAGGATCGAGGTGAAGTTTCTGGTGGTGGTAAAAAGCCATGGAAGCAAAAAGGTACCGGTCGTGCTCGTCACGGTTCTACTCGTAGCCCTATTTGGGTGGGTGGTGGTGTGGCGCACGGTCCACTTTCTGACAAGAATTATAAAAAGAAAATCTCAAAGAAGATGCGTGCTCAAGCACTATTCTCAGTTCTTTCTCGCAAGATGAAAGATGGTGAAATTCTATTCGTAGATTCTTTGTCTATGAAGTCTATCAAGACCAAAGACGCTGTCTCTGTAGTAGATAGCATCAGCAAGGCGTCTGGTTGGAAGGACTTACCAAAAGCAAAGAAATCAAAAGCACTTGTCGCTATATTTGGCCGCAATGAAACAGCTGAAAAGAGTTACCGAAATATCCCGTCTCTCGAGACTATCTTTGTAAAAAATCTGAACCCACTACAAGTCTTGAATCACAAGTATTTAATAATTGAAAATCCAGAGGAGTCTGTCAAATTCCTTGACACTCGCGGAGCATAAACTTTATGGCGAAAGAAAAGAAAACAAAAGAAAAGAAAAGTGAAGCAAAAGACGCAAAACAAGCACTCGTGTTTCCACTTGTATCTCCTAGAGTTACCGAGAAGGCTTCTATGCTTGCTGAGGCAAATGTGTACACTTTCAATGTGCACAAAGATGCTACCAAGAGCGAAGTAGCCAAAGCTGTATTTAAGTCTTTTAAAGTAAAGCCAGAGAGAGTCAATGTGTTGCCGATAGAAAAAAAGACTGTACGTGTTCGAGGTAAGGTGGGGGTACGAGGCGGTGGTCGCAAAGCTGTCGTATATTTGAAAAAAGGAGACAAAATTGAATTCGCATAATTTGCGCTCACTACAAGTAAAAATTTATGAAAAAATATAGACCAACAAGTAAATCACGCCGACAAATGACTACTGTCACTTATCGTGGCGTTCTCACTAAGTCAAAACCTGAAAAGTCTTTGACTTATGGCCGCAAGCGATCTGTCGGGCGCAACAACGCTGGACGTATCACTACTCGTCACAAAGGCGCAGGGCACAAGAAACTCTACCGTTCTGTAGACTTTTTGTATGACAAGAAAAACATCCCAGCAAAAATCAAAAGTGTAGAGTATGATCCAAATCGTACTGCATTTATAGGTTTGGCTGTGTATGCCGACGGTGAAAAGCGTTATGTGATAATACCAAAATCAGTACGTCCAGGGGATTCATTTACTGTCACAGAAAAAGCTGACCTAGTACCTGGTAATCGCATGCTTCTCAAGAACATTCCAGTAGGTACTTTTGTTTACAATATTGAAATTAAACCAAATGGTGGTGCTAAAATAGCTCGTTCTGCTGGTATTGCAGCTCAGGTGGTGGCAAATGCTGACGGTTATACAAACCTCAAGATGCCTTCTACTGAAGTTCGTAAGGTGAGCGAGAACTGTTATGCATCTATCGGTAATGTTTCAAACGAAGAACATCACCTTGAGAACCTAGGTAAAGCTGGCCGAAGCCGCTGGAAGGGCGTACGCCCTACTGTTCGTGGTACTGCTATGAACCCAGTAGATCACCCATATGGTGGTGGTGAAGGACGTCAAGGCCGAGGTACCAAACGACCAAAAACTCTCTGGGGTAAGGTCACCGGTGGTAGAAAAACTCGTACTCCAAAGAAATATTCCAACGTATTTATCGTATCACGCAGAAAAGTTGGCAAGAGTCGAGATTCAAAATAAACTATATAAATAATAAAAAAATCCCCGAAAGGGGATTTTTTTATAGCAGACTCCACAAAAGATCAAATTTCTTTATCTCCGATTCACTTATATCCTCACTTTCTATGACAAGTGTCATGAGTTCATTTGTGGTTGTTACTACGACTGTTTTACCTGGTATTAAAAAAGTATTATTCTTTAGATTACAGTTACTGGGTAGATATTTTACTTCTCTCAATTCTTCATCATCCTTGCCATACTTTAATCTCTTATCCTCGTCCTTATATATAAGTGTCTTATAATGTATATTTTTAACTTTTCTAGTAGGTATAAATATTTCTAAATCATATTTCACTCCTATAAACTTATGAGCTTCTGAAAGGGAACCAATGTGCCTAATGGTAGTATTGGGTCTTTCTAATAATTCTTGGGCAGCTTTTTCAAAGCCTTCTGTGCCATAATACATACGTATAAGTGGTTTTTTTCTAGATTCATCGCGCATTATAGCCATTATTTTCGGGATAGCTTTGTCTAGTGTATTTACTTGTTCTTGCAATTTCTTTTGTAATGCATTGGGATGCAACCCCCTAGCCATTTTTATTTTATCCTTTTTAAAACAGACAGCTAACCCTCTATCCTCGAGCCTGTCTACGATATGGTGTGTGGTTATTCTATTGAGGTGGGCAGATCTAGCTATTTGACTGATAGGGGACTCACCCATTTTAATAATAGCGATATATACCCTAGACTCATTCTCCGAGAACCCAAAATAATTTAATATTTGCTTGATTTCTTGCATATATATCCTGTACATATTTTGTACAACACTGTATATTTTAAACATACCATAATATCTTTTATTTGTAAATATTAAACGTGATTTATATAAAAAACTTTAAAATAGTGTAAATCAATTGTACATATACACAGTATAGTTTTATTTTTATCAATGATAACTGATCTTTTAACTAAATAAAATAATATTAATATGAAAATCTTTATTTTGCGCCACAGAGAGGCGTTTGACTCCGGTGACTTGACCGCAAATGGTCAAGAACAATCAGAAAAAATAGCAGAGTACTTCTCTGCTATATACAATAACAAGGGGGTGAGGCTCATGTCCTCCCCATGGGAGAGGTGTGTAAAAACACTATCTCCGTTAGCAAAGATAAAAAATATTCGTATAGAAATGGACTCCTCTTTTGGGGGAGACTTTGAACTCCCCGAATTACGTCGGGGTTGGTGTGTGTATAAAGAAACATTCCTATATAAAATAAAAAAAATGATTGATGATGGGGGTACTGATGTTGTGTTGTGTGCTCATCGGGAGCACCTACACTTTATATACACCGACCTAGGTGTATCCGTATCTCTTGTAGAAGGGGTACCAGAGTGTATATGTTTATCTTCTGTAGAACGTTAATCAACCACAAAAAACCACAAAAGCTCAATGTTGTAACACATTGAGCTTTTTACATTTGACATAAAATTAAAATCTGCTAATATGGGCAAAAGCTCGGTTAGAGCTTTTTGTTTACTTAATTTATATGACAAGATCAGTACATAAAGGACCATATGTCGACCAGCGAGTACTTAAAAAAGTAATCGGTAAGACTCCGCTTTCGACCCCACCAATTAAAACATGGATTCGCGCATGTGTAATTTCACCAGAAATGGTAGGCTTTACATTTGCTGTTTATAACGGCAAGACGTTCATCGACGTTTTGGTTAGTGAGGACATGATTGGTCACCGTTTGGGCGAATTTTCACCAACCAAGAAATTCATTAAACACGGTGGTAAGATGCAAAAAGAACTTGAAGCAAAGAAGAAAGAATCTGAAATTGCTCAAGCTAAAGCTGCTACCGCTGCCGCCTCAAATACTGGCGCTAAGAAAAAATAAAATATGAAAGCTTATCTTAAAAACTACAGACAATCCCCACGAAAGGTACGTTTGGTTGCGGATTTGATAAAAGGGAAGAATGTTGCGCAAGCAATAGTCTCTTTGGATTTCCTACCAAAGCGTGCAAGTTTACCTCTTAAAAAATTACTTGTTTCTGCTGTTGCAAATGCTAAGAATCAAGGTCTTGATGAGGCAAGTCTATTTGTTAAAGAATTGAGAGTTGATAAAGGAATCGTTATGAAGCGTATGATGCCACGAGCTATGGGTCGTGGTGCTCGTATCAACAAGCGTACCAGCAATGTATCTTTGCTTGTTGCCGAACGTGCTTCAAAGGTTCGTAAAGTAACAGAAAAGAAGTCGAAGAAAGTAGCAACTAAAGCGCCAAAGGCGAAAGCTAAGAAATAATCATTATGTCTAAAATTGTCCATCCATACGCACACAGATTGGTAATACTTCGAGATTGGAAATCTCGTTGGTTCGCTGATTCAAAGAAATACGCAACCTACCTACGCGGCGACGTATTGCTCCGAGAATGGCTTGAAAAGAAACTTCGAGGCATGTATGTATCATCTATCGAGATAGAACGTAATCGCAAGATGACTCGTTTTATTCTAAAGACTTCACGTCCTGGACTTTTGATCGGACGCTCTGGTGAAGGTGCTACCAAACTCAAAGAAGAAATACTCAAAAAGATGGACAAACTAGGTCTTCCAAAATCAGAAGATTTCAAATTGGAAGTAGTCGAAGTAACAAATCCAGAAACCGACGCAGCTATTGTCGCTTATATGATTGCAGAAGGCTTGGAGAAGCGCATGACCTATCGTCGAGTAATGAAGCAAACCATTGAAAAAGTAATGGCAACCCCTGGGGTAGAAGGAGTACGTATCGTGCTCTCAGGTCGCCTAGGTGGCGCAGAAATCGCACGTACCGAAGAGTTGAAGCGTGGTTCTATTCCACTCCAGACTTTCCGTGCAGATATTGATTTCAAGCGCGAGCGAGCAGTCTTGGCTTATGGTACTATCGGTATCAAGGTATGGATTTATCGCGGTAAGGTTTTTGCTAAAAAAGAAGCTTAATATAATCCCATGTTAATTCCGAAAAAAGTAAAATTCAGAAAGTGGCAGACCGGTCGGTCTAAAACAAAACTAACTACCCCTGAAACACGTGGTACAAAAGTATCTTTTGGTTCTTTTGGACTCAAGGCGGATAGTGGTGCACGAGTAAAGTCAAATCAGATAGAATCAGCTCGTAAAGCTATGTCTCGTCAGTTGACCAAGACTGGTAAATACTGGATTCGTATCTTTCCAGATCGACCTTACACTCAGAAAGCTGCACAGGTGGGTATGGGTAAGGGTAAGGGTGATCCACAAGGATATGTTTTCGAAGTCCAACCAGGCCGTATTATTTTTGAAGTAGACGGTGTGGATGAAGCAATCGCACGCGAAGCATTACGTAAAGCGGGAAGTAAATTGCCAGTTAAGACTCGTGTCGTTGCACGTGCTAATAAATAATCGCTATGCCAAAGAAAAAAGTAGAACAAAAGAAAAAGGTCAAAGGTACTCTCGAAGGAGTCGTTGTGTCCAACAAGATGCAAAAGACTGTCGTAGTGGAAGTATCACGCTTTGTGAAGCATCCTAAGTACGGTAAGTACTATCAGATCACAAAGACATACAAAGCACACGATGAAGGGAATACAACAAAAGTCGGCGACAAAGTTTCCATTGTCCCAACTCGACCGATTTCCAAAGATAAAAAATTTAAAGTTTTAGATTAATTGCCATGATTCAACACGGAACATTAGTAAAAATAACAGATAACTCAGGTGGTACCCTAGGCCAAGTTTTTAAGGTTTTGGGTTCATCTAAGAAGCGTTATGCTGGTTTGGGAGAAAAGGTGATCATCGCTGTGAAAGTAGCGACACCTCGAAAGGCTGTAAAGAAGAAGGATGTACATCAAGCTGTAGTCGTACGTACTCGTAGTGCATATCGACGTAAAGATGGTTCTTATATTCGCTTTGACGACAATGCTGTTGTATTGCTTGAAAAGGGTAAGCTTGATCCAAAAGCGGGACGTGTCTTCGGTCCAATTCCACGCGAACTTTCAGAAAAAGGTTACCAAAAGATTATTTCATTGGCACCAGAAGTTATATAGTATTTAGGATAAAAAATATGAAATTCAAAAAAGGAGACAATGTAATAGTTATATCTGGTAAAGATAAAGGGAAAAAAGGAACTATCGTTCGTGTTTTAAAAGACGAGAACAAAGTAGTAGTAGATGGTATAAACCTCACAAAGAAGCATCAGCGTCCTCGTAAATCAGGTGAGAAGGGTAGTATCATCACTATCGCTATGCCAATCAACCTATCAAATGTAATGGCAGTTGATCCAAAGTCTGGCAAGCGTTCACGAGTAGGTTTTAAGATGGTCGGAGATAAAAAAGTAAGAATCGCACGTAAGAGCGGTCAAGAACTCTAATACAATGGCATACAAAACTGTAAAAGAAAAAGAAAGCATGGCATTTGAAGTAATGAAAGATGCTTTTGGTTATAAAAACAAAATGTCTGCACCAAAACTATCAAAGGTGGTGCTCAATGTAGGTACTGGTACTTACATGAAGAAAGACAAGAACAAGAATACTGATATAGCAGCACGTCTTGCAAAGATCACTGGTCAAAAGCCAGCATTGAAGGGAGCAAAGAAATCCATCGCTTCATTTAAGATTCGTCAGGGTGATCCTGTCGGCGTGAGTGTCACTTTGCGTGGTGCTCGTATGTATGGATTCCTAGAAAAGCTTTTCAATGTTGCTCTACCTCGTACAAAAGACTTTCGTGGTGTAAACAAATCAGGCGTAGACAATATCGGTAACCTAACCATGGGTATCAAAGAACACACCATCTTTCCAGAAACAGCTGATGAAGACGTACGCGATATTTTCGGCTTGGCTATTACTCTTGTTTCTTCTGCAAGAAACAAGAAGGAAGCAACTACTTTTTTTGAACTTCTAGGTGTGCCTTTTAAAAAAGAAGAGCCAAAGAAGTAGTTTGACATTATTAGAAAGTTTGTTAGTATAACACAGAAGGGTAGTCCGTCTTGTTTAATCCGTTTTTCTCCTTAAGTCCATAGGATTTAAGAAAAAAAGCGAGATATTACAGGGCAAAGTACCCCTTATTATTCATATTAATTTTATATGGCAAAAACATCAGTCATCGCACGATCGTTAAAGAAACCAAAGTTTTCTACCCGAGCAAAAAATCGGTGTTTTCGTTGTGGTCGAGGCAAGGCGTTTATGCGGGATTTCGACTTATGTCGTATCTGTTTCCGCGAACTCGCAAATGAAGGGAACCTACCAGGCGTTAGAAAGTCTAGCTGGTAATTAATACAACACAACTATGGATCAAATATCGAACATGATTATATCGATAAAGAACGCAGGTCTACGCGGACACGCAAACACCTCAGTTCCTTTTTCGAAGTTAAAAAATGCAATTGCAGAATGCCTCATAACCGAAGGTTATTTGGCGCATGCAAACAAGAAGGTAAAGAAAGGTAAGAATGAACTCGAATTGGGTTTGGTATACAATGAAAACGGTAAGCCAAAGGTAGCAAATGTAGAACGTATCTCAAAATCATCCCGCAGAGTTTATTTTGGTGTAAAAGATATTCATAAAGTGCGTTCTGGTCAAGGTCTTTTGGTTCTTTCAACACCAAAGGGTATTCTAAGTGGCAGTAAGGCGCGTAAAGAACAGGTCGGTGGTGAGGCATTATTCAAAATCTGGTAAAACATCATGTCAAGAATAGGAAAAAAAGAAATAATAATCCCAAAAACAGTCAAAGTGTCTTTTGACGCAGGTGTCATGACTGTGGCTGGATCAAAAGGTTCTATTAAAAAAGTTTTTAGAGATGATATCACCATCACCATCGAAGGCGATAAGATCACTTTGGCGCCAAAGCGTAATGATAAGTTTTCTAAAGCACTCTGGGGTACTTATGCATCACACATCATGAATATGATTGCTGGTGTTGAGACACCATATCAAAAGAAACTCATCCTCGAAGGCGTTGGTTTTAAATCAGAAGTAAAAGGCAAAGAACTACATTTGGCTTTAGGTTTCTCACACCCAGTAATAGTAGCTATTCCAGAAGGTCTGACTGTCACTGCAGAAAAGAACAATATCACTGTAATCGGTGTAGACAAAGAAGAAGTAGGTGCTTTTACTGCAGCACTTCGTGCACGCAAAAAGCCAGAACCTTACAAAGGTAAGGGCTTCCGATATGATGATGAAGTTATTAGACGTAAACAAGGTAAGAAAACAGCCTAATTAAACTACCATGCAAAAGAAACAAGAAAAAAGAATTCGCTTGAAAAAGAAGATTCGCGCAAAGGTTGCTGGTGTGGAATTGCGACCTCGGTTGTCTGTATTTCGATCAAACAAATTCATCTATGCGCAAATCATTGATGACCAAAAAGGTGCTACCTTAGTGTCTGCTAGTGATGTAAAGACCCTCAAAGGAACCAAACTCGAGAGAGCTAAGATGGTAGGAGAGGAGATAGCAAAAGCAGCTTTGGTAAAGAAGATAAATGAAGTGGTTTTTGACCGTAATGGTTTTAAATACACTGGCCGAATCAAATTAGTGGCAGATGCAGCTCGTACTGCTGGATTAAAATTTTAATAATTACTTATGGATAAAAAAGAAGGAAAAAAGAATAACCATAAATCCTCATTTGTTCGACCAAAGCCTGAATTTGATCAGAAAATAGTGAGCATCCGTCGTGTGACCCGTGTGGTCGCTGGTGGTCGCCGCTTCTCTTTCTCAGTTGCTCTAGTAGCTGGTGATCGTAAGGGTGGGGTGGGTCTTGGACTAGGTAAGGCAGGAGATACTGCTTTGGCTATCAACAAAGCTCTACGAGATGCTAAGAAGAACATGATCAAACTGTCTTTGACCAAAACATTTTCTTTGCCGCATGAAGTAAAAGCAAAGTACGGTAGTTCAAAAATCGTGCTAATGCCAAACAAAGGACGAGGACTTGTGGCTGGTACTGTGGTGCGTGATATTGTCAAAATGGCTGGTATTCGTGATGTGACCGCAAAAGTACTCGGTGGAACCAAGAATAAACTAAACAACGCGAAGGCTGTCATGGAAGCACTCAAAGAAATATCTACAAAGTATCAAAAGAATACAAAAGTAGAGGGTGAGGCCAAGACATTGGCTGAAAGCGAAGCAAAAAATAATTAATTTTTCACGCCATGCAAATCAACGAATTAAAAAGAGTACATAAAAATAAAAAGGATCGCGTCATTGGTCGTGGTGGTAAACATGCCAAGACCTCTGGTCGCGGTGGTAAGGGTCAGACTGCTCGTGCTGGTAACAAGCGTCGCCCAGAACTTCGAGATATAATCAAGAAGTTACCAAAACTCCGAGGATATAATTTCAATTCTCGTATCGGAGAGAAGGTCGTCGAAGCTAAAGAAGGAGAGAAGTTTAGCGAGATCAGAAAGCGTACTGGTATGAAGGGTGGAAAGATCGCTATCAAAAAATAATGAAAAATTTTTTTGGTAAAATTAAATTGATTTGGACAGATAAAGCACTCCGCAAAAGAGTGCTATTTGTCCTTTTTTCTCTTATTATTTTCCGATTGCTTTCTGCTATACCTGTACCCGGGGTAGATACATTGCAATTAAATCGCTTTCTCTCAAATAATCAGTTCTTTGGGGTATTGAACTTATTCTCTGGTGGTGGTTTGTCCAATCTTTCAATTATCATGTTGGGTGTCGGGCCTTATATTACAGGTTCAATTATCATGCAACTTCTAACCATCATGGTGCCTGCACTAAAGCGCATGCATCAGGAAGAAGGTGAGATTGGCCGCCGCAAGTTTACTCAGTATTCTAGAATGTTGACTGTACCTCTAGCATTTATCCAGGGTTATAGTTTGATTGCTATTTTGAAGACTCAAGGTATCTTGGGTGATTTGACTGCTTTTGAACAAATGACAAATCTTATCATAATAATCGCTGGGTCTATCTTGGTCATGTGGTTGGGTGAGCTTATGTCTGAATTCGGTATTGGTAATGGTGTGTCTATGATTATCTTTGCTGGTATTGTCGCTGCTATACCTACCCAGATTGGTCAGTTATTGTTTACTTTTGATCCTGCTCAAATTCCTCTATATTTGGCATTTCTTGTTGTCGGTATACTGATTATCGCTGGGGTAGTGGTGGTGACAGAAGCTGAGAGACCTATATCTGTCACTTATGCAAAACAAGTCCGTGGTAATAAAGTATACGGTGGTGGCTCTACTTATATACCACTACGTGTAAACATGGCTGGTGTAGTACCTATTATCTTTGCTCTGTCTATCTTGCTTTTCCCGACCATGATTGGTAATGCGTTACAAAATGTATCAAATCCTACTTTAGCAAAAATTGGTACTTCTCTTGCTGGTTTTTCACAGACATCAGTTCTGTATGGAGTATTGTATTTCTTCTTAGTGTTCTTGTTTACTTACTTCTACACTGCTGTGACTTTCGATCCACAAGCCTTGTCTGAGAATTTACAGAAAAATGGTGCATTTATACCAGGAATCAGACCAGGTGCATCGACTGCAAGTTATATCTCAAAAGTCTTGTCTCGAATCACACTCCTAGGTGCGCTTTTCTTAGGATTTATTGCTGTCTTGCCCCTAGTAATGCGTGCAGTCACTGGTATCACCGCAATCGCTTTGGGTGGTACAGCACTTCTGATCGTAGTTTCTGTGGTTCTTGATTTGATCAAAAAAGTAGATGCACAGGTGTCTATGAGAGAATATTAAATCTATCTTTATAAATTAAAAAACCTCCGTCCCCTTAGGGGAGGAGGTTTTTTAATTTACTGATTGAGCCAATTTTTATATTCTTTTATTATTTTCTCGGCTACTTCTTCAAGATTGCTTCGACTGGTGTCTATCACTAGATTGTACATGGCTGGGTCGCTATTATCTACTCCATACAGGTCCATATAGCGTTTATTTTCGCTCGCTAGACGAGCCATCATTTTTTCATAGACCGCTTCTTCATTTGCTTCGTGCTCACTAGCTTGGCGTAGTTTGTCTGATTTGAGACTGGTCATAATGCGTTCTTTGGCTATCTCTGGGGGTAGGTCCAAATAAACTTTGAATGAATTTGGTATCCAGTGAAAAGCCATCCTAGAATCTATGACTAGATTTTCTAATTCGCCTGTTTTACGAACTTCTTCATCTATGTCAAAATCTATTTGCTTATCATTTTCTGCTAAAATATTGAGCTCAGTTATGGAAATACCTCTTTGGACTGCCATTTTGCGCATAAAGTCACCAGAAGAGAATCGTGCATACTCAAGGGCTTCGGAAACCTTGCTCGCAGCGCTTGATTTACCGCTGCCAGGTTTACCATTGATGGTTATGATTGTTTTCTTGTTTTCCTGTTCCATGCCATATTAAAGCATATTTAACAATAAAATCCATCTACGAAAATAGATAATTATATTATATATTTTTGCAGTATTTAAGACTTATCTAGGTAAAAATAACGCACTATTTTTTTTGTAAAAATTGCAACTATAGTATATAATTAACTGATGATAAATACTCTAATATATAAAAAAGTAACAGCATTACTGATTTTACTAATAATAATTTTCCCTTTTAAGTCTTACGCTTTAACCAATGGCATTTTGGCCTCCGACCTCCTAGGTCAATACGACGGCACCTCTTTCACTGATCCTGTACCATCATATACAAAATCTGGTATAAACGATGGAGCCAATAAGTTTGGATTATATAACCCAAACGGTGTTCTGGTAGATAGTGTAAATCACAGATTGTTTGTATCTGATTCAAATAACAACCGTGTCCTTG